>JAABUW010004593.1_pt1 | contig 18659 bp, 19 predicted proteins | sample 5560081 | NCBI WGS metagenome assembly JAABUW01 (sample SAMN10711882, study PRJNA513363) | rock metagenome | isolation source: Antarctica rocks | place: Antarctica: Victoria Land, Knobhead sud | reverse complement strand
AGTCGAGCACCTGTCGGAGCCACGCCATGTCGTCGACCTGGCCCGCCATCCCGGCAACCGGGGTGTCCTTCGTCTCCTTGTACTTCCAGTGTGCGGCGATGCCGAATTCGGCCGTACGGTCCATCGCACACGAGCGGATCTGCAACTCGACGGGCTTGCCCTCAGGGCCGATCACCGTGGTGTGCAGCGATTGATACATGTTGAACTTCGGCATGGCGATGAAGTCTTTGAAGCGCCCCGGGACGGGCTGCCAGTTGGCGTGAATCACGCCGAGGGCCGCATAGCAGTCCCGCACGGACTCCACCACGATCCGGATGCCGACCAGGTCGTAGATGTCGGTGAAATCGCGGCCACGCACGATCATCTTCTGATAGATGGAGTAGTAGTGCTTCGGCCGCCCGCTGACCTTCGCCTTGATCTTGGCGGCGTTGAGGTCGGCCTGCACCTTCTCCGTGACCTGCAGGAGCGCGACGTCGCGGGACGGCGCCCGCTCCCCCACCAGCCGGACGATCTCGTCGTAGCGTTTGGGATACAGCGTCGCGAAGGCGAGATCCTCCAGCTCCCACTTGACGGTGTTCATCCCGAGGCGATGGGCTAGCGGGGCCAGCACTTCCAGCACTTCGCGCGCCTTGCGCTCCTGCTTCTCCCGCGGCAGGAAACGCAGGGTGCGCATGTTGTGCAGCCGGTCGCACAGCTTGATGACGAGCACGCGCGGGTCGCGGGCCATCGCGACCACCATCTTGCGAATCGTCTCGGCCTCGGCCGCCGCCCCGAATTTCACCTTGTCGAGCTTGGTCACGCCGTCGACCAGATGCGCCACCTCGGCCCCGAAGTCGATCTTGAGCTGCTCGAGGGTGTAGCCGGTGTCCTCGACGGTGTCGTGCAGCAGCGCGGCCTCCAGCGTGGTGCTGTCCATGCCGAGCTCGGCCAGGATCGTGGCCACGGCCAGCGGATGGGTGATGAAGGGGTCCCCGGACAGGCGCATCTGCCCGCGGTGGAAGCGTTCGGCCGTCTCGTACGCCGATTGCAGCGCCTTGACGTCGGCCTTGGGATGGGCGGTCCGGTGGGTGCCGATCAGCGGCTCGAGGACGGCGAGGTGGGTGGGCCGCGAGGTCTGGCCGATCCGCCGGGCCAGGCGGGCGCGGACCCGACGGCCGGTGGGGGCGCCACTGCCGGGCTCGAGCGGCGGCTCCCGGCCGCCCTGCTGGGGCACCACCGGCGCGACCGTGCCGGGCACGGAGGCGGGGTCAGGGGCCACAGTCACTCCTCGGCGCTCGACCGTAGGGTCGACGAGAATTCTACGGCGCTCACCGGCTCAGCAGCGCCGTGATCGGCTGCGGGGCCAGCCGCTGGCGGCCACCGAGGGCGGTGAGCTCCAGCACGACGGCGACGCCGGCCACTGTCGCGGCCGCCCTGCGCAGCAGGGACGTCGTCGCTGCGACGGTGCCGCCGGTCGCCAATACATCGTCGACCACGAGCACCCGCGCGCCGGGAGCGAAGGCGTCGGCGTGGACCTCGAGGGTGGCCATGCCGTACTCCAGCGTGTACGACTCAGCCAGGGTGGTGCCGGGCAGCTTGCCCAGCTTGCGAATCGGCACCATGGCGGCGCCGGTGGCGTAGGCAATCGCGCCGGCCAGGATGAATCCGCGGGCCTCGATGCCGGCCACCACATTGAATGCCAGGGTGCCGGCCGCCGAGTGTCGCCCGATGATCTCGTCGACGACCCGGCGCAGCGCCGGCCCGTCGGCGAACAGCGGGCTCAGATCGGCGAACAGGATCCCGGGCCGGGGGAAGTCCGCAACGTCGGTGATCCGCCGCTCCACCAGCGCCGCGATATCACTCAACGCTTGCGCTTGCCGCTGGGCCGGCCGCCCTTCTTGCGGGTGCCCGGCCCGCCCGGACGGCCGCCGGGCCGGGGGACGTTCATCTTGGTTGCACCAGTGCTGACCGGCGCCGGGCGCTGTTCGGCGGGCCCGTCGAGGGGGGCGCCGTCGAGCGGCGTCCCGTCGAGCACTGCCGTCGGGGCCGCCGTCGGGGCTTTCGTCGGGGCTTTCGTCGGCGCTTTCGTCGTTGGAGCTTGAGCGGCAGCGGCCGGGACATTGCCCAATGCGGTCGCGCCGCCCCGCCCGGAACGGCGGCCGGCAGGGGCCACCGCGCCCGAACGCTTGGCCAGCACCCGCTGGCGCAGTGCGGCGTACGCCGGCTCGCGCTCCTTGAGGTCGACCAACGCCGGAGTAGCCAGGAACAGCGACGAATAGGCGCCGGAGGCCAGGCCGACGAAAAGCACCAGCGCCAGGTCCTTCAGCGTGCCGACCCCGAGCAGGCCGGCGCCGACGAAGAGCAGGCCCGCAACCGGGAGCAGAGCGATGAGCGAGGTGTTGATGGAGCGCATGAAGGTCTGGTTGACCGCCAGATTCGCCGCCTCCGAATAGGTCTGGCGCGACCCGCCGAGCAGCCCCTTGGTGTTCTCCGCCACCTTGTCGAAGACGACCACCGTGTCGTAGAGGGAGAAGCCGAGGATGGTCAGCAGGCCGACGACCGTCGACGGAGTCACCTCGAAGCCGACGAGTGAATAGATGCCGGCAGCCACGATCACATCGTGGAAGAGCGCCACAATGGCGGCGACGGCCATCCGCGGCTCGAAGCGGAAACCGATATAGATGCAGACGGCCACCAGGAATGCCAGCAATCCGGTGAGTGCCTTGGTGGTGACGTCGCGGCCCCACGACGAGCTGACCGCGTCGTCGCTGATCTTGCCCTCGCTGACACCGACCTTCTTGGCCAGTGCGGTCTTCACCGTGGCCGACCGGTCGGGCGTCAGTTCGGCGGTGCGTACGAGCACCCGCCGATTCGCCCCGGTGCCGACCTGCTGCGCGCTGGCCACTGCGACGCCCTGGCTGGCAACGGCATCGCGGACCGAGGAGACCGTCGCGGTGGCCGAGGCCGGCACCAGGTATTGGTTGCCGCCGGCGAATTCGATGCCGAAGTTGAAGCCGCGGAAGATGAACGACCCCAGGCAGATCAGCAGCAGGACAGCCGAGGCGAGATACCACCGCCGGCGTTGGCCGATCAGGTTGAAATTGGTTTCACCGCGATAGAGGCGACCGGCCAAACTCACGTCAGGACTCCTTCACGTTGCCGAGGCGCGTCGAGCCCGCACCACCGGCGAGGGCCGGATCCCGGTGCCGGACATTGCCCAGCCCGGTCATGCGCGGCGAGTCGAACGCCCGTGACCGTGCGGTCAGCGCCACCAGCGGATGGGTGAAGAGGAAGACGACCAGCAGGTCGAGCAGGGTGGACAGGCCCAGCGTGAAGGCAAAACCGCGGACCGCGCCGACGGTGAAGACATACAGCGACAGGGCGGCGAGGAAGGACACCGCGTCGGCGGACAGGATGGTCCGCCGGGCGCGCACCCAGGCTCGCGGAACGGCGGAGCGGACCGTACGCCCGTCCTTCACCTCGTCCTTGAGCCGTTCGAAGAACACCACAAAGGAGTCGGCCGTGATGCCGACCGCGACGATGAAGCCGGCGATCCCGGCCAGGGTCAGCGTGAAGCCGATCTGCCGGCCGAGAAGGACGACGCAGGCGTAGGTGATCAGGCCGGACAGCACCAGGCTGGTGACGGTGACCAGTCCCAGCAGGCGGTAATAGAGCAACGAATACAGCACCACGAGGGCGAGCCCGATGCCGCCGGCCAGCAGCCCCGCTTTGAGCTGGTCGGTGCCCAGCGTCGGCGACACGGTCTGCGCCGTGCTGGTGGAGAAGGTCAGCGGCAGTGCGCCGTACTTGAGCTGGTTGGACAGCACCTGCGCCTGGGTCTGGGTGAACTGACCGGTGATCTCGGCCTGGCCGGTGATCACGCCCTGGATCTGCGGCGCGGACACGACCACGCCGTCCAGCACGATGGCGACCTCGTCTGTCGGGTTGGGCTTGCCGACCGCCGCCTTGGTGAGGTTGGTCCAGCGGGTCTGGCCATTGTTGGTGAAGTTGAGCGTCACCTTCCACTGGCCACCGTTGGCGCTGTCCACCTGGTAGTCGGCGCCGTTGACGTCGGTGCCGACCACCTTGGCCACGTCCAGCAGGTATTTCTGCGTCCCCGAGCCGTCGCAGGCCACCTGCTTCTTCTTCGGGTCGTCGGTGGCGCCGGGTGGCCGCAGCTTGAGCGCGGCGCAGGTGACGTTGGGATTGCTGAAGAGCGTCTCAGCAGGCTGCTTGGCCAGCAGGACACCGATCTGCGACCCGGTGGGCAACGGACTCGCCGACGGCGACGGCGCCGGGGACGCGGTCGGCGCCCGGCTCGCGGTCGCACTCGGCCTCGTGCTGGGGGCGGCACTGGGGGTCGGTGCCAGCAGCGCCGCGATGAGCGCCCGCTTCTGGGTGCTGGCGGCCGCTGATGGCTGCAGGGAGCTCGACGGGGTCGCGGCCGACGGCTGCGGTGAGGCCGGCGGGGAGCTGGTCACCGGCGACGGTGGGGTGGCCGTACCCGCACCCACCTGGATCACCTGCCGGAAGCGCAGCTGGGCGGTGCCGGCTATCCGTTTCGCCGCCTCGCCCTTTTGCCCCGGGATGGAGATCACGATCTGGTCGGACCCCTGAGTCACGACCTCCGCCTCGGCGACACCGAGGCCGTTGACGCGTTGCTCGATGATGTTGCGGGCCTCGAGCAGTTGATCCTTTTTCGGCGTCGCGTGGTTCTGGCTGACCGCCTGCAACGTGACCGTCGTGCCGCCCTGCAGGTCCAGCCCGAGCTTGGGAGTCCGGCTGGATCCGGTGAAGAAAACGGCTGCGTACAGCAGCGCGACGATGGCTGCCAGGGCGAGCAAGTATCGCGAGACGCGCATCTGGCCGGACGGTGGCGCCACGTAGTGTCATCCCTTGGTCGGCAGTGTCTGCCCTCCAGTATCGCCGACGGCGGCTAAACCGCGGGCGGCACCGCGCCACCGGCACTCTCGTCCCCAACTGGGGCAGGGGTGAGAATCCGGGCCACGGCGGCTCTCGCGTACCGGCTGTGCACTCCGGGCGACGTCTCCAGCGTGACGGTCTCGTCGTCGTGGGCGACCACAGTGGCGTACAGGCCGGCCGTGGTCATCACCTCCGCACCCGGCGACAGCACTGCCTGCGTCTCGCGCAGCTGCTTGGCCCGCCGGCGTTGCGGCCGGATCAACATCAGGTACGTGACACCGCCGAGCAGCAGCAGCAGGACGAGCGGGGCGATGCCGCTGCCGCTGCTCTGCTGCGCGGCGGCGGACGGTAGGGCAGCCAGGGGCACGGAGGTCACGATGGTGGGGCCTTTCCGGCAGGAGGTCGCGCGCTAGGTGGCCGCAGAAGGCGCGGCTACGGGTCGCCGAACAGTACCGGCGCGATGCCGCTGTCGCGGGGCGCGGCCAGACCCAGATGCCGCCAGGCGGCCGGCGTGGCCACCCGCCCTCGCGGGGTCCGGGCCAGCAGCCCGGCCCGCACCAGGAACGGCTCGGCGACCTCCTCCACCGTGCCGGCCTCCTCGCCCACCGCCACGGCGAGCGTGGACACCCCCACCGGTCCCCCGCCGAATCGGCGTACCAGGGCGGTCAGGACACTGCGGTCGAGCCGGTCGAGCCCGAGCGCGTCGACGTCATAGACGAGCAACGCGGCCCGGGCGACGTCGAGGTCGACGACGCCGTCGGCGCGCACCTCGGCGAAGTCGCGGACCCGGCGCAGCAGCCGGTTGGCGATCCGGGGCGTGCCGCGGGACCGGCCGGCGATCTCCGTCGCGCCGTCGGATCGCAGCGGGACGCCGAGGATGCCGGCGCTGCGACGCAGCACCGCCTCGAGATCGGCCGGGTCGTAAAAGTCCATGTGGCCGACGAAGCCGAAGCGATCGCGCAGCGGCGAGGTGAGCAGGCCGGAGCGGGTGGTGGCTCCGACCAAGGTGAACGGCTCGACGTCGAGCGGAACTGCGGTGGCGCCGGGGCCCTTTCCCACGATCACGTCGACCCGGAAGTCCTCCATGGCGACATAGAGCAGCTCCTCCGCCGGACGGGCCATCCGGTGGATCTCGTCGATGAACAGCACGTCGCCGGCGGCGAGGTTGGTCAGGATGGCGGCCAGGTCGCCGGCGCGCTCGATCGCCGGCCCGCTGGTGACCCGGATGTTCGCCGCCCCCAGCTCGGCCGCGATGATCATGGCCAGGCTGGTCTTGCCGAGGCCCGGCGGCCCGGACAGCAGCACGTGGTCGGGTGGCTTCCCGCGGCGCAGCGCGCTGTGCAGGACCAGGCCCAGCTGCTCGCGGACCCGGGGCTGGCCGACGAATTCGGCGAGGGTACGCGGCCGCAGCGTCGCTTCGGCCTCCCGTTCGGCCGGCTCGGCGTAGGCCGACACCACGGTCTCCGGCTCCGCCGTCATCTGCCCACGCCCTTCATCTTGCCGGCCCGGTCATCGGCGCTGGCCGGTGAAGGGCACTGGCCGGTGAACGGCGCTCGCCGTTCATCGGCGCCCCAGGGCGCGGATCGCCGTTTTGAGTAGCGCCGGGACGCCCGCCCCCGCCTCAGCCTCGACGGCCACCGCGGCGACGCCGTCCTCGGCCTCGCGGGAAGACCAGCCGAGGCCGATCAAGCCGTGTCGTACCTGGTCGCGCCAAGCGGCCTCATCGCCGCGAGCAGGTGACGGGAAGGGCCCGCCGGAGTCAACCGGGCCGATCCGGTCGCGCAGCTCCAGGACGAGCCGCTCGGCGCCCTTCTTGCCGATACCCGGGACCCGGATCAACGTCGCCAGATCCTCGGTGGCCACGGCCCGCCGCACGTCGACCGGCCTGAGCACGCCGAGCACCGCCTGAGCCAGCCTCGGTCCGACGCCCGAAGCGGTCTGCAACAGCTCGAACAGCGACCGCTCGTCGTCGTCGACGAAGCCGTACAGGGTGAGGGAGTCCTCGCGGACGACCAGGCTGGTGGCCAGGCGGGCCGCCTCGCCGACCCGGAGGCCGGCGAGGGTGGCGGGCGCGCACTGCACCGAGATTCCGATTCCGGCCACCTCGATCACCGCGCCGTCCGGAGCCAGCCCGGCGACCCGGCCGCTCACGCTGGCGATCACGGCCGGACCGGCACTGCGGTCGCATTGGTTGACGCAGCAGCTGCGGCTGCCAGCCGGTTCTGCCCCGGCCCTCGCCAGAGCTGGCAGATGGCCAGCGCGAGCGCGTCGGCCGCGTCGGCCGGCCGCGGCCGCTCGGGCAGCCGCAGCAGGCGGGTGACCATCGCCGTCACCTGCGCCTTGTCGGCCCGCCCGGAGCCGGTCACCGCGGCCTTGACCTCGCTCGGGGTGTGCAGGGCAACCGGAATCCCGGCCCGGGCGGCGGCGGTGATCGCCACGGCGCCGGCCTGCGCCGTCCCCATGACGGTGCGTACGTTGTGCTGGCTGAACACCCGCTCCACGGCCACCACGTCGGGTGCGTACCTGGCGACCGACTGGGCGATCGCGTCGGCCAGGAAGAGCAGTCGGGCCCCGATGTCGGCCGCCGGCGGGGTCCGCAGGACCTCGACGAAGACCAGTGCCAGCGCACCGCCGGGGCGGCTCTCGACGACGCCCACTCCGCACCGGGTCAGCCCCGGGTCGACGCCGAGCACGCGCACCGGCCACCCCACTTCTGCGAACACGTGTTCGACACGCTAGCCGCTGCCACTCCCCGGGCCGGCGACCGACACGCGAGGAACCGCCTCGCCACGCTCCCCCGCCACGCCCCCCGCTTCAAGATCCAGGCCTCGTTGCACCAGCCAGGAGGAGTGGACCTACGGGGCCTGGATCACCGGGGGGTACGCGAGGCCCGGTCGGCCCAGTCGCCGATCAGGCTTCGACCGCCTCCAGCACGTGGTCGGCGATGTCGAAGTTGGCCCATACGTTCTGCACGTCGTCGCACTCGTCGAGCGCGTCGACCAGCCGAAGGACCTTGCGCGCGCCCTCGTTGTCGAGGTCGACGGTGACCGACGGCAGCCAGGCCACCTCGTCGGACTCCACCACCAGGCCCGCCCCGGTCACCGCCGCCCGGATGGCCCGCAGCGCGGCCGGGTCGCTGAGCACCTCGAAGGTGTCCCCGAGGTCCTCGACATCGTCGGCGCCGGCCTCGAGCACCGCCATCAGGACGTCGTCCTCGGTCAGCCCTGGCGTCTTGGTGACCAGGACCACCCCCCGCCGGGTGAACAGGTAGGCCACCGATCCCGGGTCGGCCATGTTGCCGCCGTTGCGGCTCATCGCGGTCCGCACCTCCGACGCCGCCCGGTTGCGGTTGTCGGTCAGGCACTCGATGTAGAGGGCCACCCCGGCCGGCCCGTAGCCCTCGTAGGTGATGTTCTCCCAGTCGGCCCCGCCGGCCTGCTCGCCGGAGCCGCGCTTGACGGCTCGGTCAATGTTGTCGTTGGGCACCGACTGGCCCTTGGCCTTGACGATGGCGTCGTAGAGGGTCGGATTGCCGTTCGGGTCGCCGCCGCCGGTCCGGGCCGCCACCTCGATGTTCTTGATCAGCTTCGCGAAGAGCTTGCCGCGCTTGGCGTCGACGACGGCCTTTTTGTGCTTGGTGGTCGCCCATTTGGAATGGCCGCTCATCGACGCTCCCTCACCATCCCGACGAACATCTTGTGCACCCGCAGGTCGCCGGTCAGCTCCGGGTGGAAGCTCGTCGCCAGCAGATTGCCCTGGCGTACGGCGACGATCCTACCGGCGTGGGGCGCGGCGCCGGCCGTCGCGAGCACCTCGACCGCATCCCCAACGTCCTCGACCCACGGCGCCCGGATGAACACCGCGTGCATAGGCTCCTCGCCCAGCTCCCCGATGTGCAGGTCCTCCTCGAAGGAGTCGATCTGCCGGCCGAAGGCGTTGCGCCGCACTGTGATGTCGATTCCGCCGAGGCTCTGCTGGTCGGTGGTCCCGTTCACCACCCGGTCCGCCAGCAGGATCATGCCGGCGCAGGCACCGTACGCCGGCAGCCCGGCGACCAGCGCAGCACGCAGCGGCTCCAACAGCCCGAACGCCAGTGCCAGCTTCGACATCGTCGTGGACTCACCGCCGGGTACGACGATGCCATCCAGCCCGTCGATCTCGGCCGGCCGGCGGACCGGAGCCACCCGGGCGCCGGCCTCGCTCAATGCGAACAGGTGCTCGCGGACGTCGCCCTGCAGCGCCAGCACGCCGACGAGCGGGGCGTCGACAGTCAACGGGAAACGCTCACCAGCCGCGTCCGGCGTAGCGCTGCTCGGCCGGCAAGGTCTCCAGATTGATCCCCACCATCGCCTCGCCGAGCCCGCGCGACACCTTGGCGATCACGTCCGGGTCGTCGTAGAAGGTGGTCGCCTTGACGATGGCCTCGGCCCGCTGGGCGGGGTTGCCAGCCTTGAAGATGCCGGAGCCGACGAACACCCCCTCGGCGCCGAGCTGCATCATCATCGCCGCGTCAGCCGGCGTCGCGATGCCGCCCGCGGTGAACAGCACGACCGGCAGCTTGCCGGTCAGCGCGACCTCTTTGACCAGGTCGTGCGGCGCCCGCAGCTCCTTCGCGGCTGCGAACAGCTCCTCGTCGTCGAGGACGGTGAGCCGGCGGATCTCGCCGCGGATGGACCGCATGTGCCGGGTCGCCTCGACGACGTTGCCGGTGCCGGCCTCGCCCTTGGAGCGGATCATCGCCGCGCCCTCGGACAACCGGCGGAGCGCCTCGCCCAGGTTGGTCGCGCCGCAGACGAAGGGGACGGTGAAAGCCCATTTGTCGATGTGGTGGGCCTCGTCGGCTGGGGTGAGCACCTCGGACTCGTCGACGTAGTCCACGCCGAGGGACTGCAGCACCTGCGCCTCGGCAAAGTGCCCGATCCGGGCCTTGGCCATGACCGGGATGGACACCGCCGCGACGATCCCGTCGATCATGTCCGGGTCGCTCATCCGAGCCACGCCGCCCTGTACGCGGATGTCGGCCGGCACGCGCTCGAGCGCCATCACGGCGACCGCGCCGGCGTCCTCGGCGATCTTGGCCTGCTCCGGGGTGACGACGTCCATGATGACGCCGCCCTTGAGCATCTCGGCCATGCCGCGCTTGACGCGGGCGGTGCCTACCTCGGCGGTCGGGTCGGTCTCGGTCACGATGCCTCTCTCAGCCGGTCCACTGGTCTATGGGCGCTGCCTCTCATGGTAGGACCCGTCGCCGGTCAGGCCGGCGTCGTCGATCTCGAAGTAGGTGGGCATCGCCCGGTGGCCGGCCAGCCGCAGCAGGCGGACCAGGGGCTTGAATCGCACGCTGCGGGTGTCGCGGACCGCGTCGTTGTAAAACTGGCGGGCAAGGCTGACCCGCCCGACAGCCAGCTCCAGCTCGGCCAGCACCGGCGTACCCCGCGGCAGCACCAGCTGGCTCAGCAGCCGGGAGAGGTCGTTCTCGACGGCCTCGCGCCCGCTCGTGTCGGCGTTGCGGGCGGCCCTCGCTGCGGCGCGCAGCGACTCGGTGCGGCTCCCGACCAGGCTGCGCGGCAGCGCCTCGGCGGCCACGCTCCGGCGGAGAAGCTGGGCGTCCAGCGAGGCTTCGGCGGCGTCCACCCGGGCGTGCAGGCGGTCGAGCCGGCCGGCGGTCCAGGTGAGGTACGACGCCACGATCACCACCACCGCCACCACCGCGACGACGACGCGCATGGCTGATGCTAACGGCGGCTCACAGACCGGCCGGTCCGTCGTCGCCCGGCGCCTCGTCCACCGTGACGCCATTTGGGGCGGCTGCCACCACGGCCTGATAGACGGCGTAGACGGCGGTCGCCACCCGCGACCAGTCGTACGCGGTGACCGCTGCGCAGCCCCGGCTGGCGAGTCCGGCGCGGGCCGCCGGATCGTCGAGCAGCTCGGCCACTGCGGCGGCCAGCGCGCCGGCGTCGCCGACGGGGCAGAGGCGGCCGAGCGCCCCATCGTCGAGGACGACGCGGAAGGCCTCGAAGTCGCTGGCGACGATCGGCGTACCGGCCGCCATCGCCTCGGTCAGGATCATTCCGAAGCTCTCGCCGCCGAGATTCGGCGCGGCATAGACGTCGACCGAGCGCAGCATCCGAGCCTTGTCCGCCTCCGTGACCAGGCCCAGGAACACCACCCGCTCGCGCAGCCAGGCGGGGAGACCGGCCCTCGCTTGCTCGACGTCACCCGGGCCGGCCACCAGCAGCCGCAGGCCAGCCCGCTCGGCGGCCAGCTGCTCAAAGGCCGTCACCAGCACCGGGAAGCCCTTGCGCAGCTCGTCGAAACGGCCCAGGAAACCGATCGCCCCCCCCGGCCCCGGCCAGCCGGGCAGCGGCTCGGCGCCGGCGAACCGGGCGACGGCCACGCCGTTGGGAATCTCCACCGCCCCACCGTCGAGATGCTGCACCTGCAATTTGCGGGCGGCGGCCGACACCGCGATCCGCCCGTTCACCTTTTCCAGCATCGGCTGCAACATCCCCTGCGCCGCACCGAGCATCCGAGACCTCGGCTTGGCGGTGTGGAAGGTAGCCACGATCGGCCCGCGGGCGGCCAGCATGGCCAGCATCGGCAGCGACGGCACGGTCGGCTCGTGGACGTGCAGCACGTCGAAGTTGCCCTCGCGCAGCCACCGGCGGACCCGGGCCGCCGAGACCGGCCCGAACGCGATCCGGGCCACCGAGCCGTTGTAACGCACCGGCAGCGTCCGACCGGCGGCGGCGACGACGTACGCCGGAAGGCCGGTCGGGTCGTCGGCCGGCGCCAGGACCGACACTTCGTGACCCTTACTGATCAGCGCCTCGGCCAGGTCGCGGACATGGGCCTGGACACCGCCAGGCGTGTCAAAGGAATAGGGGCAGACGATGCCGATTCGCATCCCGGTCAGCTCGCCGGCTCGTCGAGGAAGACCGGCTGGAGCATGTGCCAGTCCTGCGGGTAGGCCGCAATCCCCCCGGCGAAGACATCGGCCAGGGACTGGGTGATGGCGCTGACCCGGGCGGTGATTCCCCCGGCCGCGGGGGGCTCGATCGGCGGGTGGATGGTGATGCCCCAGTCGCGGCCGACATAGCGCAGGGTGGCCGGCACCAGCGCGGCGCCGGTCCGGATCGCCAGCAGCGCCGGGCCCGACGGCATTCGGGTGCGCCCGCCGAAGAAGTTCACCTCGATGCCCCGGTGGGACAGGTCGCGGTCACTGAGCAGGCAGACCAGCCGGCCGGCCCGCAGCCGCTCGCTGAGCACCTCGAACACCGGCCGCGGGCCGCCGGTCAGCGGCAGTACCTCCAGGCCCAGCTCCTCGCGATAGGCCACGAAGCGGTCGAAGAGCTCGGCCGGCTCCAGCCGCTCGGCGACGGTGGTGAGCGGCATCCCGACGTGCACGGCCCAGGCACCGGCGTGGTCCCAGTTGCCGGTATGCGGCAGCGCGACGATGACACCGCGGCCGGCGGCCAGGGCTTGGCGCAGGGTCGCCTCTCCGCTGACCTGCGCCCCGCCGACGACCCGCTCCGCCGACATCACCGGCAGGCGGAAGACCTCCAGCCAGTACCTCGCGTACGACCGGAGCGCGTCGCGGGTCAGCCGCCGCAGCCGCGCCTCGGCTATATCGGGGCCGACCACGCGGCGGAGGTTGGCCCGTAGCTGCCGGGCGCCGCGGCCATCGCGTCGCCAGGCGACGTCGGCTCCGGCGCGGAACAGCAGGCCGGCCACCCGGGCGGGCACCGCCCGGATCAGCACCCTGCCGGCCCGGTAGGCCCAGGCGGCCAGCCGCTGCCTCACCCGGCGATCGCCTGGCGGCGCACCTCGGCGAGCCGCTGGGCCACGGTGACGGCGCTGGCCGCCACCAGCAGCCACAGCGCCGCCGCCTGGACGTACGGAACGCCCAGCCCATCGAGTCCAGTGCCCACCAGCACGATGATCAGGCGCTCCGTACGCTCGGCGAAGCCGACGTTGCAGGTCATACCGAGCCCCTCGGCGCGGGCCTTGACGTAGGACACGAGCGTCCCCAGCACCAGGCAGAGCAGGGCGGCGATCAGCAGCGACGGGCTGTCGCCACCGCGGGCGAACCACCAGATTAGGGTGCCGAAGACGCCGGCGTCGGCCACCCGGTCGAGCGTGGAATCCAGCAGCGCGCCCCAGCGGCTGGTCGTCCCGCGGGCCCGGGCGACCGCGCCGTCGAGCATGTCGAACATCACGAAGAACCAGATGATCAGCGTCCCGACGAAGAACCAGCCGCGCGGATAGCACAGCAGCGCGCCAGCCACCGCACCGGCGGTGCCGATGATGGTCACCGCGTCAGCCGAGAGCCCGGTCGCTGCCAGTCGAGCGCCGAGCGGGTCCACGACGTGGGCGACCCGCGCCCGCGCGAACACGTTCAGCATGCCTGTCCATTCGCCGGAAACCTGTCCCACAAAGGTAGTGGACTCCGGCGCCCGTACCGGCCCGCCGCCCGCGACCGGGAGCTGCCGGCTAGCTCGGCCAGGCTTCCGCCAGCATCTGCCGGGTGTCGCGCAGGAGCTGCGGCAGCACGCGGGTGTGACCGACGATGGGCATGAAGTTGGTGTCGCCGCCCCACCGCGGCACGACGTGCTGGTGCAGGTGCGCGGCGATGCCGGCGCCGGCCACGCTCCCTTGATTCATGCCGATGTTGAACCCCTGCGCCGTCGATGCCGCGCGTAGCGCCTGCATCGCCTGCTTGGTCAGCTCGGCCACCTCGAGCGTCTCGTCGGCACGTAGGTCCGGATAGTCGGCGACATGGCGGTACGGACACACCATCAGATGCCCACCGTTGTACGGGTAGAGGTTCAGCACCGCGAAGGCGGCCGCCCCCCGGGCCACGATCAAGCCCTCCTCATCGGGCAGTTGCGGCAGCCGGCAGAAGGGGCAGCCCTCGTCAGCCGCCGGCCCGGCCGGCTTGCCCTCCCCCTTGATGTAGGCCATTCGGTGGGGCGTCCACAGCCGCTCGAAGGCGTCCGGATCCCCAGCACCCTGCTGCTCGGTCGCCCGAAGACCCTTGGCACCGTCGGTGCCGTCGGTGCCGTCGGTGCCGTCGGCGGTCATGCCGGGAGTCGCTGCGCCACCGCCGCGACGATCTCGACCACCGCGTCGGCGACCGCGACACCGTTCTTCTGCGTGCCGTCGCGATAGCGGAAGGAGACCGCGCCCTGCGACACGTCGTCGTCGCCGGCCAGCAGCATGTAAGGCACCTTCTGCTTCTGGGCATTGCGGATCTTCTTCTGCATCCGGTCGTCGCCGTCATCCACCTCGACCCGGATCCCGGCCGCCCGCAGCTGCCCGGCGACGTCCTCGAGATAGCCGACGTGGGCGTCGCTGATGGGGATCCCCACCACCTGCACCGGCGCCAGCCACGGCGGGAACGCGCCGGTGTAGTGCTCGGTCAGCACGCCGAAGAACCGCTCGATGGATCCGAACAATGCGCGATGGATCATCACCGGCCGGGCGCGCGTCCCGTCGGATGCCTGATAGCTGAGGTCGAAGCGCTGCGGCAGCTGAAAATCGACCTGGATCGTCGACATCTGCCAGGTCCGCCCGATCGCGTCGCGGGCCTGCACCGAAATCTTCGGGCCGTAGAACGCCGCACCGCCGGGGTCGGGCACCAGCTCCAGGCCCGACGTCCCGGCGGCCTGCTCCAAGGCCGCGGTGGCTGTGGCCCAGTCCTGCGGCGAGCCGACGAATTTCGGGCTGTCGTCGCGGGTGGACAGCTCGAGGTAGAAATCATCCAGCCCGTAGTCGCGGAGTAGGCCGAGCACGAAGCCCAGCAGGCTGGCCAGTTCACCGGCCATCTGCTCCTGGGTGCAGAAGATGTGGGCATCGTCCTGGGTCATCCCGCGCACCCGGGTCAGGCCGTGCACGACCCCGGATTTCTCGTAGCGGTAGACCGATCCGAATTCGAAGAGCCGCATCGGCAGCTCTCGATAGGACCGTCCTCCGGAGCGATAGATCAGAATGTGGAAGGGGCAGTTCATCGGCTTGAGGTAATAGTCAGCGCCCTCCATCTGCATGGGGGGATACATGCCTTCGGCGAACCACTGGAGGTGCCCCGAGGTCTCGAACAGATTTGACTTCGAGATGTGCGGGGTGTTGACGAATGAGTACCCGGCTTCTTCGTGCCGGCGCCGCGAATAGTCCTCCATGACCCGTCGTACTGTGCCGCCCTTGGGGTGGAACACGGCCAGGCCGGAGCCGATCTCCTCGGGGAAAGAGAACAGGTCAAGCTCGGCCCCGAGCTTGCGGTGGTCGCGGCGCTCGGCCTCCGCCAGCATGCGCAGGTGCTCCTTGAGGGCGTCGCGGGACTCCCACGCCGTGCCGTAGATGCGCTGCAACTGCGGATTCTTCTCACTCCCGCGCCAGTAGGCCGCGGCGACCCGCATCAGCTTGAAGGCCGGGATGTTCCGGGTGGTCGGCAGGTGCGGACCCCGGCACAAGTCCTTCCAGGCCAGCGAGCCGTCGCGGCGGACGTTGTCGTACATGGTCAGGCCGCCGGCCCCCACCTCGACCGCGGCATCGTCGGCGCCGCCCTTGAGTGCGACGAGCTCCAGCTTGTACGGCTCGCCGGCCAGCTCCTCGGCCGCTTCTGCGTCGCTGACCTCCCGCCGGATGAAGCGCTGGCCCTCCTTGACGATCTGCTGCATGCGCTTCTCGATGCGATCGAGGTCGTCGGGACGGAACGGCTCGGCCACGCCGAAGTCGTAGTAGAAACCGTTGTGCACCGGCGGCCCGATGCCGAGCTTGGCTTTCGGGTACAGCTCCTGCACCGCCTGCGCCATCACATGCGCGGTCGAGTGCCGCAGCACGGCGCGGCCCTCCTCGCTGGCCATCGGCACGGTCACGACATCGGCGTCGTGAGCTGGCGCCCAGTCCAGGTCGCGCAGCACCCCGGCGCTGTCGCGCACCACCACGGCGTCGATTCCCGCCTCGATCCCGGCCAGCTTCAGCGCCGACTCAGCCGTCGTGCCGGCCGCCACCGGCACAGTAGGCCGGGCACAGTCGGGCAGGGGCGAAGTCACGGTGCCTCCAGCGGCTGGGGTTCCTCGATGCTATCGAGCGGGTGCTCATCGAGCGATCACATTGCCGGCGGCGGCGCAGTGAGCGGCCTCAGTGCAGAGACTGCCAATCGGGGTTGTAGCCGGCCGTCAGCTTCCCGCGGCTGGTGCCACCCACGGCTGACCGGCTAGCCCGCCCGGGCGAGCGGCTCGGTCGGCGGGCCCAGCAGACGCGGGCGGCGGCCGGCCGGGTCAGCGGACCAAACGTATGCGCCGCACCGGCAGCAGGGGGCCGCGCAGAAGGCTCATTAGATTCCGGTGTCGGGGCGATGCGCCGGGTCGCACTCGCCTTGGCCACCCTGCTGCCGTCAATGGACGCCACGCCCATGCTGAACGTCACAGCCGGCTGTATCCGGCCACCCGGGGCCTTACACAGGACCGGTGGCATGCAGGAGCTGCTGACACCGTGGCCCGCGGTGCAGGAGGCTGCCGCCGCGCCGAACCCGCCGGCCGTGTGGGGGCGGCGGGTCGAAGCCCTTGGCCCCGCAGCTCAACATCCTAGGAGTCGGCACCCCGGACGAAGCGGCCGAGCCGAAGCCCGGCCCCGGCAGGCACCCCGGCCGGCTCAGCGCCGGTATGACGGAGCTCGCGCGCACCGGGATCCACGGCTACCGCAGCGGCTCGGAGGCCCGCCAAGCGGTGTTGACCGCGGCAGTCGGCGCCGGGTGGCAGCTCCACAACATCGCCCGACATCTGGAGACCGGGGCGTGGCCCGGCCTCGCATCCTTCGATACCCGCTACAGCCCACGAAACCGGCGGGCTGCGCTGGGACGGGATTGGCGAAAAGCCAGCGCCTACATCGCTCGAGCGAAGCCTGTCCATAACTGCGACACAAGCCGGCCACCCTCACACCGGGAGCCGAGGGGTACCGCCGTTCGCCACCTGGCATGCCGCACCTTGGGGTCATGAAATTGCCTCCTTCTTCCCGCGAGCTGACCGATGACGACTGGCAGCGGCGAGGACCTGCAGGGCTGGCCCGGTCCCGCGCAGCTGCCGGCTACGTCCGCCGGCTGGAGCCGGCACCGGGTCCGCGTTGGGAGATCACCGACGATGAGTGGCGTGAGCCGCTCGGCGACCCGAGCCGGCTCGGGGACTGGTGCGCCCTGCTGGGCGAGCAGGTCCACGCCGAGCCGTGGGAGCAGGTGCTCGCCCGCTGGTGGCCACGCCTGCTACCCGGCGCCGTCGCCTCCGCCACCCACGGGCTGATCCGGACCGGCCACGCCGTGCGTGCCCTGCGCGAGCAGGAGACCGCACCCCGCCTCGACGAGCTCGGGCAGGCACTCGGGTACTGGGCGGCCCGCTGGCAACCGCTGCCGGAACCGCAGCCCGCCCGCGGCAGCCTGGACGCCGGCGACGCGCTGGACGCCGTACCTGCCGGCGACCTGACCGGCGGCGTCCGAACCCGGCTGGCAGATCTCAGCCACACGCCCGGCTGGCCGGTCGCGCTGGGCGCCCTGCGTCCCGTAGCCGACCCCACGCAGGTCCCGACCGCCCTGGACGCCCTCGTCGATGCCGCGGTCACCCGCTACGGCCGCTGGGCCCACAGCGATCCATCATGCTCGTACACGCCGCGACCGCACCCCGCGCCATCGCGTTGGCCCTGCCCGCCCTCCCACAGCACTTGTGGTCTGCCAGCTACCAGACGGCCTGGGCCGTCACCGCAGCGATCAGCGCCGCCTACCGGCCCTCTCACCCGGCGGCTGACCGGACCCCTCTGGAACAGGCCCTCACGATCGACGACATCGCCGGCCGTGCCGTCGACTCCGGCGACGAACACGCCATCAAGTTCACCGAAGTCGCCCACGAATCCCACCAGCGAGACAACAGCTCCGCGCTGCCGTCAGCCGCACGCGCCGTCGCCCTGATCGCCGCCCCCTGACAGTCCCGACGCCGTCCGCTAAGCGAATCGTTCGGCCTCCATCGAGAACGGCGTTAGCGTCTTGCCGATGAGCACCTCCCCAGCCGCTCGCGTCGCCGCGTTCCACACCCCCTTCGGCCTGGTCGCGCAGGACCAACCCGGCCTGGTGCCGGCGGAGGTGCGCGGCCACGCCAGCAGTTGCTGGAGGAGGAGGGACGCGAGGTGGCCGCCGCGGTGCCCGGTGGCCGGCTACAGGAGATCGCCCAGGAGCTCGCCGACCTGGTGTACGTCGCTTACGGCGCTGCGCTCGCCTACGGCATCAACCTGGACGCGGTGATCAAGAAGGTGCACCGCGCCAACTTGAGCAAGCTCGGTGACGACGGACAACGATCGTCCGCGCCGGCAAGGCGGTCGGGGCGCCCGCTCCCAACTCAGTGCTACGCGCCCGAGGAAGGGTCGACCAACCCTGACTTCTGTGCACCTCGATGAGTGGACGTGCGGGCGCCAGCTGCGGACGTGTGGGCCTCCCCGATGGGGATGGCGAGTTCAATCGATCGTCGCAATATCCCCGGCTGGTCGCCTGCCGACTCGCGCCGTAGCGGCGAGGGTTCGGTTTAGGTGCATTTCAGCCGTGGCGTCTCGCTGGCCCGGCGTCAGGTTTGGCGGATTTCAGTCAACGTCGCAACACGCAGGAAGTTGAATTGTACAGGTGTGGCGGTCCCGTCGGGTCAGCAGCCATCATTGGGGTTTCGTTCGTTCCAGTCGATCACCTGTTCTCCTTCGTCGTGAGGTTCCTCGAAACCGGCGAG
>JAABUW010004591.1_pt1 | contig 18660 bp, 16 predicted proteins | sample 5560081 | NCBI WGS metagenome assembly JAABUW01 (sample SAMN10711882, study PRJNA513363) | rock metagenome | isolation source: Antarctica rocks | place: Antarctica: Victoria Land, Knobhead sud | reverse complement strand
TGTGGATGGGCAGGGCGATAAGGTGGAGGGGAGGGTAGTGTTTTGCGTAGAGGGCTTTGAGGCGGGTGTTGAGGGTGGGGTGGGGACTGTGGGGATCGTTGGGACGATGAGGGGAGAGGGGGAGAAGTGAAGGGAGGGACAAATGCGATAGCAGCGCTATTCGGCCAAAGCTTTCCGCGAACAGGCTCCGAGTCCGAGCACCCGAGCCAATCGACAGCGGCTGTGCTCCTTCGCCACCACGCGAATGAAGGCCCATGCCTGGATCAGGCATGGGCATACTGGACCGGAGCAAGGCATCAATGACAGTACCGGAAGAACGTCGCAGTGGCGGCCAATCAAGGCGAACGGCACGGGCAAAGGCCTCGTGAGGCAAAAGGCAGGGTGGTCGCCAGAGGCCACTCATGTAGCTGTAGCACCGTCAGTATCAAGACGACTCCACGATGAAGCGACACACCAAGAAAACTTGAGAAGCGAGGCTCAGGTGAAGATATCAGGTCTACAACTAGGAGTCCAACCCTAACCGCCCCTTTCACCCACTTCGCAGGCATCCATCCAACAAGCTTTCTCTTCCGCTTGCCCTTGCCCATGGTCGACGATGATGTGAGTAGGTGTATCTCAATTCCGCACCAACCGATTCAACTTCCGAATCTCCGTCCACCGACTCAACCCCGACAACTCCAGCGCGTTCATCCGCCGCATCTTCCCAGACGGGTTGCCGATGATGACGGCTTTCCACTCCGGGTCGTCGGTTGCGGCGTCCTAGGCCACATTGCCATTGGCGTTCGCGTTGGCTCGCCCAGCTGAAGATGGCCCTTGAGCTCCGAACTTCGGCTTCTCAAACCCAGCGAACGCGTTCGTCGGGATAACCTGCAGCTCCCTCCACCTCCACAACACCCCGATGAAGAGGACGGTAAGACCGAGTAAGATGGCAGCGCAGATCGCTGTCGCAGTCTGAGCGCCATAGGCACGTGTGACGTCGCCTGAGACGCCTGTGGCGGCTGCGCTGAGGACAAAGCCTAGTCCCTGCGCCACGAAGAATCCAGCACAGATACGCGGGAAGGACGAGTAATTCGTGCGTCTCCTCCGCGTAGTCTCGGCCATACTTTGCAGCCGATGCCTCTGATTCACGCCGGGCTGAAGGTCACATGTATCGAACGTTTCCATAATCAACCCCACGCATTCCGCAATCGCTAGGTTCGTGAGGAACCCGACCATCCCGCAGAACACCACCGGCGTGACCCAGCTGACCGTCGGACCCGGAGAGCTGAGAGCGTAGGCTAAAGCGGCAAAGGGAAGGGTTAAGGTGAAGACGCAGCGGCGCAGCATGTGCGAGGACCAGGAGACGCGGGAGTGTCGCATAGTCATGCTGTCGGTGCGTTGGGGCCGGTCGCGGGCGCGGGAGAAGAGGTTGGCTTTGCTGAGGGGGATGGCGAGGAAGGCGCCGATGGCGATGGAGAGGACGGCGAGGCCGACGTAGTGGGGTTGCCATTTGTAGTCGCGGGAGAGGAGGGCGCCGAGGAGCTGTGCCGAATGATTTAGCAGCCGTGAGGGGAAAGTGGGAGGTGGGGTGGGGTGCGTACCAAAATGACCAGCGTAACCTGCGCATACATCCAAGCCAGATAAATCATGAGGATGAAGAAGCCCAGCTGCGTGACCATCCTCTTCGTCAGCACCAATCCAGCCCAAACTTCTTGAAACCACCACTTCGGCCCCTCATTCGAAATATGCAACTTCACCTCCCCCCTCGCCACCCTCCTCTTGATTCGCTCCTCATGGTCGACGTACTGCGCAATCGACCGCCTGTACGGTGCCCGTCTCGTCTCCGGCGCGATCACATTGACCAGCAAAAAGAACGCCAGCAAGATCACGACGATGTAAAAGCCCCAGCTCGGCGACAAGTCGGAAATGATCAGCGCCCCGATACAAAACCCAATGCTCATACTCCCCACGAAGCAGAAACTCCAGATTCCCAACCAAACGCCTATCCCACCGCCTTGTCGACGCACGTCGTCGTCGGTCGCGATCTCTTGGTGGGGTTTGTCGCTCATCAAGCTCGCGCCGAAGAGGTCGAAGAGCGTAGGCAGGAAATTGACATTCGCGAATCCAAGTGCGATGCCCTGGAAGGCGCGTGGGATGAGTAGGCCACAGCGGTAGATGGGGTTGTAGGGGCTGCGGTAGCCCGAGACGGCGAGAGCTTGTGGGAACATCAGGGGCAGCATCAGGGCGAAGGAGAGGAGGGTGTAGGGTTTGCGGCCGTGGAGGAGGGGGAGGGGCCAGCAGATTATTGTTGTTACTCCGAGGCAGGCGAAGAGGCTGAGGGTACGTTAGCAGTGGGCGAAGGTACGTGGAAGGGTGGGAGCGTACACGACGTTGCCCAAGATGACGTGGTGCTTCATGTCCGCCAGTTGGTACTGGATGCGTGGGACCTCGCCCGCCTGTCGTCATCAGCATCGTTGCACTCTATGGTCAGTCTTGGTACTCACGTATATCCCAGCAATCAACCCAACGAACACGGTGTTCAAACAAGCGATCATCGCCGTAATCCTCTTGCGATGATTATGCTACTCCCTCGCAATCGGCTGCCGGCGATGGTACCTCCCCAAGCTGAAGCCCTGGCCTTCGCGAAGGCTGATGTGCTTTCTGCGAGGATGCCTTAAGCTGATGTTTCTTTCTATAAGGTCGGGTGGGTCACTGTACCTCGAGCTTGATTTAGAGACGGACTCACGCTTCTCGAGGTGAGGATCATACCTGTTGGTTGTGATGAAGGAATCGCCACGCTTCAGATCGGCGTCGGCGTTGGGGATAGCGCGAGCATCAGACGGCTTCTCGCGGTAGTCGGCTGATTCGAGGAAGTTGGAGAGATGGTGGTGGTGGTGACGACGGCCGTGTCGGCGTCGAGGTGGTGAGCCGTTGAGTTTGGCAGTTTCGTACATCTCGCTGCTGACGCGAGGTGGGATGGTATTGGTGGGCACCTGCTCGACTCGTCGTACTGGAAGATGCTGTCGTCGTCCGTGATCAGGAGGTACGACCTCGTTGACGGGAGTCGTGTATGCTTTGTGCGGAAGTGGTGGCAAAGGCTTATTCAGGATGATGGGAGTGCTCAAGCTCGGTCGAACACCTGGTTGGGGGGTGACAGACTGTCCAGCATCGTTGTAGTAGTCCTCAGCTGCACCGTGCGACCTGCTTAGTGCTCTTGCAGCGACCGCCTTCGCAGTCTTCTGCTTGGCATATGCAAAGTCTCGGACTATCGAGTCTGCCGAAGGTGGTTGGTACAGGCGCGGAGGTGTGCTTGTCATTGATCGTTGGTCTGACGGAATAGTCCTATCACGATCATCTGCATGCTCGAAAGATGCCTTTCGAGACGTCGGGACTTGGTCGCCAGACTTGTACTGATCTTTGATTACAGGTTGCTGGCTCGGCTGAGGAGTCATGGTGAATACTGTGGGTGCAGTCTCCACCGAGTGACCGGTGCTTCGTATGGAGGACGCATCGGAATCGGGAGCAATCGAGTCGCTGTCGGATGACAGCCTCAGTGGTCGGCTCATCTGACCATTGTCCATGTTCTCGTTTATCGTGCTCGCTTTGCGGAGAGCTAGAGTCGCACTGTTGAGGATGCTGGCGACTTCTTCGTTTCGCCCATTCTGTGCTGCATCTCGTGCAACGTTGAGAGCCTCTCCCATCAGATTCTCGAGTCCAGTGACAGCACGATTAAGCGACTGCGGCTGGTGCTGATCGCCATGCAGGGGAGCCGAGACAGCAGGACGGAGCGGCGGCGGACGTACAGGCAATGAAGATATTCGATTTCGTGGTGAGTGCGGGGCAGAAGACGACGATGACGAGCCCATCAAATGCGAGGGCATGGCAAAGAGCGTTTCTCTTCGTGCGGGACCACGAGTTGGAGCTGGGGCTCCTGTGAGCAACGGTGGTATTGCGATAGAATGTCGAGGTGGCGCCTTTGCCTTGGGTGGTTGTCTTAGCTCAAGATTCGCATCGCACGATCTGCAACTCTCTCTGCGGCGTGGGGCATGCTGGGCAGGCGCTTGTGCCGACGTCTTAGGCGACAGTGAAGTGGAAGCACGCTGAGCTGTGCCTGGCGAAGGCTCGTTCAGTGATAGGTCGTGCTGGCTCTGAAGCCAGTTGTTTGCAGCATAGAACGGTTCGCGATTCTGCGGGTGGGCGGAAGCGCGTCGGCCTGCCAGCTTGTCGTATGTATATCCGTCATCCTTGCGTGGCATAGCCGGTCGTTGGTAAACTTCCGAAGATGATGTCGTGCTGTACTCGGACGAAGGCTGGATGGCAACTTGAGCACTTTCGTCGACGATGCCCAAGGCTTGCTTGGCTTGATCCTTTGACGTCGGTACGACAACCCCGGCCCGTGGCGTTGAGTTCAGAGACAGCGTCTTAAACCAGGACTCTCCAGATTTTGGCCGTGTGCGAAGAGACGGTGTCGAGCCTACAGTGCGGAGCGCAGGATCTCCGCCAGCCACAGATAGATAGCCCCTCTGCGGAACACCCGAAGGAGATTTCTCATCTGCCGCAAGCGGCGGCGAAATGACAGGGTCGCCAGCGTTCAGATCTTCTACTGAGTCGAACTCTCCCGGGATGTGCCTCTGTGTCGCTTGGGGTGGACCGTCTAGCCAAGGTAGCCGCTTACGAACCACGACTGTTGACTGGCGTCTTGGTTGGTTTGCTGCGAGGAACTGTTCGGCTGCATCAGACTTCGTGCTTCTCCATGGGTTGTCCATCAGCATTACCTTGTTGGCAGCGTTGCTCTTGGCCTCCCACAAGGCTTGTTTCGGATGGTGTAGCGGGAGGCTGGCGGGTGGTGATTGTGTGGAATGAGATGCCTCATTAGGTGTCGCGGCCAGGGTGGGCGACTGGTCTCGCTATTTGTGCTAGATCGATATGATGTTGCCGGATCTGTCGCGGAGATAGGAAGACGGAGTGTGATGCGCCGTGGTGATGATGGAGAAGCACGACCAGCGTGCTTTGCTGATAAAGGCGGTACGAGAGTGGCGCTGAAGGTATGCGATGCGATATGACAAGGTTTGAGGGCGAGAGTTGATATTCAGTCGAGTTGGACCGTTTCGTTGTGTTTGGACGATGAAAACAAGTGCAGTCGTGGCATAGCCTCAAGTGTGCTTGCCGTGTATAACACATGAGGGAGGAGCTATAGGCTGCCAGTGTCCACATGGCCTTTCCAGCATGGCCTCTTCGTTATCTCGTATCCGTCGTTGTTGCCCAAGCAGTCTCTGTTCACTCCTCATACTTCACCCCCTTCTCACTAACATCGGGATAAACATCAAACCGCCTCTGCCCATAAATCGGAATCCCCTTCCTCGTCTCCTCAATTTTCTCCCCCTGCAACTCCGCATACACAATCCCTTCCTTCTCATCCGTCTCCGCCACAATCTCAGCCATCGGATCAACAACCATACTATGTCCCCACGCATGATAATCCGCCTCCATATCCCTCGCCGGGCTACACAAACCAACATACACCTGATTATCCATCGCCCGTGCCCGAGCTTGCAACTCCCAATGCAGCTTCCCGGTCGTCATGTTGAATGCACCGGGGTAGAGGAGTAAAAAAGCATCTTTGCGAGCAGCGATCATGGCGAGTTCAGAGAACCGGATATCGTAGCAGATAGCTACAGCGATCCTGCCGTACTCTGGTAGATCGATGAGGGTGATCTTGTTGCCTGGTGACAGCACTTCGCTCTCGCGAAAGGTGATTTTGCCTGGGATGTCTATGTCGAAGAGGTGGACTTTCCTATGCGTAGCGAGCAACTTGCCGTTGGGGTCGAAGGTGAGGGAGGTGTTGTAGTACTTCTTCGTCTCTTCCCAGTACTCAGGTATGCTGCCACCGATCAAGTAGGCTTTTGACTCTTTCGCCATCTCAGACAGGGCGTGGAAGGATGGTGACTGCTCCTTTGAGGGCGGCGATGGGAGAAGAGTTTCGGCATACTTGGGAAAGTACTTGGTGCCATATGGTGAGTTGAAGCATTCGGGAAGGACGACGATGTTGGCGCCATTGGAGGTCGCTTCGAGCACTTTTGAGCGTGCTTTCGAGAGGTTGGCAGACTTGTCGGCGCCGGCAGCGAGTTGCACGAGAGCGAGCTTGACTGATTTCTTGAGTAGTTTGGACATGATGTTGGAGAACGTAAAGCTTGCAAAAGAAGTTGATAGGGAGATTCTGTCCTTGCCTGCTTCAATAGGTACTTCACTTTATGCGGATGGTTCGTGTATGGCTCAAGTTCACAAACGTTCGTTCAAGCAATCTACGAATGGGAACTGGAGGTGTTGTGGCCGAAGTCGCAGCTCCAGAAGCTGGTATCCTTGGCACTGCACCACATTGAAGCATTTACTTCCATTGGTTTCGTTACAACTACATGTACGTGCTCGTATTTGCAGTGCTGTGCTCTATCTGCCTAACTGTGTTCAGGTAGCCTTCCCAGCTCTCCCTCGTATCATAAGCTATGCCCGGGGTATAATACTGCTGATAATTCATGCCTGGCGCCTCGATGAACGCCGTTTCGTTATAGAGGAGCCACCCTGTCATGACCATCCTTCGTCGTGAGCCATGGATTTTGCCGATGGCTTAATGATGATGCGCGTCAAGCAAGGGCGCCCTGGCGGCCCCTCCCCTTCTTCTGCCCGCCACTGCCACCCCGTGTCTCCCTCGCTTCTCCCGCCCCCCTTCTTCCCTTCCGCCGCCTAGCGCGCGTTACGTGGAGCGTACTGAACCCTCTGGTTGACAGTGCGGCTAATCCCAAATAGAAAAGCAAGCTCCTGTATTCCAAGACGACCGATCTCTTGAGCAGCCTTCTCATCCAGCGCCGTACTGATGATCTCACGCTTCTTGTCCTGCAACGCGATGATGCGGTCCTCCACCGTATCCTTGATTAGCATGCGATGGACTCTGACCTCGCGGGTCTGGCCGAGACGATGAGCGCGGTCGATAGCCTGCTCTTCGATATACGGGTTCCAGAAGGGATCGAGAATTATGACGTGCGAAGCCATGTTGAGGTTAAGTCCAGCATTGCCAGCTTTGAGCGAGACGAGCATGATGCGCACGTTCTTGCGCTCGTCGCGGAAGTCGTCGACGGCGTCGTTGCGCATCGTGGCGCTCATGCTGCCATCGTAGCGGCGATAGCCCCAGTGCTCTCCGTCGATGGGGACCTCGAGCAGATCGAGGAGGGAGGTCCACTGGCTGAAGATCAAGACCTTCTCTCCCTCCGGATCGTCCATAATCTCACGCAGAATCTCGAGCGTCTTCTCGATCTTGGCGGAAGTCATCCACTCGCTACGGAGGCGCTTCATATAAGCCTTTCTTGCCTTCGCGTTGCGGCTGGCAAGCTTCTTGAGGTCCGCCAATGTCACCGTCTTGGTTCCAGCCTTTGCTTTCACCTTCTCCTTTTTCTTGCCCTTCGCTTTCTTCGATTGCTTCGGCTTGGAAGCCATGGACTTCTCGGGTTTCTTGGAGGACTCCGACGCACCCACCTCAATTTCGTCATCTCCGTCTACTGAAGCCTCCTCCAAGTCCTCATCATCATTAACGATAAAGCCTAGGAGATTGCCTTTGGCATCAACGTCGTCATCACTCTCGGTGTCGGAATCATCAGAGTCGGTCTCGGAATCATCTCCAGCGTCGAGTTCCGCTTTCAGCTTCTCCAATTCAGCCTTGTCCTCCGCACTCAGCAGATCAGGCATGTACACTTTCTTGAACGAGTCAAAGTCTGTGATACGCTTCGGATCGACTGCTGAGCGGCAAGTAGGACACTTCGCACTGCTCGCACCCTCGTTGCCATCGCGGATAGCGTTGGAAGGATCCGCAATCTTGGCGAAGCACTCACGGCATGTGTCGTGGCCACATGGCAAGAAAATCGCCGGGTTTGTGACCGCATCGTAGCACACTGGACATTCGAAGTTACCTTCAGTCTCCTTGATCCGAGCGACGACTGCCGGACTGAGCTCCTTGGCAAGATTCGTGAGCTCCTCGGGTGCCACGCCTGCTGCGGCTGCTATGCCGAAGTCTCGTATGAGATGTGGATGACAGCATGCCTGGCGGAGTCGCAGGAGTAGGACGAGAATCGCAGAATAGCTCTTCCCGACAGTGCCGGCGGCCAGATATCTGTTGAACTGAAGCTGGGAGCGGTCCTCAAGTGCCCTGTAGAACGCTTGCTCGTCGTCAGAGAACACAGGGTTGTTGACCTCAGTGACGCGTTCTGGCAAAGTCAGGATCGGCTTTCCTTCATATTCGCTCTTCTTCGTTCGGCGCAGCATCGTCGCTTTCAACAAGGCTTGCAGCTTCTGCATGGCTCTATCCTTGCCGTAGTCGTGGCTCTGCTTAAGAGGCGCCGAGATATCGAGGCGGAACTTCGTCCACTCGTTGTAGGGCCTGATGCGAAGGAACTTGATGAGCGAGAAGTACTCGTCCACACCGTTCATCATTGGAGTTCCGGTCATGCAGAAGCGATATTCAGCTCGAAGGTAGCAGGCAGCTTTCGACGTCTGAATCTTGTGGTTCTTGATGCATTGTGCTTCATCGAGGATGACACGGTACCATCGAGCGTCGTCTCCAAGGAGAGCACACCGCTCATCACTGTTCGGCCGAGGGTTCGAGTCGGGGTACATTTTCATGCGAATTGTGTGCCTCTCCAATCTCTTGAGCTCCACTCCCAAACTTCCATATGTCGTGAGTACCACGTCGAAGTGCTGAAGGTCGCGGAAGTCCTTCTTCTTCGATGGTCCATGCTGAACGTAGACACTCAGACGATGACTCGACTTGATCTTGGACTCGATTTCTTGCTTCCACTGCCGCATGAGCGCCAACGGAGCTACGATCAAAGTCGCTTTGCACCGTGGATCCTCAGACTTGCGTTCCACTATGAGAGAGAGCATTTGAATCGTTTTGCCCAGACCCATGTCGTCAGCGAGGACGCCGCCTTTGTTGGAGCCTTCTTCGCAACTCTTCAGCCAGGTGAGGCCAAGCTCTTGGTACTTGTGCAGCATAATGCTCATCGCTTTCGGGGTAGATACGCGTAGGTGCGGTGGCATCTCTTCATCCGGGCGGATATTGTCGAGGAGTGCATTGATCTCTTCAGTCGTCTTCGTAGGGTCGTAGTTCAAGATGTCTTCGACACGGCGATTACGAAGGTCTTCGTGGCCTGCGTAAGGTGCTTGAGCATGGCCAGGTTGTAGCGGGCGAGAGCCTCCGAATATCAAGTCATCATCCTCATCGGCAACTGGGGCTGGATATTGCTGGCCGTACCCAGATCCATTGATCAAGTTGTTCAACTCGGTGAGTGGGTCACCAAGCATACCAGCTACGTTCCTGACGCCGCTCATAGCAGCCGTTAACATTGGATTGTTCTGCATCCAACTGCTGTTGCCTTGCATGCTTTGTATCGTGGTCGGGTTCGGGTTGCCGTAAACGTACTGGTTGCCGTTGCTGTTAGTCGTCGGGTACGATCCGGGCATTGCCGACCTCTGCAATTGTGAGGGTGGTGGCATGTGGTGTGGCATCTGATAAGACTGTGCTGGCTGCACAGCAGGAGCGTTGCCGTATGGGATGTGTGCGGGTCTTTGCGGGGCGTACATGGCCGGAGGAATGCCGTTCGGATGAGCGTGATGGTTTAGCATGCGGTTGCTCGGAGTAGTCCGTGCAACCTCAGTCACTTCGTCGTCTTCGTCGCTGTTGGTCAGATCGATGACTTCTGCGTGACCAGAACGCTGTGGGAGTTGCTGGTATTGTCGTGAAGAGCCTGGCTCTGGCTTGATATAGGGTGAATGCGACTGCGGCGTGAAATTGCGAGGCGTGGAAAATGCAGGTGGCGAAATATTTGCTTGCATACTGTTCTGCGGGCGTGGTGGGGGACGTTGATACGAACCGCCGTAATTCAGGGTGGTCTGAATACTTGGTCTTGAAGATGAGGGCATCTGCGAGGATGGTGGTGGCTGCTGCATCGACCGCGCATACTCTTCATCGGCTATCTGCGATTGCTGCCGGATCCGAAGGCCGGCCTCATACTCAAGCTGTCTCCGACGAGCACGCTCGATGGAGTCCATATTAGGGTCGCTGGGACGCTCGACCAGCTCAAAAGAGCCAGTTGAGGAAGCAGGAGTGCCTGCATTAGAGGGCTCTGGCGTTGGACGCTTTGATGGGTGGTACTGGTACTGATCTTCCTGTAGTGACTGTGCGTGGGTCCGCTTCATGGCGTTCGGATTGTTCTGCTGGTACTGTCCACCGTATGTGGGGCTGCTGTAGAAGCCATTGTTACTGCTGAGACCGCCATCATGCATCTGTTGCCACCCGTTGTTCATGTTCTGTGTAGGAGTCTGCTGACTTGGCCCTGCTGATGTTTGTGACTGCCCACTTCCTCCTATCTCCTGTAGACGTCGCTCCAGATCCGCCTTCTTGTCCTCAAGCTCAGCGAGTTTCTCGAGATAGTCCTCCGCACCGGTGTCGAGGCTGTCTATCAACACTGCTTGAAATTCAAGGTCTTCCTCGATATCGTCTCGCGATGCGTTGGCGGAGTGCGAGGCCATCTTAATTTCACCTCTGCGGGCCGATGAGAACGCCTTGGCGGTCTTGTGCTACGATTCTTCGCTCATCGACACGTGGACTTCCGGTGTTGGTGGTGGTGGTACGTCGAAGTACTGGAGAGGACCATTCTCGGGTGGGCCGACGAGGCTTATATGGTCGCTTTGCCTCGTGACAGCGGCTTCAGATCGAGGCTATTGCTTTCACCGGACTCGACTTGCTACAATTGAGGCGAGGAGTGAACGCTCGCAAGGCTGTGAAATGTGACTGAGGCGTGTGGTTCGCTTTCCAAAAGCGCGTCGGAGACAGGCTAGGAAGACGTGACGTCGATGGAACTCTCTTTATCGCGGCAAGAGCCTTGCATCAACCTCACTTCACCTCGCCGACAAACCTCGCACGAGTAATACAGTTATGTGCAGGTGAAACGACCCGCTGATGCGTGAAGCAGACGTGAAGTGAGACTCCAGCCAGAATCATGCTCCGTGGGCCTCGAGCGACTTCACTTCGACATCAGCCTCGGACGTCTAGGTAAACACGATTGGGCGCATCAAGACCGCAGCCTGATCATCGACACATGAAGCACTAACTCAGGCATGGGTCATCATATCGAGAACGAAGAGATCTATCACTTTTTCGACAATGGCTAGGTATGCAAGCCAACGCAAGCCGAGAGCACTATTGCTGTCGTGTCACCATATGCACTCCTACCGAGTCTCCCGGCGCCCATCTCTAAGACCTTGGAAGGCCGAGAAGGCCAACTAGCACCACATCACTCTCCTCTGACAACGATACGTGCGACACTCGGATCGATATCACAACATACTCCAGTGTTGACAAACTCTCATGGATGGTTCCACCGTAACCAAAGGCTTCAAAATTCCTCTCAAATCGGCAAGCAAACCGAGACAAGCCGGTGGGTCCAACGTATGACAAGGTAGCACAAAGAATTGCTTCCCAGTTCTAATCAGCATCATGCACAGTTCAAAAGAGTTCGAGGTGGAGTTCAATCAGGACTGCAAACGCGAGCTCTGCAATCATGCAAGCGTCCGTGATGGCTGAGACTACTTCTGCCACGTTCTCGTATTCTTTGTTGTTTCAACTATTTCTTGACAGCCACGTTCGCATCTTCGACGGTCACATTGAATGGAACACGACAGGACGGCGAGTTAATCGATAGCCACCTCTGTATTTATCTCCGTGGATGCGCCTCAACACGGTCGAAGACATGGACTTCCGCTCACGCATGTGGAGAGTTTTCCCATGCTGCTTCCACACCCTACGCGAGGAGACGCCACCGGGCGTGGAGATGACCTTCATGGAAGCGGTCAATATGTCTGTCGAGCACGCCTCCAAGGAGAAGAAGCCTATTGAGCAAATCGGGCCCAAGCCTCGTTCGCTACTCTTGCCACCAAAACCCACGCTTGCGCCAAAGACCACTCCTGTCGACCCACCAAAACAGAACCGCGACAACAGCGACACCATCACACCGCCCTCAAACACACAATCTCACTCCATCGGTTCGAGCTCGAAACCTGCCTCGGATCCGGACGAGATCAAAGCTGCTTCGGACCCAGAAGTGGTCAAAGCTGCCTCCGACCAAGATGAGATCACCGTCGCGCCATTGCGAAGGGCGGCGCTAGGGAGCGAAATCCAGGACACCCAGAAGTTCCGGGCGAGTGTGATGAACGCGATCGAGGACAGGAAGGAGCTTTTCAGGCGGCTGCGAACTCCACCCGACAAACTGGCGGAGGAGAACGCGGAGCGGGCGAGGCAGGCGACGAAGCAGGATGGACAGACGAACGGGATACCAGTGGCGGCAAGTGGAGCGCTGTCATGAGATCGTGCGTGGTCGATTTCAAGGCGTTGGGTTTGGAAGGAATTGGGGTGTGCGCGCGATATATGAGCGACTTCCTGCGTTACAGCGCGTACTGCCTGCAGGTCGCTAAAGAGCTTGTAGCTGTTGATTCTGCTGGCATTTGGATCCTCGGGGGCTGCTGGAGGAGCGACTCTCGTACCGCAGTAGATGAATGGATCATACGCATCACTGTGCCATGTCGGGTATCTCAAGAAACTATCCAACGCATTATGCAAACTTGTCATGCTTATTTTTCACCTTCACATCAAGCATAGCCTCGTGATAGTTGCCCTCTCGTCTCGCCTTCTTCAGCTTCTTCACCTCATCGTCCTCCAGCCGCCTCCCAACCTCATCTTCAAGCTCTTTCCGACTAATCTTCGCCCTTACCTTCTCCGCCTTCTCAACCTTATGCTTCAGCTTGAACCGCGCCTGCATCCTGACCCTGATATGTGCCGCTTCACCCACCTCCTCCACATCTCCTCTGACCTCTGGAGGCGACTTCTCTCCATCCACAGCAAGAAACGTAGCCCTCATCGTCCTCACATCAAACGCTCCAGTCTCAGTCTCAGCTTCCGAGCACCTGAACGTCTCCTCCGGCGAAATCGCTTCCCGAGCAGCAGAGCAGATACCATACTGATCGCAACCCAAGTACCGTCCATGGTGTCCCTTGAACGTGAAATCTCCTTCCGAACCCACTACTCTCGTAGCGATCCAGACTTGGGAGACGAGATGTGGTTCTGCTGTCTGCGGCGCATCTTCAACCATGTTCTCGACTGGGCTGGCGTGGACTTTGCCCATGGCGTCTGTGGCTAGGCAGGTCAAAGGATTCGTGGGTAGGACGAGCATTATTGGGCCTGAGATGTCGGACAGAGCTTCTGCTGAAACCCAGTTGTCATCGTCGTCAGGTGCGGCGTCCCCTGCTAGGACGAGCTGCTTCGATGTGTCGTCTTCTGTCTCGTTGGGTGCTCGTTTCCGCTTTTTGAAGGGCTTCTTGTCGCCTTTGAAGGTTAGTGCTTTCGGCATCTTTGATGCAGGTGTATTTATGGTGCGCAAGATTAACATGTGAAATCCGCAACTGCCTCGTTAGGAAAGAGCTCGCTTACCGAAGAGCTAGCGGTATGGAGCACGGCACCGAAAGCTAAACTTCTGGCAACTACCCCACATAAACTTTTACGATCCGATCGCGTTCGTGCTCTACCAAACACCACCCTTCACCACCATGCTACAATAGTACACACCATGCGTCTCCGCCTGCGCATAGAGCGCAACTCCCTCCCAGCCACCCAATCCTTATGGCCAGTAAAAGATAGTAAATCCACCATCGCCCAGCTTCTCCAACACATCAACGAGGTCTTCCCTCTTGAAGGCGAAACTTGGGGTCTGGAGGATTACAGCGTGGCGGTGGGTGGCTACGAATGCTTGCACTATCATGAAATTGAGGCTGTGTGTAAAGAGGACGATGAGGTGACGATTAAGCCGTTGCAATGGGTGGATGTACGGTCAAGGAGTTTGACGGGGAGGAATCAGATCAGTTCGGATGGGAGGCATTTGGTGGATGGGGTGCCGTTCGGGAGGCCGTGTTTGCGGAACCCTGTGAGGCCGGAGTTGCGGATCCCGCCGAGGAAGAGGAGGAGGTTGTCGGAGGATGATGAGGGTGGGCCATTGATGCTTACGGAGAATGGCGAGGAGCTGGATGAGGATGAGGATGATGAGGACGAGGATGAGGATTTCGAGGCGGAAGATAGTGAGGATGCTGGACCCGCTGACCCGTCTATCTCTGAGAAGGACTCTGATTCAAGTGACGACCCCACCAGCGACTCCGACAGCGACTCCAGCAGTTCTGACAGCAGCTCGGACGACACGAGTGAGAGTGCGTCTCACGCGAGCTCAGCTGTCATCCAGACAACTCCAGCCAAGCCAGCTGTCAATCACAAGCAGGCCAACGGCAGCATGACAGCTGCCGAGCGTGAGCAGCAGGCTCAAAAGGAGGATGAAGACACCACTACGACTCAGGCCAAGAACATAACGGTGGGCATACCATACAGTGGCAAGGTGGAAACCAAATCACGCAATGCGAGACGGCGCGAGGTGAAGAAGCTGAAGTTCCTGAAAGAGAATAACATACTCTCGACGGCTACCAGTCTTGACGAGCTGCGTCAGTGGCAGAGCGACAACCCGGGTGTGAAGTTCAAGGCGCCTCTGCGAGCAAAGGCTACCGGCACTGATCAGCCAGACGAAGTCTCAAGGGCAGCGGGTGAGGACGCAACAAAAGCTGGAGCGAACGATGCTGCAGAAGAAGAAGCCATGGTTGTGGACGATGAGGGTTCGAAAGCCGCGGAGCCATCATTGGCAGACTCGACGACATCACAAGCAGGGACTAGAGGCAAGAAGAGGAAGAGAAACAACAACGTTCCGAAAAACGTCAGTGTCGAAGAGCAACAGAACCTGATATCTGCGATTGCGTCTGGCGGCATAGATGTCACACAACCGCCCGAGTCCAAGAAGCGCACAAAGCAAGACCGAGTCGGGCTCGGACCACAGGACGACGATGAGCCACCCTCTGAGCTCAGTTCCAAAGTCCAGCTACAACCTTTATCAGCACCATCGGATGATCAGAACACCCCAAACACCAAGGAGGCCTCAGCCAGCACGCCAGCTTCTACTCCTGCCCGCCGCTCCAAATTCGACCTGTCAAGTGTGAACAGGCTGGTGTTCGGCGGCCTGGGTCTAAGAGTACCGAAGACGCAAGAAGACCGCGAACGTCTGCAGAAGAAGCTAGCAGAGAAGCCGAAGCGGAAGACCGAAGCTCCGAAGGAAGATACCATACCCGCTGCCGCAACAGAAGCTGGAGCTACAGACGAAGCGGAAGAGCATTATGACGCGTGGAAAGGAAAGATCGACTTGACAGCAGTGGAGTGCTGCGAAGAAGGCATCACGCTCTCGACGCCACCGTTTCCGTTCTATCAGCGCTGGGATCCACAGCAGAGGAGGAAGAAGACTGCCAAACGTGTTTCTGGAGCGTATATGCACAACGGCCGTCGTGGGAAGCAGAACGCAGGGTACTATACAGAGACATACGACAAGTGGAACACCGATGGCAACGGCGGCGATGCACTCGAGTATGATGATGTTGGCGTCGATGACGAGTACTGGGAGGAAGGCGCCTTGCTTGGTGACGACGATGAGGAGCTTGAGGATGCGGGTGAAGCCTTTCCGCCTCTTCCAGTGGATATCAGCATCTTGACCGCGTTACCGGAGAGCGAAGCTCGGCTCGGCGACTTTGTGGCCTACAGCGAGCTCGCCTGCGACCAGAGCACCGGATGGCAGCCAAAGATGGTTACTCGACTTGCGAAGGTTACGGAGAAGCTGGATGCTGAGAATGAGAGTGTTCTATGGGTGCTGCAGATGTCGACGTCTGATCGCACGATCAAGAAGTATGATGAGGATGGTCAAAGACTCTACGCCAAGTTCGAGATGCCGGACGATGAAGAGGTGGAAGATGATGGTAGGAAGGAGGCGGCGTGGAACGAGTTGGGTGAGGTGAAGCTTGTGCTTCGTCAGGAGACGGTTGAAGCAAATGGAAAGGATGCATGAGGATGTGTCGATAGCGACTTCCTCCTGATTCGGAAGAGTAAGTTGGGAGGCATATCTTGCTCTGTAGTGGCGGCCGCCCACATGTTTGCTTCGAGAGTGTGCGCCTCAGCCTAGTCGAAGTCAGAGCTCACCGATTCGTTCTCCTAGAATCGCACAGCGATATAAGATCGTACCATCTGCTGTAGCAGCAGCAGCACTCTGAACAGCTTCGAGATCGTGCAGTACCTCCTGCCCGGCCCATGGACTTAACGCACTTGCCTCCTTCGTCAGTTCCACAGCTTTCCGAACCCTGTCTTGTGCAAATCCAGTGTTCTCAAAGTAGAATTTGCGAACGTTATACAGATCGGAACTGTGCACCTTTGGCTTGGGAGGGCTCAGTCTTATATCGAGGTGATGTTCAGATACAGTATGCGGTACGTAAGCACTACGGCGTCGCGAACCGATGAGCCGTTGGGTGTGGCAGAAGTTAAATTTCCATGCTGACGATTGCTAGATCTGCGACACGAGGCATTGGGGCGAGATTGTGTTTGACTGTGGCGGTGCGGAGGCGAGCTCGCGAGGCTCGATCTACACGACGGTGCTGCGGGTGTGTTGCGAGGGCTTGCTGTTGCTGCTGTCGGACCTGGGACCGCCCAACAACAAGCAGATGCGACCTCTACCCAGTCTTGCGGCGCACCGGTGAATCTCCACGTGCTGCCAACGTTTTTGACGATCGAGATGGTCCGCCGCCGAATACAACATTTGTCGTTCTTGCGCAACCCTCATCAATCCTTCTAGATCGTCCAACGCCCGAATATCCCCAGGAAATGAGGGATGCCATACCTTGGACATATCGGCGCCAGTCCTTGTATTACGAAGGAGTCACACGAGCACTTTGGCGAGTCGGCTCAAACACGCTGGGTGATCCTGGCCTGTCGTTATCGTGCGCCGTCTGGAGAAGGCCTGTCAAGCCTCAGGGGACGTTACTTCAAGATGCATGCTTCTAGCTGTATTCGAGCTGAACCACCGCCTAATCGTGCCCTAACGCGAGGTCCGGCTATCTGATTCGACGGCTCGAAGCCTAACCGCAGGACAGGAGATTGGCTGGGCATATGTGCACGGTCCAAACCACTATCAAACTCGACTCACGAAGGCTTGCATCCAACAACACCGTTGAAGGCGCTTGCGATCCCGAGGCTGCGATAGTTGCAGCGCTATACGGCTGTTCAGATTCCTCCTTCTGCCCCATACCTTTCTCGGGCAAGGCCGGCGGTATTTTCAGCGCCTGGCCTGAATCGCAGTGGCACGCTCATCTCGCGTAGGCACCGTAGGCCAACTAACTTTTGCCTTGGTGATTTGGGGTGGAGAATAAAGTCTGTCGCAGATCCCTTCAACTGTTCACTCTCAACTGTCAACTACAAAACACACTCTTTTCGTGCTTCTACCAGTTCATACAACTCACCACAGTCACTCGCTTTAACAACAACAAACCAAGAATCAAAATGCTGTCCAAGACCATCATCGCCTCGGCCGCGCTTGCCGCAACTGTCGCCGCATACGATCTGCCCGTCTGCTGGGTAAGTTGATACCACATCTCGACAACACGATTTAGAATATATACTAACGTACCGCCGCAGAGCTCCTGCTTCGAGAAGTACGAGGTCGAGTCCCAAGGCTGCCTCTGGACGGTCTCGGCGAGGTCGTCTCGAGCTGTGTCGCTTCTGGCTGCAGCGAGGCCGACAACTCTTCATACGAGTCATGGCTCGCGAGCTACTGCCACGCCGCCCCGGTGTCCAGCAACACATGGCCCGTCCCATCCAGCACCTACGCCATCCCATCCTCATCGTCGTCACTTCCACCGGTCTACACCGAGCCAACAACTACCTCCGAGACGTCGTCTGCGCCCCCGCCTTACACTACCGCTGAGACCACCACCGCCAGCTCAACTACCTCCACTGTGTCATCGGAGACCTCCGTGGTGTCGACCTCCTCCATATCAGCGTCGACAGTCACCACCTCTTCATGGAGCAGCATCTGCACCGAGAACACGACCATGATCTGGCGCTCGTCGACTGCGACTGTACCAGTCACGATCACCCACTACCCAGGCGGCGGCTGGGCCACTTACGGACCCGGCAACGCCACCTCTGCCGCCTCGCCAACTGGCGGCGCGTCTCCTCCAGCGTACAGCGGGCCACCAGCTACTGGTGGTGCGGCCAAGGTTGGCGCTGCTGTGGCCGCGGTCTTCGGTGGTGTCGTTGCAATGGTTTTGTAAGCTGTTGTTTGGTTCAATTCTTGTCGGTTTAGCGTTACTAGTACGGATGCGAGTGTCTGCGTCCTGACGGTCGTAGAAGCGGTATCTAATGTCTTTATTACAATACCCATGGTCTAGGAGAGTTTAATTGATGTAAACGTGCTTCATTTCTTCATGTCTTATACCCGTTACACCACAAAGGCTGGCATGTGTCGTCTGGACCCGAGTGACTATCGATCTATGATCTGTCTGTCTCATCATCATGCTGTAGCTTTTCAATGAATTTGTGGTAGATGTACCAAGTATAATGTTGGAGATCTCGAAGAGTTAGGGTTGGGGTAGCGAATGTTGCCTGCAACGGCAACGCCATGAGTATAGGAGCCTCCGTGTACGTTGATAGCGAGTATACTGTATGATGTTCTGGCCTGTGGG
>JAABUW010004590.1_pt1 | contig 18662 bp, 17 predicted proteins | sample 5560081 | NCBI WGS metagenome assembly JAABUW01 (sample SAMN10711882, study PRJNA513363) | rock metagenome | isolation source: Antarctica rocks | place: Antarctica: Victoria Land, Knobhead sud | reverse complement strand
GCAATTCTCGCCGCACATGAAAATGACGAGGCGCTACTATCCCCATACTTACAACGTCGACGGCTTCTTCGTGTCCAAGTTCCGCAAAACCGGGCCCAGTCCCGGTGCCACTGTAGCAGGGGGCGTCAACGGCATTGCGAGGAATGAGGATAGGGTGATGGTGGACAAAACGCCCGTTCCTGAAAATGAAAACGAGGAAGAAGAAATTTTCGGCGGCTTTGATGATGAGGGAGATGAGGTGTATATCGAGCGCGCGCGGAGGAGTCGGTTGAGGAGGAAGGGGGTTGATCCGAAGGCGAAGAAAGTCAATGGCACCACTCCAACAATAGCAAGTAGGAATGGAGGGGGAGATGGCGAGGTCGATGGAGTCGCAGAAATAAAGGCAACGAAGGAGCATCGTGGGCACGCGAATGGCGAAATGGGGGACATCTTGAAAAGTACAAAGGAGACTGTGGAGGGGAAGGAGAAGGCGGTGAAAAGTGCTGCGGTAAAGATAAAGGCAGCAACGACGAGGGTGAAGTAGGACTAGTCAATTTACGAACCCGGCGGATTGTATAAAGCCATCTACCATTCTAAACCCATAAACCTGCCAACCCCCTACTTTAAGGGCGACTGGGGGCTTTTCGCAACGACCCCGGCAGCCAACTAGCATACTTTTATTCAAGACATCCCCCGTAACAGAAAGGCTTCAGGTACGATTGCCTAAACCTTGGTGGAGCAAAGTATCTTCCAACGAAAGATCTCTCAGGAGCATCCCGAAACATGGAAATATCCCGACAGAAAAAAATATATATCCGGGCAACCCCACTGTTTCAGCATACAGAGCCATATAGCCGAGACTTCACCCACTCATTTCTGCTTGTGTACATATGTATTATCTATGACAACAACAAACCTCTTCAGCGACCAACATTCAAGACAAGGTCCATCGCGTTGAAAAAATTGTCTGGATCAATCGAAACTTCCTACTAATGTTTTCTGCAACGTTTTGCAGATGTGTCAGAACTGTGTTTACTACTGTACTGTAGCAAAAAGAGCTCGCTTAATTCCTGAGGTGCTTTTTCCTGTGACTGTTAAATGTTCATGTATATATTCAGAGAAATATTATTCTGAGATCAGAAATATGCCTGCGAAGCTTGTTGTTCTTGATGTTGTTACGCGATGCAAGAATATTCTCAACAAAGCTTTAATTTAGAGCAATACATTTCTTTGAAAAATAATACAGTCATCGTAATTCTGAAGGAGAAGTTACTGTCGATCATTGCGGAAACCCCCTGGTCGCCCCTGAAGTACCCCTACATATCTCCTTCCCACCTCTCCAGCCTCATGGACCCCCACCTCATCCCATCCGCCCCCCCTTCACCGCCCCTCATAGTCCACCACGAACGCATATATATCCCCTCTCACCGTATCTCATAGTAGAACTCCTTGATTCATCGGACTGCTACAACTTGAGAGAGCTATGGTCTGATAAAATATGCTATACATACCTGAACAGAAATGTTTCAAAGTGCGTTCACAATTTTGCCGATTCGTCAACCAACATGGTCATGCATTGCCAGACGGCTAAAGAGCTCAAATTCAATTCTTTCAGCCGCCTTGGGACCATTACGCACTTCACCCGCCATATCCGAACCAGGCGGGAAATCGGGCTCGAACATGGGCTCGCCAGCACCTCTCATATTAGCCAAGACAGCCTGCCGAAAGTGCCACCGCAGAAGCTGATCCACTGGTCGATCGGGTTTATCGAGAAACTGCTGATCAAGATGTGTTCCAGCAATGCCTTTTGAATTTCTTCGGACACAACGATATTTTAGTTGTCCTGGAATAATGAGTTTCCTGGAATAATGAGTTCATATAACTTGAAGGAGGAGGAGGTATACATGCATCAGGATCGATTTGAGATTTCATAACCATCAAAAAGTACGTGTACATCAGCTCTTAACAACAGCCCGTTTTGCACCGAGTTGATGGGATCTGCTTTCTGAATAGTAATCCAAGGAGAGAAGTCGTGCTTATCCCAGCGCGCTTGGAACGCTAAAGGAACTATGTGCGCGGCCTCGAACCCTTGCCAATTGCCGTATTCTGCCTCTACAGCTTCTTCCCCCGTGATCACACATCGCCGGTCTCGTAGACGTACGCTGTCACGAAAGGATTGGAGACGAGTTCCGGTGTTGATAGAAATTGCCCGAGTAATCGAAGGCTCGTCCATAAGTGTAAAGGAACCTGTTAATAACTGATTAACTACCTATAGCAGAGAAAGAGTAATATAGACTCACCAGTGATATGGTATTTCCCTGCCTGAAGCGCATAGTTATCCTTCCCAACTAGGATCTTATTCTCGTCTCGCAAGGAGAAGGGTTCATCACAGGCCAGGAGAATGTCTAATATGGAGTAGAAGTTGTTGTTCGTGATGCCATTGGTGAGTACGAGGCCGCCGAGTTCTTCTTCGGGATTTTCGGCGTCATAGAAACGAACGTTTCGTCCACTTGATCAATTAGGGGGCATAGCGAAAGATGAAACGGAGTGTTACCCGGAGGATTGGGGTGGCACCCAATACACCCAGTCCAAGAGGTGGGTTTGGGGCCTGTTCTCAGCATCTTGGGTTGATGGGTGGGGGGTTTACTTGGAGAGCCCAAGCACACGTACTAGGTGCCGAGGCCAGATAAGATCAGATTAGATAAGATACGATAAGGAAATTTCCCCCCATCATATACTTGCAAGCAATTTCCACTCGTTGGTCTTTGAGGCCTCATCTACTCGCAATTATCATACGCAATGATCAAGATGTTGCTCTGCCCCAAACCCGTAGTATTTGCCGCAGTGCTCCAACTGCTTCTCGATGGTGTTCAATATCGTATGTTAGAAGACGTTGAAGCACGACTGTGGCCAATGAGTAACACATTTTGCATCTCGTCAGGCCTACTAGAGGCATCGCAGAAGCGATTACAAAGTCACTCTAGGCGGTTTGGGGCACGGAAACCCCTTCTGAATGTCTCCACCAATTCCGGAAGCTCGCCCGCTCTTGCAAGCGCCGCTCCAGCAACACCCGCAGCTTGGATACCGCCCAAAGCTCCTCCGCCCATCGCCGCACCCTGACACCAAGAAAAGAGACTGCCAGCCTTGACCACCCCAATCGATGCTTGCCAAGCTGCAGCAACAGAGTTGGCCGCTGGCCCCGCAGCCGTGAATCCGATAGCTCCGAGTGCGGGCACCGCGAAGAACGATAGAGCAGAGACAGTAGCGCCCACTACTTGAAGACCTGTGAGCACTGGATGAGCTTTGGCATAGTTTGTCGTGGCTTGGAAAAGAGTGACGTCTTGTGGTTTCACTATGAAAATTCAGAAACTCTCGCGAAACGTCTGGGATCAGGTATACCTCGTCTCGTTAGCTCCTGCGATGAAGCGATGTTGCACCTCATTGTCGGTCAATCCTTCGAGCGGCTTCCTTCCGGTCATGATCTCGTAGAGCAGACTAGCCATTGCGAACCTTTCGGCTCTTCTGACCTTTTCTTCGTGATCCAAACCATATAAAACGCTTGACGGTATCTGAAAGCGAGCGGGATAGCCCTCAACGAGGTCACCTTCCAATTCTGGCATCGAAAGAGACTCGATAGATCCATCTAATCCAGCAACAAAATCCCATGGCCGAATGCTGTTGTGGGGTTCCCCGGTTTGCCCAAAGTGCTTGATCACCTCGTTGGCCCAGCGTGTGCGTATCTCGGTTCTTATGTCCGGATAGTCGCTAAGAGGGAGCATTGTCGCTTCCTGTGGCTGCTCACTGTCACCATCATTGTCTTCAACCTTCTTCACGCGGAGGCGACAAGTAAGCTCTGCGGATGCCATCTTTCGAGACAGTGTAAGACGAGCTCAGCTTGTGGCATGGTCAAGCGAAAGGGAAACGCAGGCCCAAGGTAATGTGGTGCTGAGTAAGGTAAACCCGTGTTTTTGTCTCGTTGACTTATGCAGACTCCGCTACCCCACTCTCGATAATCCAATCACGTCTATATCATCCTGCAGACCGACCGTTCGGGCACTCGAGAACGTGTACAAACTACCATCTACGCGCAGTGCAGAATAAGCCGATGGCTTCCCCTTCGGCCCAAATACTGCGGCGTACTGCACTTCCATGGCACTATTGAAGAGAAAGTGAATGACATCTACGACACGTAAAAATTCTGCTACAAGGTTGCTCGAAAGCGCCTCTATGGAAGGAAAAAACCATCATCTTATTACAGGGCTCAATACACTTCATTTATTCTCTTCTGAATTGATCGTCGACCTCTAGTCGAATGCCTAGAGGTTGTTGATGAAGAAATTAGCAACCACATCGAATCACCTAGAGGTTGTTGATGAAGAAATTGCACATCGAATCAACAATTCAAGAAGTTAGTAACGTGACGCTTGTAACAGTTTGAGCAAATACTCGTCGGGGCAAACTAGAAAACTTAAGACTTGGAAGAAAGAGTCTTCAGACTTCGATACTCCACAAGAAGCCGTTGCCTATATTGTGGCTTTGGTTCTGCAGAAAGGATAATCATCTTCAGTCATGAGTCATACATTAGCAGCATGAAAGTCGAACGAAGACACAAAAGGACAGATATCTGTCAAAGATCTCTGCTCGTAAAATGCCCTTGTACATATGGTGAGCCAGAAGAAATGGAAGCGGCAGTCGGTCGAGAGGTGCCATTGACTCAACGCCTGCATTTTGACGTCTTTTCCTTCTTTAAATTCGTAGCAGTTCTGACAAAAGTGAATATGCGAGGTTGAATGGACAAAATGCAGTCGATACGGCATTATGTATGCGTGCTCTATCTCAAAGAAATCCATGTCTGTCACACTAATTCAGCAAGCGCAGTTCCATCTTTTCAAGATTGTGTTCGATGTACTCCGCCGCCTTTCGAAAAGTAGTCTTGCCGCCTTGACATGCGTCACCCTCGAGATGCTGCATTAAGCCACTCTAATAGATACTCATAGTTAGTAGCTTAATGGTGAGTCTCTTCCCTTACATCGTCTCTCACTGATGTCCGTAACAAAGATCCAGTATCCCACATTTCTGACAGCCGTTGAATCTCTGTAAGCAGCCACAAAAAGCATCTTGCCTATCATGACCATCCGTCACACTGCGCCGGCATTCCCGTTCAGCTCCCGTACTAACGAGCCAGAATCCGGGTTCCAGACACGAACTCGTCCATCAGACCCACCTGTGACGATGTTTGAACTGTTCACTATCATAGCCGTCACCGGCTTTGCATGTGCTGCTATGGTCTGCAAATGCGTAAAATCGTTCATGCCCCATTCGCACAAACTGCCGTCCGAAACCGTGGAAACCAGTGTTGCACCACGGAATTCGAGCTGGTTTACAAGGGAAGTATGACCTTGCAATTGAGCGAGACAGGAGCTACGGGGGCACACCAATCAGCCGCTGTAATGTCTAGCATTTCGGATGCGCGAGACCCAGACGACGCGTTAAGCAACATACTCATCATCTACCTTCCACACTCGAATGGTTGTGTCTTTCGATCCGGTGCTCACCAGCCCTTGCTGAACATTCACTGCGAGCGCGTAGATTTCACCGGTATGACCCATCAACGTATGCACACATTCGCCCGCGGAAATACTCCATATTTTGGCAGTTTTGTCGTCGCTTGCGGAGAACACCCTGTCCTCGTTTATTGCTACGCAACGAACTGTCTGTTTGTGGCCCACGAGTGACCTGATGAAGCTGCCCCAACGCACGCCATGTTTCCTAGAAGCCTCATTGTCCCGGGCAGTAATGCTCTCCAGGTATCATGTCCCGGAACCTGATGTGCTTCTGGGAGAGCTCTCTCTCCTGGGACTAGCTTGCCTCCCAGGAGACGTTTCCCAGGAAGCAAATCGCTCCCAACCGTATACCAGTCTTGGAAGTATCTCTTAGGACAGCCCTTCGCTTATAGTATATCTGCCAAGTATTCCATCCTAAGCCTAACCACCTTTGTCGTATCTCCTGAAGCTAAAACCGTCGACACAGGGTGAGCGATAGATAACAATAAGCAAGGATGAGAGATGGGCGCATGAGAATAAAGAAGCAAAAGACGAGATGTAGAGCGATATACCGTCGTGTGCAAAAACCTATGCCGATCCTAGAATTTACCGAGAGTTGACTTGATATCTTCAACAATGATAGCGCTTGTGAAAGTCATTAACATTGATATCACTATGCTCCTTTAAGCCGTCTTTTCAGAGCTTCATTCAACGTGATTTATAAGATCTTTAACATCACGTGATTGTTGCGTAGTCGTAAAAATTCTCAGTCCTACAGCACGTTATTACTGCTTTGATCACCCATCTAACATATCAATAGAACCAAAAAAAGTTAAAAAAAAAAATCTTACAATGCAAATCACAAGTACCCAAGATTTTCTATTCTACAATTCCGTGATCGAACATGCAGAATTTTCCAGATCTTTGTACACGTCTGCATGCGTCTTTCCAGTTCGCTTTTTTTATCTTTGATTATTATTCTTTGCTTATATGGTTATACAGGCTGAGTGAAGCATATACATAAGAAGCACTGAATGAAGTATATATGAAGTGAATGTGAAGCACTGAATGGAACACTAACTGGATGAAGCGAATATGGGGGGACTGGGTGGAGTATATGTGGGGGCACTGGGTGGAGCACTGGATGGAGCACTGGAGGACCGGAGAGAAGCACTGAATGAAAGATTTACAGTGTGGGGGTAATACTGAGGCTGATTAGATATTTTGGGGGATTTCCACTCAATTTCGACGTGCATCTCAATGAAAATCTAGGTATGTTCAGGTAAATCATAAAGATTCGATGACGATAATCGTTTACTACCTCTTCCCCTTGTAGTCGTGTACTGTATTAATTGAGAATGCATACTATATCTTTGAAACAAATCGCCCTCCTCGCATTCCCAGAATCATTCTAAATTACTCGCTATACAGGTTGCCACACTACAAGCGCCTCCCCCAGCGGCACTTTGCGTCATCAAGAAAACCATCGTCTCTCATATCTCATATAACCTCCATCATCCCGATGCCAAGCCCCTTTCCCCCGCCTTCTCTCAAAATGTCTTCCAGATCTTCACCACAGCTCTAACACCCCTCCTGCAAACAGGACACACGCTAACCTGCCTCGCACACTCCACACAAGCGGTCACATGCCCACAATCATAAAATAGGGCGTCCATCTCCTGCTCGTAGCAAATCCGACACAGCTGCAATTCTTCATCTGCAACCTCGTACGTCATCGTCCCCTTCCCGAATCTCTTCCTTTTCTTGAATCCGCCGACATAGGTATTCCCCGTGCCGGCATACACCATTTTGCCTTGGCCGTCAGGTTCGTTGTCGGCCCAGGAGCCGGTGTAGGTGTCGCCGTTCGAAAACGCCATGGTGCCGTCGCCTGATTTGGTACCGCCGATAAAGTTACCAACGTAGGCGTCACCGGAGAGAGCAATGTGGGTGCCGGGGCCGTGGGGGCGCCCTGAGGACTGAGCAGTGGAGAGGTAGGGCGAAGAAAAATAGGATGAGACGAGGTGGGGAAGGGAGTATGAAGGGTTATCATAGTGGCGGAGGAACTTGAAGTAGGAGACTGGGGTTGAACATTTGCCGGAAGTCTCAAGAGTTGTGATTCTGGAATAGCAGTTGTCGTTAGTAGAGAAACGTTATCACGTACCATACGAGGAAAATACTTACTCAGCTGCTGAGGGTCGGTGCTGTGCAATGAAAATGTCACCGTCACAGACATCTATTTCTGAGAAAGTCTGGTTGCTTTTGACAATATCAACATCGCTGAGCGCCGGGTACGACTCTCGGTAAACGTCAACTTCATCGGGATAACCAGGTCCAAGTAACTTCTGAACCGTATCCTTAACTTTTTCCTGCCTTTGGATTATGTAGCTCCCTTTCCCAAGCAGTATCTGATCTTGGTGACTGAATGTTTTTAGAAAAATGTAAGCCTTGTCCTCTTCCTCGTCGGAGTTTTGAGGACCGGGCTGCGCGGTCGCTGGCGCATCAAGGGGGTTTTGTACTGCCGGCTCTGATACTCCATCCATTATAATATCCTCATCTTCTGGGGCTCCACTCGTATCTGGGGAAGCACGCAGATTCTGTTCACCGTCACCGACCAGCGATGTACTGGCTAGCTCTTCAGGAACTTGATTCTCGACAGCTTGAGCCCCATCCAAAGAGCTTGCGCCAATATGCGTACTGGGCGTGCTGGCGGACTGTGTGTCTGTTCCGGTGTGGACCATTGAAGCATCCTCCGCTTGTTTGGGTGATTCATGGAGCCAGAAATGGCATCCTCCCGTGATTTGTGCGAATTGCTCCAGACTCAAGTCCGCCCACTGCTCGCTGCTTGGCATGTGCAACCCAGGTGACCCTCTTGGGTACTGCTGATCTCCAAAATCTAGAGCCCACAATCTGGGTTGTCGTGGTTTTTCTGGTCCGTTTGCACTTGTTGCTTGGCAGATGATGTGCTTTGAGACCTCACTAACAGTAGTTCTGGCGGGTATATCCAGCTCAAATGATCCCCATCCTGGCCAGCGCCCGGCGTCCAGAAACCCTCGGCCTGCGTAATTTATATACGAAGTTGACGGATATACGTGTATTGGTAGAGCCCTATCATGGCTTTCCGTTTCAATGGCTGCCTCTTTCTGACTCGATCCAGGTTCCAATGACTCTCCAAGAGGGGTGTCGGAGGTTTTCACAAGTTCGGTGTCTTCAGGGTCGACTGGCGGTGTGAGAAGGATCCCCGACAGAGAATCTGCGCGCTCGTATAAGACAACATAAGCCACCGCTGCATCCCCGGTGGCATGATCGCTAGAACCTTCATGTAACGTAACTGCCTGCTTCCTTGTCAAATAGGTGACACTCTTTTCTTCTTGTTCTCCGGCAAATGCTACCCAGCTTGCACCTGCTGCCTGCGGCCGCCGAACGATTGCAGAGTAGTTTTTAGATTCTAGATCGCCAGAGTGGACAATCATGCCTTTGAGCGTATATTCGAGCTTTCGGTGTGAATCTGGTGGGTTAACGATGAGTGTCTCGTTGATCTTGATTTGATGTGTCAGCTTTCTCCATTGCCGAAGCTCTTTGTTGTAACTCTGACGGTGAAGTTCTATTTGTAACAATGACGGAGGATTGGACCAATTTTGCTGCTCCTGCCCAAACCCTTCACAGCCTCTGAAAGTCCTCAGCTCTCCAGTGACAGCGATGTCGAAAACTTCCTGAACACTGTGCGGCTCGATATGATGAGGCGGTTGCTTTGGTCCGTGAGAAGCAGAACTATCGAGTATGGGCTGCTCATCTCTCCACGGGTCTGGTTGTCTCAGTATCAAAAGGTTCGGGAATAGATCTGGCGCGCCTGCAATATTCACAGTGTTGGACGCTTCATAACTGAGTATTCGCCGAATCATTTCCCAAATCGCCACAACATCCATCTTTGAGTCGAGTTCGGCGCCATACCACTCCATGGCTTTTATTACGCCATCCAAGGATGCTTCAGGGTCACGGGGAGTTCTTTTATTAAAGTAGTCAGACACAACATCTTGCAATGCGAGGAACAAAGGGCGTGGTCGAGATTTTGAATCTTTAAATGGGTCTGGAATACGCATATTAATTATTACATCGGCAATTGTTCTTAAGTTGAGCCAACTCGAAACAGCGGATATAATGGCACTTGAATGTAGGGTTCCAGTGGTGAATCGCCTAAGACCGGTCCTGGCTAGACTATCCCACTTGTACGTGTCCTTTGGCGCATGCCACCATAGAGCCTTTGTATCATCCTTAGTGATACGAACATAGGCTGTAAACACAAGTGTATCATTACGAAGAAGGGCTTGTCGCTGAAACTGTTGACGCTTGTGTATCTCATCCCACGGTCCATGGAATCTAATCCAACCAAAGTCGGGATAGTCGCTGTAAAAATGATGACTGCTTGTCTGACTTGCATGCACTCGGGGTTCCTCAGGATTGTAAACAACGCAACCGACCTGAGCGGCTACATCCCACTTCTTTTCAATCTTTGGCACCTCCTCTTCGGGTACCTCTCCTGCCGGTGAGGTCAAACTTGGTTGCAGCAATGTCTCTGGAGCATCAGAAATTGGAAGACCGCCTCCTCCTACCATTAGCGTAGCTGAGTCCGAAAGATTAGCGCTTGGTGCAGGCTCTGCAGTAGCCTGTGCAGACAAAGGTTCTGGATTACCGATTATCCCTTGGATTGGCATTTCGGTCCCGAGTTCCTCGGTTAGTGGCTCTGCGCGAGGCGTGGTCGAGCACTCGATAAACACACTCATATACTGCGTGCCTTCATCGCCCCGTGGAAAATACTTGATGTTCCAATAGGAGCCCCCGATCAGGACAGACGGCGATCTCATGAGTGTCTCCCTGTTGGGCTTTTCAGGTGTACCATTCACTCCTTTCACGATCCAAGTAATACGTCCTGATGCACCGGGGATATATTCCGGATCGTCAAGTGCTTCGTACGTTATTTGCTCCCAGTGGTCGTCTGCTAAAAGATTAGTGGCTAGAACACGGTTTCAGGCTTGGGGTAAGGGAGTGACGCACGATCAAGTGCATTGACTTCATTCGAGTTCTTTTCGATTGCTTTGAGCTCTTGCTCATCCGGTTGTGAAAGATCTTCTTTGAAGTTTGCCCAGTATGGCACATCTTCTTCGTCCGAGTCCTCTTCTTGACTGTCATCCTCATTCGCCCTCACCGTGGCTGCTGGTGTGTCTGCGTCGGAATCAACAGCAGGTGGAACCGATGTATGTGCGAATTCGAGGCCGTTTGCGGGCAAAAGAGGTGGAGTAGAGGTAGGAGCTAACGCAGCGGAAGGATGGACTACACGAGCAATAACGACATCAGGTAGCGTCAGGTCGTCGGCATTGGAGTCAATGCTACTGCCAGTTGAGGAGATTCGGACAAGGTTTGGATTGCCGGGAGTTGGAGCATCCACGGCTGCGGTCCCGTTTACGGTTGCCATCCCTTCCACTATTGCGATTCGTCAACGAGATCTGATCCCAAGCAAGCTAGCTAGTACAAGGCAAAGCCTACTCACCAGCTATCGAAGGAGCATCAGGCGTTGTGTCCATAATCTCCCCTTCTTCTGGCGGCTCTACCTCCATAAGGCCTGAATGAGCAGCACCATTCGGTGGCTCTTGTTCTCCATCTTCTGAGCTAGAATCGTCACTCTCCATGTCGGTTTCCATTCTATCGTGGTTTTGCCCGTTGTGCACTGGCAACGGTAGTGCCGCAGAAGTTTCGAACGTAAAGGCTCTCGTGGAGGAGCTCTGGCTCATCGAGGAAGTATTTCGGGTGTTGTTTGGTGACGAGCGTAAGGTATGGTTGGCGGCTGTCTCATATACGAGGCGAGGAGAAAGTGGGGCGGAGGCTTCGGGCGTTGAGTAATGGACATGCCTGCGCTGCTGTACGGGAGGAGAAGATTGCTCCGTACTTAGGTGCAAGGCGTTGTAGGAGTGATGCTGGGTTTCGGAGCCTCCGATAGGCGAAGTGACGGCAACGTCCATGGTCCAAGGGTCGGGTATAAATCAAGGTTGAATGGGTTGGGTTATAAGTGAGAGCGCAGTGAATGAAATGTGACACAGGTGTCAGGATGAGTAATTGACAAGGAAGTCCTGGAACTGCGTTTCCAATTATCCAGATGTGCTAAGTTCGTCCTTCGGTGCAGGCAGCACATGCAAGAAGTGAGTCAGAAAACCAGCCTTGTAGCATGACGCTGTTGGCCAGCACGCGAGAGAAATCAGTACGTGGGACTGGTCGATGAGTTTCCAAGTCCTGAAAAGCATTCGTCTATGTGGAGTGGAGAACAGTTTCCAAGGGAGAAAGGTTGATTCTTCTCCGCATCTTTGTACAAGAGTAGTATGGGAAGGAAGGAAGTGAGGCAGTGAGGCAGTAAGGCTCACCGCCAATAAAATAGATAATGTTGGATGGAGGAGAAAGCAGCTGGGCGTGGCAGGCAGCTCCTCTAGCAAGGATCAGTGCAGATAAGGCTGATAGGCTCCCACTAAGATAACGACAGGCGCACGACCTTTATGTACTGTAGTAAGGTACCTACATACCTACAGTACTGTAGGTAGCATCTTTGGGGAGGGGATACCTTAATGCTTGTTTATCGATCCAACCTACGCTCTTCTATTCATTTGGATTTGCGACATACAGGACACTTCTGTCCATGGAGCCACCCATCCATTAACCTTGAGTGCTTGACTACCAGCGATCTCCAAGTGACTTCCCATGTTTCTGTTTCCAACCGGCATCGTCCCCAAACGCTTCCCGTGCACGTGAAACCTGAGCCCACAGTTCCATCAATCGTAGAAGATGCCTTGACTTCACAACCTTTCAGGAAATCTCTGCACTACAAATTCGTGTTTGGTCTCCATGTGAGCCAGCTGGATTGATCTTCCTTATTCTTCGCCTTTTCTCGGTTGGGGCTGCTAGTACACATCGTTGTGACTCCTCTTCCACACGGCCCTTCAGCCAAGAGGACCGTGGTTCGTTGGTCTCTCCCGATCCTAATACCTATTCGGGTGACTTGGATTTTAGAGTCGACTGGGCAAAAGTTGCTGCAACAATAAGTGGGAATACTATGGTGGCTTCAGCATACACCTGAGTTATTAGCTTGAGAACGAAGAGTCAAATCAACTCACTGCATACCTTGACGCTATCCGCTTCAGCTTTGATCTTACCCCAGCTCACCGCCTCGTCAGGTCGAGCTCCGGCATCACTGCCATCGAATTCTTGTGCGGTGTTGATGTATACGGCGCTGTCCGCTCCGTTTCGCATCAAGCAAGCATTTGCGATATGGTGCTTGACAAGGCCACCCCCGAGAATAATCATCCCCGCTCTTTTCGCATGTATGGAGATGTCGTTGAGTTTTCGGATATCTCGAGTGATGCTGATATCGAGTACCTTGGGGGAAGACTTAAATGTGTGGAAATAGAGCATGTCGCCAAAGCTACCATCCGTCAATGCTGGGCAAAAGATCGGAATATTGTTTTTGTATGCCCAATAGCATACTGATGTTTCGTTGTTGATTTCTTTGCCCAGGCGGTGAATGACTTTACTAGGCGTCCAAACTAATGATTCCTCGCCATCCTTTGAGCATTCTTGTTCCGCAAGCATCTGGTCCAAAATTGGGACAACCCAATCCTCAAAAGCGCAATAGTTGCTGTTAGGCACGATTAGGTTGCCAATGCGATTCATGCCTTTTTCACGCAAGCCTGCCCCTAATGAAGAAAATGAGCCGAGATATGTCGGTCCTAAGCATTTGATGAGATCCTCTTCAACACCACCAGCCGTAGTGACAATAGCAGATACATGCCCGTGCTGGACAAGGTAGCGTATAGTTTCGCGAAGACCCGAAGATATCAAATTTGACGTGTAGCCCAAAAATATCGTAGTTGTGTTCTGCGTTTCAGGGTCCCTCCATGCCCTCTAGCTCAGTCAGTTTCAAAGTAATAAAGTACCAGAGTTATCTCCAACCATATCATTGACAATCTGAACAGCTTTCGACACTGCACTTGCTTGAAAGCCCATAGTCGCCATTCCGGCAACCAATTCCGAGACGGTAATGTCTCGTTCTCTGAATTTATCAAACTCGATTCCTTTGACCTCTTGCGCCCCATCTGGGACTGGGTCCGAAGGCTTGAGGACGGCATCGGTGGCATGACTCGGTGCTCCGGTATGAGGTCCAACCCCGTTGGTTTCTTGAACCATCTGAGCCGGTCTTATGGCCGCCGACACAACGCACAACAATCTTACTACGTGGCGTGCACAGCACAAAACAGACTCTAAAACCTTGAACAAGCTAAACGTTGCGCATTGACTGACGTGCTTAAGCAGAATCACACAAGAAAAAGTTGGTCGGGCAATATGGAAACAGTGGGAAAATCTGCCACAACTTTCACAGAGAGTAATTTGAGTCCCTGCCTCTGCTTCTCGCTTGGTTGCAATCTTTAACGAACCTGAAATAGCCAATGACTCAAATTTAAATCCGCGAAGGTGATGCTTGGTTCAGAGACTGAGACTGTTCACAGAATCTATAGGATATTTGAGAGAGGACTGTCCTGTTGGAAAGGACCCTCCGCACTACCACGATACGCCATTTCCAAAAGAGCCTAGCTTCGAACCATGTGTACCTGACTGACATGGGTCCCCTGTACGTCACCGATTGGTGCTGGCGCCATCATAACTCTAAATCGGTATCCAATGAAACGGTTATGCTCATGCTCGACGGGAGCCGCTTTGAACAGTCCATCGTTCCTTGAACCCTCCTCACTTGACGCTCAATCCATCCACCAAAACAACACAGTAAAATCCAAACATATCGCAAACCGTCCGACCGTATCGCACGCCTTTGAACCCATTTTTCTTCATTAGCAACTTTGACGCAGCATCACATATTGATCGTTAGCAACCTGCACCTGAATCTTCATCTTGCAACACCCCCATAGTTGGATGCTGTTGGTGGTCATCGTTGACTCAAAAGAATAATCCTAAGATAACGCCATTTGAACTTTGCCAGGCTTTGACCACGGTCGCTAAAAATCTCGTGAAGAATTGCCGCACACACAGGGTTTGACAATGTCCTATGTCTTCACGTATTCCCCCTTCAAGTTTAAATGAATCTCGGTATACGCCGAGAGACCGATCACAGCAAAGATTCGACAGGCACTCCTCAGCACCTTATGGTGGCGGGCCTTTGGCGCCACGAATCTCTGACCCGGGCTATCGACCCTCAGATACTCACGGATACTCGGGACCCGGTCGCGGTCTTCCGCGTGAACCACCAAGAGGCCCAAAGGCCCTGATAGATGGACCAAGGCTAGGTGGGTCATATTCAAGGGGCCGGGGTTTTGGAGGTCGCGGTGACCGGGACTATCGCGACGTCAGAGATGCACCGAGTTCGGGCAGAGGAAGGGAGCGCGACTGGGGCGGAAGAGATACTTTTGAGAACAGAGAGCGACGACCTTCACCAACTGGCCGCAATCGTTCCAGATCACCTGCACTTCGAAACCATAGAGATCCACGAGATTTTTCGTCAAGAGATACTGAACAGAGTCGGATCAGGAGAGGATCCAGAGATGGGCCACTGTCAGCTTCGTCTTCGATCTCAGAAATTCAACCGTCCACTTATCGTGGCCGGGGAGGGTATCGCGGACGAGCTAGAGGAGATTGGGATCACAACAGGAGAGGCAGAGGAGGCTTCCATGAGGAGCGAGAAGCCATTCGCCCCAGAAGCCGCTCACACGACCGTACACGGGACTGGAACCGAGAGCGAGATCAGGAAACAACCCGACGCGATGATGACACAAGAAAGGATTGGGACGCTCGAGATCGTGAATCTGATCGTTACGGAAAGGACCAACCTTACCGTCCAGACTCAAGGAATTCTACAAGCACCCAAATAAGCCCTTTAACTCCTCATCCCATCTCGGTGGTGTCGTCTTACCAGATAAATACAGAGCGCTTCGCGCACAATTCTCGGGCCTTTAGCGCAGAATCAGGCCGACGAGTATCGGAAGCGCTTGGGGCTTCAGATCCTCTGCGAGACGTAGAACGACCAGATCCAGCCCTTTCACGCCCTGGCAGGGACCGCCCGGGACCTGGCACTGTATCACCTCCACCGCAAGCACCGCAAGTGCCCGCGTTTGGTTCGATAGCCTATCGGACGCCCTCTAATGATCAAATCTCCACAGCGAGTCGGGACCACAACAGTATTGGGGGTCAGCCATGGTCCGGACCGCAGAATGCAACCAGAGACATGCCTTCTGGATCAAAAGCCGAAGTCTTAAGCAAGGCGCCTACAGGCCCAAAAGCAGGGCTAAAGGTGGAGACGTCGCCAATAGCCGATAGCGCAGCATTAAGCCGTCGAACGTATAATGACGATAGGGCCAATTATGGGAGTGCAAATCTTATGGTTATGAGTCCCACTACTACAGCGGCTCAACCCGAACATGATTCACCTGTACTTCAAACCTCCGGGCAACACCGTGAGGCTCCCGACGTCCATGCCACTATGAGGGCACGACCTAGTCCGGAGTCGCAAACAGCGGGGAACCCGGGCTCTATACAATTGACGCACGCCTTTGGTTATAAGACGGTTGAAGACCGTCAGATTAATGTGAAGTCAAGCCTCAGCTCTGCCACCCCTTTTAAGCCAACAATTCACGAGACTCCAACTCAGGCTTCCCCTGCCCCGAAGATTCCGACGGGACCGAAGGCCGAACGAAGTGCGCCTCCAAGTAGGCAGATAGTCGCTCCTTCAGCCCGAGCATCTCCCCTTAAACCTACCAATGTTCCACCGCGGCAGCCTCGCAATAGCAATTGGAAATGGGTACGGCCAGGCCTTGCTCAACATACACCGCGTGGTCCCTCGATTATGAATACTGTGCCAACGAAGAGAGATTTCGTTAGCGAAGATAGATCGAGAGCGACTCCCACGGACTCTGGCTCACGGTTTTCAGAGGTTCCGGAAGGGCCGCGAGTTAGACTTCACGTGAAAGCTGGCCAAATTGACCGAAAGATCGGACGAACCCCCGAAACGGACCAAGCCATGTCTGATTTGGATGCCCGAGAAGAGCGATCTCGCTACAGTGGCGAGGAAAAAATGGACGTCGATGATGGCTTTCAGCAGCCCAATGCAAACAATCAACCGCCCGAGATAAGAAAGAGCCCTGACTCGGATGATGTTGGCATGGAAGAGGGTGTAATGGAATTGGATGAAGCAGATATATTAGAAGCTGAGCAAAAGTTCGAACAGCAGATACAGGCTCTGGAGTCGAAAAGGCCAGCAACGCCTCGACGACATCCAATCTTATTGCGACTGTTGGAGGAGTGTGACGCGTTAGCCAGTGCAGCCGAGGATATCGCCAAACAGGCCAATGACACGCCAGAGGAAAATGCAAGCCTTGGTCCTATGCCACTGGGACTCCCTTCGCCGAAACTGGAGGAGCCTGAAAAGTTGTGTTTCGAAGAAGAGGCTCTCTTTCCCATGCTTCCAGCGAAGACTCGTCGCCCAACGCCACCTGTTGAGAATCTTCCGTTCTTAATTTCGGGATTGCCAACCCCTTTCTCAGAACTAGAAGACTTACAGGAACAAATAGACCAACATGAGCTGATCAAAGCTCGTATTGTGGAGGATCTTTTGGATCAACGACAACGCATCAAAACTGAGAACAACTATATCATAGACCAATATGCTGCAGATTACCGACGATGGAGAATAGAGGTTGAAACTACAGAGGCCCAGGACAAATCCAACACTAGCACCATGCTTGAGCCAAACTCGCCAACGCTTGCCACGGTGTCTTCAACAACGTCTGCATCGAACATCGGAGGCAGACGAGCGGCGAAAAATGCAACCGATTTGGATATCGCGAACGTTATAAAGGAGTCTGCACTGATTGCAGAAAAAGACGAAGAGAGACGTAACCGTGAACGGAACTTACAAGCAAAAGATCTCTTCAATCCCGAAAAAGAAGCCAATGTTCCGGATATGCTCGACCGCTTTGAACGAAAAGCATGCTTGTTCAATGATACGAATCATCTTATTGATAGCGAGCTAGTGCTTGACACCCTTGTATTCATACCGAAACAGGATGACTTTACATCCGAAGAGCATGAAGCGTTCCTGGACAGTTATCTGACCAACCCCAAGAAATGGGGAATTATCGCGGAGGCTCTTCCTGGAAGAGATTATCAAGATTGCGTCCTACATTATTATCATACAAAGGCCGAAGCGTTATATAAAGAGAGAGAAAAGGCTTTTGCAAGGATTGCCAAGAAGGGACGGAAAGGCGGCCGTGGTCTTCAGGGCCGTCCGAAATCGAATGCATTGATGCCTTACGATGGTACTGTCGAGTATGACACTCCTCAAATCCCAGTAACAGACACCGGGCGGCCTAGACGTGCAGCGGCGCCAACTTTTGGAGACGCCACAGATCCTGAGCCATCAACACCCGCAGCAACTCCTGCGCGCCGTAACATTGCCGGAAATAAGGGTGATCCCAACGGTGACTCTTCCGAGAGACCGACCAACAAGCGCACCAGGACTGCTCCTGTAAAAGAAAAGGGGGCGAAAAGAGGGAGGGTTCCAATACTTGCTGCTGCTCCAGGCCCTTCCCCGCAAAAGGCGGATAAAGAAATTGCAAGGGGTCAAAGTAAAGAGCCAAAGCTTGAAAGTGAACAGCGAATTGAAGAGATTGAGGGAGCGCAATTACTTGCTGGCCTCCATAGTAGTCAGACGGTGAACTTGCCTGTGGGTCAGCCAGCGTCAAATGAGACGTGGCTCGGAGTCCAGCCAGCCATTTTGAGTGTGCCAATCCCAAGCCAGAAGCCGCAGCAGCAACAGCCGCAGCCGCAGACGATTATGGAACAACCGCAGCAACATCAACAATTGTCAAGGGGATCCGCCACGACAACCTCAAGCTATTGGTCTGTTCCGGAGCAGACAGACTTCCAGAACCTTATCCACCATTTTGGCACAGATTTCCAGGCAATTGCCAATACTATGAAATCTAAGACACCAACTATGGTATATATATTCCTCTTAAAGTCCGAGGTGGTACAGACGTAGTGCTGATGACTTCTCACTTAGGTCAAAAATTATTACCACCGCGTTATTGAGCGCGATGA
>JAABUW010004589.1_pt1 | contig 18665 bp, 20 predicted proteins | sample 5560081 | NCBI WGS metagenome assembly JAABUW01 (sample SAMN10711882, study PRJNA513363) | rock metagenome | isolation source: Antarctica rocks | place: Antarctica: Victoria Land, Knobhead sud | reverse complement strand
GTGATACTCACACTTCTCCTTAGTACTTGTTCTTACGCCTTGTGTCATCTTCTCCTTGTTTTCTGGCATCCCGCCTCTGCATTTTCCATATACTGCGTGACACACTGTAGCCAATCTCTATTGCCCACGATGTCCGCGAAGAACGTGAAGGGCCCCGGTGGTAAGAAGCCCGCTTCGGCGGCGACAAACCTCATAGGTACGACGCAACGATGCGTTTTGTGCATCATCACATATTGACAAACCTTCGCAGCTGGAGGAGGCGCCGGCATGATGGAGGCTCTTGCTTGTCATCCTCTTGGTCAGTTTTCCCAAACGCTTTCTGCCGGAACCTCTCTGACTCGCGTCCAGACACGATCAAAGTTCGAATGCAGCTTTCAAGGCGAGCAAGAGCACCAGGGGTACCAGAAGCACGCTATCGCACACGCTATAGCCCCTGTTGACCGATGCACAGGGAAAACGGCGCAGCTTCTTGAATACCGGCAGAGACATCGTCAAGCGAGAAACACCTCTGGGTCTATACAAAGGTCTCGGCGCCGTCTTGACCGGGATTGTACCGAAAATGGCAATTCGCTTCACATCCTATGAATGGTACAAGCAATTCCTTGCCAACAAGGAAACAGGATCTGTAAGCGGGAAAGCAACGTTTTTTGGTAGCTTTGCCTCTTTCTAGTAAGATGTTCTAGCGCAAATGTTCATACTGATCTTACGTCTATAGCCGGCCTTGCTGCTGGTGTAACAGAAGCTGTGGCAGTAGTAACTCCGATGGAGGTTATCAAAATTCGGCTGCAGGCACAACACCACTCAATGGCTGACCCGCTCGACATACCAAAATATCGTAGTGCCCCTCACGCCACCTTTACTGTCTTGCGGGAAGAAGGCGTAGGCGCTCTCTATCGCGGTGTGTCCCTGACTGCGCTGAGGCAAGGCACGAATCAAGCTGTAAATTTTAGCGCTTACACCGAGCTGAAAGCGCTAATGCAGAAATGGCAACCGGAGTACCAAAATAAGGAAATACCCAGTTACCAGACAATGATGATAGGCTTGGTGTCAGGGGCGATGGGACCCTTGAGTAATGCGCCAATCGACACAATCAAGACGAGATTGCAGAAGACGCCAGGGCAGCCAGGAGAGACGGCCGTCAGCCGGATTACGGCAATAGGAAGGGACATGTTCAAGCAGGAGGGCTTCAGGGCGTTTTATCAAGGGATAACGCCTCGGATCATGAGGGTGGCTCCCGGGCAGGCCGTGACATTCACCGTGTATGAGTACCTCAAGGGCCTGCTTGAGGAGAGTAATCTGCCGCTTGTCAGTGGAAAATACGAAGAATAAGCCAGGTTTTCGACGCATTAAGTGTGCAATTGTACGCTTGCTGATTTGTCTAGGCTATGATGCTAACACTACCGTTTTCCCGGCCGCTTTGGACGCGCGAAGCCCTGTTTCTGCACTTGCTTCGGCCGTAGTTCATCTTCTATCGTCTCAACAGTGATCTCTGACGGACTCGATGCTTCAAGCTACAACAATGTTAGCGTTCCATCGCGGTGCCATATCTATATTGACGATAAGTGGAGACGGCTCACCCTCTTTACTATGTTCAACTCAGCTTCGCCCTCCGCTCTTTCAATAAATGTATTCTTCGAGGTCGCGTAAAGCACTCGTTCTTTGGGGTCCGGCCCTGAAGGACATGTATAGATGAACATAATAGGGGGTGAGCTCCCCATGTCGTCCGCGTTTGAACACCTCCACAACGAGTACCTTGGCTCCTTATCCGATATATGACTCGCCAATCTCTCTGCATCCGTCGTAGCCGTCCCAGCCAGCTCTATGGTCTCCGTATGGCGATCAATGCTCTATCAAGGCCACCACATCAGCTCCGAACCTCCCAACCATCCGCCTCTCATGAGAAACCACAGCCGCTACACCTTTACTCACCAACATCACTAGATTATCCCCTCTCGCGTTCTTCAATCCCTTCATCCTTTCCATCGCGTCCCCCTCAATCGCCAACTTCAACCCCTGCGCGCCGACAAACTTCCTCTCCCCCGTACCTCCGCTCTTAACTTCCTCCTCCGCCTCCTTCACCTTCTTCGCTGCCTCTTCCTCCTCCGTCAATGGCCCACCCATACCTTCACTCCGCTCCCACTTCTCATACTCCCCCCTCTCCAGCTCCTTCGCTTCCGTAGCGAACATCCCCTGGCGAAGTCTCCCAGGACCAAAAGCCTCCATCATGGCACCTTTACTAGAAGCAAACAGCGTTTTCCAAGACACATGCGCGGTATCAGGAGAGTAAGTTACCATAACGAACGGGGGATCGGACGTATATCGACGGAGGAGGAGGTAGAGGGGGCGGTCTGGGAGGAGATGTGGAGCCAGAAGGGAGAGGGAGCTGTGGAAGTCATCGGAGGATGTAGGAATGGTGGTGAGAGGCTCGAGGGTTTCGGCTTCTTTGTCGATGGTGATGAGGAGGACGAAGGATGTGGGGTCGGAGGAGAAGGATTTGAAGGCGTCGGACAGGGCGGAGGAGGGGGTTATGCCGGATCGCATCGTGCTGGGGAAGTGGGACGGGTGGAGAGGATTGCTGCGTCTGGCAATGGATCGTCTATTGTTCGTGAAGAGACCTCAGCAAGTGTATCAAGCCGAGGGGCACGCCCGGGGGAACGATTTCCCGCTGCCGAAAGCTGCGTCCAACTTCCTATCTCAAGTTCCCCTCTGATTGAGCATCGGTCATGCAATGCTCGAAGGCGGCAGATTGCACACTTATCCTAGTTCGTGTCACCCTCCGAAGGATATGCGTGACGGCGTATTGCTCCAATCAAGGTAGGTAGGCTGTGGGAGCCGGGTCGTCTACCAATTGCATCCCAGTCCTTCGCCGTGGAAGCTACTCCGTCTTTCTGCGATGCACGCTGGCGAGAATTGACGTATGCAACGCCAACACGGACTTGAACATGCAAGTTGAAATGCTGCTTGAAGCTCCAAACATGGCGTTTTCTCATGAAGCAGACTGCTGAAACTTGCACACGAAGGAGCAAACATAGAAGATCCCCTGTTCGCGACGCGGACGGCGAAGGATCCGGGAGGTCCGTCGAGGATCGTACTCTATGTGGATCATATGTAGGTGGGACAGTAGGTGAGACACATATGTCTCTAGTCTCGTTCCACAGAAAATCTCTGTCGTTAAAGTATTTGCCATTTTTCCGTATCCAGTTCAAGAATCTATCCATTAGACGCTTTCCCCTAGCATAATCCTCTTCACCATCTCCAGTTGCTGCACGGCGCCTCGCCCTTTTAATCTCGATTCCTGGAACCTTGCATTTCAAATGTATTTTGTCCTCATGGTAGGACCAGTCTCAAGGGTTTCCCTGAACTGTGTAACGATCAGATGAGCCGAGCATCGACCACTGTGATCTCAACCTAAATCTGAGGGCCGCGTTTCTAGGAATGTGAGATCAGTCTTTACTTTTCGCGGCATGACAGGTCTGTATGCACAATCTGTCTTTGATTTGACTGAAATAAGCTTAAAGGAGCTTCCGAATTCAATACTTTCGCTTCCGCCTCCATTGGAGTGTTCCAGGCCTGACAAAGGAACTTACGAAACCTCCGCTAGCCTCACTCGACTCTCGAATATATGGGCTTTACCCTATTTCATTATAACCACGGAGGTCGTGGTATGACTCTTATCGTTTACAGGCACAGACCAACGCATTGCATTGCCCAGCGTTATCGGACCGGAGCATAGTGCGGTTGGATGACGTGGAGAGGATGTCTAGAGTCGGCCATCACCGCTGGTAGTGTGCGTTGGAAGGTATGTGTATATTTCTTCCCAAATACGAGCATTAAGATGTGTAATTTAAATCTACCAATTCTCCTTTACATAACATATCCTCGTTATTCATACATTACTCTTCGACTCCTGGGGACTTGCTCCACCACTCTTTTCTTTCAAAAAGTATCTTTGGAAATCCATATATTTTTGTAGTTCTTTTTCTTTAGAAGTCTTAGGATCTGATTCTGTATAATTTTAGATCTAAAGTACATAGAACCCGGCAAATTTTTAACTATTTTAGATAAATGCTTAGATAAAATCAGGTGGAGGACGAATTGATGATTAGCAAAGCAATGATGAACTGCGATATTACAAACCTGCAGATGTTTAAACTTATAAATACACTAATTAATCTTTACTTTCTAATTTGGAAATGCTCAAGCACGGGGTAGATCTTTCTCCACGTCTGGTAGAGCTGATCCCTCGTCTTAGCTCCCGTGATAACTATCTTGCCTTTCGCAAAAACCAAGAGCACGACCTTGTTGGTCAATCCCTCTTGCTGATACATCTTGTACACAAGCCCGGGGAAGGTCTCAGGCTCATACGACGCATAATTGCGATGTGCTTTATGAAGCCCCTCCAGCCGAATCAACATTTTGCTGTCGCAGCTCCCCACGATGTTCTGGATCTTCCATTCCTGGAATTTGGCCTGGAACCCCTGCTTCTGCACGATGCGAGCGAACTTCCTGGAAGCCAGCTTGGAGTCGTCTTCCGACTTGGCCCCGGTAACGACGACGCGACCAGACGCAAATATCAGGGCGGTGGTTCTGGGATCGCGGATGCGGACGACTACGGCGGCGAAGCGCTTTTTGTTGTACTCGGCGTTGCGCGCCTGGCTGGCGAGAACGTCGAGATCGACTCTGCAGCCGAGGTTGAAGGTGGCAACGACGTTTTGCAGCTTTGGGTCGATTAGGTCAGATAGCGTAGCTGCCGTCGTGGTGGCAGTGGAGGAAGCCATGTCCGGTGACTGAGCTGACCAGCAGCTGGATTAATTATATTAGCGGGAAGTTGATGGAAGCAAGATTAAGCACCTCGTTTTGCAGTAAGCGAGAGTATGGGTAGTGTACATGCGATTGAAGAATTACAACGGAAAGTTCTCCAAATTTGACCAAGTCTTGAGGACAAAGGATGTGGTTGAACAAAGCCAAAGTCATCGAAGGACAATAATGAAAGGGATTGTGGACAGCGAACAATGGGACTTCCTGGTAGGACCTATCTTGATATTGCGAGCTTTGCTTGACGCTGTGACTCTTCTTTGATGGTGGACTTGAATTAGATTGAATGTTCTGGTGGATGTGGGTTTCCTCGGTATCCTTGGCTGAGACTGTTGTAATAACAGTCCATTCACAACGGAATTGGAAGCACATTTTTACTCGATAATGATGCCGCAGTGACTTGTTCATGGTGGCAATGCATTGATAAAATGGAGATTCTCGTTTGCTGCTCGTCCATTGACATTGTCTTTAAACTGTGATGATAATAGGCGATCCTTCAAGTTCTCCTTTTCATCGGGATTTTGCGCTGCACTACAAGTTCAGTATAGGACAGCACAATTTGTTGATGAAAATTTCAACAAGGAAGCTTGACATTGTGAACAAGTCTTGCTGGGAAGTGAGGGAGCAACAACGTGCAACGTCGCCAATTGCATTCGACCGGGTTTCGGTGGATTCATCAATCAGGTTACACAGCACATCAGGGACAGTGTCTACTGCTGTAGCGGATAGGCACATTTGACCTGATGTGCGAGGTCAACCGTGTTTGAAGGATATTTAACTTCATTTCTATTTCGACACTTTTTTCGACAGCGCAGTCAATATATACGCGCCACAAAGAATTGTAGGCCAACATAAGCAACCGGTGCTGCACCCTATGCTGATCAAATTCGATCATCACAAAAATATATTATCGAAACTCAAAGAAGGAATGAAGGAGATTGACTTTGATGTTTTTGTTCATGCGAATTCGCGCTAGTCCGTTTGAGGGTTTTTCATCTTCGTCGAATCTCCACACCACTTGGGCCCCTGAAACCCGAGGACGCTAGCCGAACATCATCCTTGAGATACTCCTACGCCAAAGCAACACTCATGACTTTCAGCAGAGGTTCTCTGAGGACAGAAATGTCATAGACTCTGTACTGAACAATGCTGTAAGGGGCTCCTTTTTTCTCTTGGTGGTATTCGCAGCCTCCTCTGAAGACTCCGCGGTGCCTGGATTCAAGCTACCCCAAGCTCGAGGAGGGAGAAGAGGTACGATCGAGTCCCATACCAGCGGCTCCGAGGCTCATTCGTCACAGTCTGATTCAGAGACGAAGATAGAAGAAGGCCTCGGCCGAATCGAGTAGATAATCCCTGAATCTGTACTAAGGTAGGCTTACTTGTTTCATCCAGGAACCCCACGGCTGGATGTCTCACCCGTGTCGAAATTCAGTACCCATACCGCGGACGCGAACGCAAGGGGCTGAGACGAAATATAGTGCTAACCCTCTTCTATGGTGATTCTGGCTGACGTGCAAACGGTGAATGTTATCAAAAAATTTACTGATCTATTAAACAGCCACGTCCTGGTTCTGCAGTCGGTGTGTCACGAGTCTATATTTTGATCTGACCTCAGGCAAAACACTTGAAATTCAAGAAATCTTGTGGTGATGATGAGGAATCTTACCGTCTGAATCTAAATCTAGGCCAACACTCACGGCAGCCTCAAGACATCTTTTTATGTATACCTTTGACAGGTAACGGATCCTTCATGTAAAGATGCTTTCGCACATTTGAATTGGGGTCTCCATATTCCTTAAAAAATCTGTTTACCTTCCCATCCCAATTACTTGCATCCAAGATATTGCAGACCTCCCATTTCACACATTTTCTTGTCTTCTTATAACATTATAGTGTTCTGCAATAATGTACTTGCTTTCGCTTCTCCCTTTCTTAGCCACCGGTCTGGCCTCACCCCTTCCTTTATCAGGTGTGGTTCAAGCATGCACAGCAGAACAATTGCAACAAGGCACTTGCAACGCTGCGCCAGCCCCAAAACCCTTAATCGCCTGTCGCGCCAACATCGACAACTCCAATATTCCTCCTCCAGGCTTGGATCTAGGCAGTCTGCCCCACCACGTGAGCTCCGTGCTTGTTCCTAAGGCGGACTTCAGCGCGGCCCTACAAATTCCCAAGATTGTGTTTAGCAATCCTCAACAGACGACTGTTGCAACAGCAGACGCTACCCAGGGGACACTTGCTCCCTCTATCGGCATTGGGAATTATAATGATCCAGCAGGTACTCTACCATTTCCCACGGGTACGGTTTCTGCAGCCGGTCACGACAAGAGAGGTGATGATGATGCAGCTCTTGAGGACGGTATGTCCGATTACGACGAGGATACCATCGATCGCCTACTTGTCCTTCTAGAGAAAGACGAGCAGGGGAAAAAGCATCCTAGCGTCGACGATGGCGAACAAGAGCCCATAGCCCATTTCATTGAGAGCTCGCAAACTGGCCTGGAAAGCCGGTTGTCGTTGGACCTTGTTCCTCGCATGGCGTCTAGTCGCCAAATTTTTGTCGGCAACGCCAATTATCGTCAGACCGCGCGGCAACAAGGTATCATTATGATCGAGGCCGATGGACCCAATCCGGGCGAGAGGATCTGCATTATCACGCCGCAACAAGTGAACAACCCGCTTGTTGACGAAGACTCAATCGCCTATGCATGGGTAAGTAAGGTTCCTTAGGCAATCTAACGTTGTCTCTGCCCCCAATCGCCTCCCAGTTCCATATCGCCTAGGCAACAGAATCAAAACCCCATGCCTTTCTCCATGGGTTTGCTACCTCTGAAGAACAGAGAGAGCTGACTTTAAGTCCTCCAGGTCGGTGAACACACATTCGAGATCTACCTCGTCGAGATGTTCTTCAAGAACAAGAATGCCGCGATCCCTCAGACGTACGCCTCCCAATTCGGTTCCATCTGGCAGGCGTTGACGCAGTGCGGGCCCGCTCTGTCCCGCATGCAAGATATCCTCAATTCCGGATTGAATCTGATCGGAGTATCCGCCGACATCAACCAGTTCAAGAAGATGCTGCTCCAGCACGGCGGCGTTGCCGATTGGCACAACAAGCCTAGTTGGAATAGCGTCATATTGATAGCGAGGACACATCAGGTATTCTCTTGCAGACTTTCAACACAGTGTCAATGAACGAGCTAGTTGACCGAAACAGTACCTAACATTGATCCAAAATGATTACAACACTGTAGCATTTCTCATTGCCAAGACAATCAACTCGGTTGGTGTTCAGAACTATGGCGATCCCTCGACCACGCCTGGTCCTGGTAAGGCCGATCGTACGGTTGTCGCGATGTCTAGCATGCTGACGTTATAAAGGCCAGGACTTCATTACCTATGCGCAGCGCATATTCTCGGTCGCTTTGGACATGACTGCCGATATCACGACTCCGCTGGATGTGGCCGGCGAATACGATATACATGCTCTACCAAGTCCATAAGAAGGTTTCATGGAAATCTCGTCAGAAAGAGGTTCATCTTTTGGAGAGAGATTAGCAGATTGTACGACGTAAATTAGGTTAGCCAGAGGATTTTAGAATACAAGGGTGGTTGATGGGAAATCCCTACATACAGCGAAGTCAAACTACCGTATGGTTGTCATATTCCCGAAAGGCGTTCGAGGATCACTTGCATAATGGAAGTTCAAACCACGTTGTCTTCAGGAAGTGAAGTCTTATATCGAAGATTCATCCACGAATGTCCATCTGTTCGTGTTCAATGCCGATGTACGGAATTCTAGTGTTCCCTCCAGCCAGCTGACTTTTCTTTACGAGTTTTTTATATATACGAGGATGTCCGATACACCTCTATCCAACACATGCCCATCACTCCGAGCATCGACATAACCAAGATGTGGGTAGCCAACGTCGCACTCACTACCCATCGCTCTCTTCGGAAACCCCCTCGCTTCGCCTGAACGAAGACGCCGCGCTCGCCCAGTCACTATTAAGCCAACGAGCGCCATACTTGTACAGAAGCAGCAGCCTCACCTTCCCCTCACGCTCGACATCCGACCCCATCGCCAATCGCAAGAGCGCCGTGTACCCATCCCGTGCCTTGTCCACCTTCGCAAGGAGCAGCAGTCGCAACATGGCTTCGCTGCCTTGTTGTGCCGTCCGGGCCAGGCTGATACCGCTTCTGAGGGCCCATCTCCTGCCGTACCCGTATTCGAGAAGCAGTCGGACTTTCGCCTCGCTGTCGTGTTCGGATCTTTTCGCTATCTGGTAGAGCGTACCGTACCATCTTGTCTGTCGAAAAACGTCGGCGCCGCTTTCAAGAAGCATCCGCATCATGGCGTGGCTACCAGATTTCGCTGCCTCTCCCAGTGCAGTATCGAGATGCTCATCCGCGTCTGCGTTGACGTGCGCCCCGTATTGAAGAAACAATCGCACGAATCGGTATTCCTGCTCCCGGACAAGATATTGCAACGTGCTCCCTGATTTGTCGCACGGTCGGTTCAGATTTGCCCCTCGCTCGAGAAGCAACTGCACCAACTCCTCGGGTCCTTTGTCTACCGCCTCATTCAACACCGCGAAATTAGGATGCCATTCGTGATTGACATCGGCCCCGGAATCAAGCAGAAAGCGTGCCATTGCCACAGTGTTGGGTTTTTTGGATCCGACTGCCGCCTCCAAAGGGGTCACGTTCGAATGACTACCCATGCCGGGAACAATGGCGTTGACATCAGCCCCGTGTTCAACCAAGAGTCGTACTACTGCTTCATCGCCAAGATTCGCAGCTGCGGATAATGGGCTATCTTTTTGCTCGGACAGAGGCGCGTTGACATCTGCCCCGTAGTCAAGCAAGACCTGCACACATGCCTTGTTGCTTGCTCCCTCACTATCTTGATAGGCAGCGGCAAATGCCAATGCAGCATTACCTCGACTATCAACGTGATTGACTTCTGCCCCGGTCTCCAGAAGAGCTCGCATAAGGCTTTCGAGACCGAAGGCCGCGGCAAGATGTAGCGGCGATGCTCCCCTCACTAGATCGCATTCGAAGTGTGGTAGGTATGTTGAAACACCCACAAGCAACCGTTTAAACATGCCTGGATGTGAGCCATTGAGTCGTGGAAGGAGCCCTGCTAATGACATGCCCTGTGCTTCGGCCTTTTTAGCATGAAGTAGCCATGAAGTTGTTGCATAAGCAAAAAACGGAAAGCCACTTTCGAGGTCATCCCGTATACTACGATCTTTATCGTCCGGCACTATGTCGAGAGATAACTTCGAGTAGTCCAGGCAAAACACGCATAGATCGTAGTGGCTGTCGCCAATCGGGTCACTCCTAGGAGTAAACCCCAGACACCGAAATTTGTCGTTCCGCCAGAAGTCATTGACTGACTCGTGGATGAATTGTACATGATCTCTCCCCCAACGGCCACCATGATTGATCTCAGCCAAGCCTCCTGAAAGACTGATGACCAACTTCTCTACCTGCGAGTAGTTGCCTGTGGAGACCAAGTCTTCCACCGAAATTTGTGACCATCGAACAGGGATGTCATCGCACGCCAGGGCGTGAACAATTCCTACCGCAATTAGAGGTCTCTGTGCGAAAAAGATCCACTGCATGAATCGCAATGTTCGAGACTGTTTCTCAACATTTACAACCTTGGTCAATATATACTCATATATCTGACTTAAGTCCGAGGGCACTTGATTGAGTTTCTCAAGGATCGAGTCCAAGAACTCTCCATCGTTGTATTCTTTTGTCACGATGGGGAGCATCAGGGCTACCCATAAAAACACCCCGGATGCTTTACGTATTAGCTTTGCTTGCAAAACCTCAAGAGCCTTTCGATGACCCGCATCTTTAACGAGCTGCCTATTGAGCTCGGCAACAGTATACGTAGCGATGTCCTTGTGGTTCTCCTCGTCAACCCAAATATCGAGGCCACCGTGGTTAGCAAATATCGGGTATCGACGGCAAGAGAAGCATATACTGACGCGAGCTTGAGTCTCGGATATGTCGTTGCTCAGCCCGTGGAAATAGTAGAGTAAGTCTTTTGCAGCATCTTCACCAGCCTCGTCGAGAGCATCTACAAGGATTTTGATTTCTTGTTTCTCTGCGGCTGCGACGAGAATCGTCGAAAAGAAATCACGCAGTTCCTCTAGTCGCCAGTTTCTGGCATGTATTTCCCCACCTTGGACTCTTTTCTTCTCTGCCCAGGCTATGTCAAATCTCGTCCTCGCCGCAGCAACCTGACATATGAGCTGATGTGAGAGCGTCCGGAGCATGCCAATCTGAGTATACTGCAGCTGGCTACCTCGTCTGTGAAAGAAGAAATACAGTTGTATTTGGTCGGGGGCGTTCTCCCTTGTGAAAGAGTCGAGAATTCGTTTCATGATTGTAGACTTCCCAGAGCCTGGTTTTCCCTTGATCCATAAGAGTCTACGATCTTCCTTTATCCATTGCTGGTACGACTCGTTCTGGAATATCCAAGTACTCGTTCCCAAAAAGGCCTTTTGAATATCCTGATGGCGATAGTCCATCTCTGGATAGCACAGCGACTTTGAGCCCCCTTGATACCAGTCAGAACAATTGCATATTCATATGTTATGTCGTTGGGAATGGTTGTGACCTTGATAATTTGCACCCACTGAGGGGCGTACTAGGATTAGTATGGCTTCTGAACCTTGTGGTTTTGTGACTGACGTTCTGCATTACTGTCCTCCTTGGGAGCCTGGTGGTCTTCCATCCGCCGGCCCGCACTATTAGACAGAGGCTCAAGTATGCTAAGAAGGACATCCGTGACTCTGCGATAGCCAATGTCATCCCTGCTCGAGAACCTACACATATCCATGTGGTTGGCATCTATAGAGCATATTTGTTCCGTTCCTGTAAATTGGGACGATGCATCAGCCACTACCTTCAATGCCTTTATATTAGCCATATAACCGAAGTTGAGTGGAGTAAAGTAAAGTGAGTTGACCTTGCGATTGAATCCCAGATACGCAATCCCTGTGACGCCACGTGTTTCTTGGAATGTGAAAATCCCCAAATTTTCACGTGATTGCAAGTGCTGGAATCGTCTATGACATTCTTCCAGGACTCCGCTGTCGACCTCTAGAGTACGGACGTTTTGTTTTGCAGTATCAAATCCTACGGCACTTGCGACCCGTCTCAAGGTCTCCCCTAAGTCCGAGAAGTCGCTTCCCCTATGTGGAGTACCAAAGAACATGATGGCTTCTGTGGATTCAAGCAGCATCCTCTCGAGTCTTTGGTCACTTTCGCTACATAACAAAAGCATCTATACACACTAAGCATCGCCTGGTTAGGTTGACACACGGCCGTTGAGAACCCACTTGCTTGACCATTATGCCTTTTCATACAGTCAGTAATGGGTTACAGAGGACTCCCTGGACAACACTACCTCCCAAAGAGTGTGCTACGAAGATCAATGGCCGATTCTTCTATTATCGTGGAGTACAATGATCAGCCTCAGCATTGCCGAAGGGGTCGCTATCTCTTACACAAGGTAGGCGCCTGCCTTTGAGATCTGAGAGTAAGTCGCGGGAGTGAGCAAAAATATGATTTTTGTTGGCCGAACCCTGGAAAAAATTGGTTAATTTGGAGTCATAGCCCCATGTCAGAATCCGGCAACGAGGGCAGTCTTCACATAGAAGGTGGTAAGGCCAGTACACATCGACTTGCTCAGTAGGCCTGGTAGGCTCCGTGGATGCGCTCTCTCCTCGAGGCGGCTTTATCCAGAACTTGAACCGATTACTCTTCGGAATAGCTTGAATAGGTGTTGAATTGATTGGCTCGTCCGAAGTCGAGGACCAAGCCCAGGTATGCCGCGGATGGCCTTGAAGCCCATGGACGAATACAATGCTATTCCCGTCAACTGTATACCACGCCTCATCTCAAGGATTTCTGTTTACTCTGCAATAATTTCATTTGCGTCCCCAGGCTCATATAATACGGTGAAGCCAGCGTTGTTCACCCGACCTCCATTAGGTTCTACAATCTGTGAATAGTTGGTCAACGTACAGTACCATGGCGAGAGAGCTGTTATTATCGCGGCCAAAATTTTGACCTACCATGTTCGGCTTTTTACAATGCCAGAAGCTCGGAAGATATAGACAAAACGCTCGAAACCTCTACGAGATAATTAACCAAGACGAATGCTTCAAAATCCAAAGGAAAACGATCAATGCTATCAAAAAGAGGCATCCTTTGGCCGTGCGCAAAGAGATAGTGCTGTCACTTTGCATATGCGTGACGATCAACAATCGACCAATGAAGACCTTGTGTAACCACATCATTGGCCTGTACGCGCTAATCGGTCATGATATTGACCAAGCTGGGATCTGGAGGACGAGTGAAGTGTTCTCGCTCACAGTATTCCAGCATGGGGTAGAACATGACTATCTGAAGATAATCAAAATGAATGAGGTGAAGATACATAGGTAACTATAGAGCTGTTGTCTTGATGGCGCAATTGTAACAATATTTCCGCGCGACTTTGGAAGAAGTGATGACTACCACCCACAATGGTTACATCCATCTGCAGACCAGGAGCTTCGCATCATGGCACGAGCCTGCGATGATATAGTGTCCAGCGGATAACGGAAAGCCAATCAGCCAGGTTATTTCACGCTGACACTGTGGCTTGACATCTAAAATCCTGCAGGCCACCGAATCTGTTCGACAGGTTGTCCCTCCGAACCATGCAGGGGATCGCAGACTATGAGGTCCCGATCTTGCCTACGGGTTTGTTGTTCTCCCTTGACGCTTTTTGCGAGTATTTAGCCATGTCTATTAGGCGTTCTGGACTGTGTACTCTGGAGTCGCAAGATATTATGATGCTCGTTGTTCCCTGTACCAGAGCTTTACGAAGGTTTGGCATGCAGAAAAGAGGCAGGGATGATGAAGCAGACGATGGCAAGCCCTTAAAGGACCTCTCAGCCTCGGACCCTCAAAATACAACTTTGGATGGGACCACATTCATCATGCCTGTACGGGCTGCACTGTACGCTGGTACCAGCACAGAAGCATGATGGTGGCGGAGGCGCATAAAGTAGATGGCAAACTTCGGTTCAACGTTCGCTAGAGAGCCGTACCGTCCTATACTTTAGGGGATACACAGCCCCCCAACATGACGAGCAGCGATTGAGGCGTTCTCAACCCTTCTTCGCTCCTTCTTGTACATATTCTTCCATCTCTATAACACTCTCTATTCCTCTGTCCCACAATCTGCTTCTAGCTTTGATCGTACTACTACTTGCTCAGGTCAGCCGCTGAAGCTTTCGTCCCAGACCATGTCTTATCCACCCCAAGGTGGATACCTACCCTACGCAGGACCACAACGTGAGTTCTTTTTCCAAATCTCTTAGATGCTTGCTAACACCGACATTCTCTAGAGGGCTATCAACAACCTCCCCCAGGCCAGTATCCTCCTCAAGGATACCCCCCACAACAACAGGGCTACGGCGGCCCTCCTCAAGGCTATCCGCCGCAAGGACACTACCCCCCTCAACAGCACCAAGGATACCCTCCCCAGCAGCAGCATGGCTATCCACCACAGCAGCATCAGGGATATCCGCCTCAACAGCCTCCCTATGGCGCACCTTCGCATAGTCCATACCCACAGCAACAACCCCACGGCGCTCCCCCAAGCCAGTACGGCGCCCCACCACCAGGTCCTTACGGTGTACCCCAGCATCAAACCCCTCCGTACGGCGGCGGCCCACCTCAAGCATCCTATAGCGCTCCTCCGCCCCAACCTTACGGTGCCCCCGCACCAATCCCTACCCCTCCGTCTCCTGGGTACGCTCCCAATCACGCCATACAATACGATGCCCGCCAACGAGCCAGCGATCTCCGCCGCGCAATGAAAGGCTGGGGCACCGACGAAGCGGTCCTGATTCGCACTCTGGCCCATATTCCTGCCGTTGAAATCCCCTGCCTAAAATCTACCTACGCAACCATCGAGCCCAAGGAGAAACGCACACTTGAACATGACATCAAGTCCGAAACGTCCGGTCGCTTCGAAGACTGCCTCGTCTCCATCCTTCGTGGACCCCTCGAGAACGATATCGAGGCACTACACGGCGCCCTCCACGTCAAGCGCGGCGGAACCCATGAATCCCGGCTCGACGACGTCCTGATCGGGCGCTCCAACGCCGACATCCACGCCATCAAGCAGGCCTACCAAGCCCGATTCCACCGCTCCCTCGAAACCGACGTCCGCAACGACCTCTCCATGAAGACCGAACGCCTCTTCATGATGATCCTCGCCGGCACCCGCCAAGAAGACAGCGCCCCCGTCCTCGCCGAGTCCGTGAAAGCCGACGTCGCAGCCCTGCACCACGCCACCGAAGGCCGCGTCGGCACCGACGAGCTCGCCGTGTGCGCCATCCTGTCCAACCGCAGCGACGCCCAGATCCGCGCCATTGCGCACGAATATAAAAACGGTCAGCAGCATGGGGACTTGGAGATGATTATCAAGAAAGAGTTCGCTGGGCATATGGAGCAAGCGCTCGTGCAGATGGTGCGCTGTGGAGTTGACCGAGCGATGCGGGATGCGAAGCGCTTGGAGGACTGCATGGAGGGGATGGGCACGAGCGATACTAGGCTGATAGTGGTGGTGACGGCGTTGCATTGGGATCGGCAGCATATGGCGCAGGTCAAGGGGGCTTATAGGCATGCGTACGGGAAGGAGCTGGCGCAGAGGATAAGGGGGGATACGAGTGGGGATTATGAGAGGTGTTTGGTGGCGATGATTGAGTAAAGAAATGGCTTTTGAAAGGAGGACGAAGGAGGGAAAACGTTTTGGTACGCAGCGCTGCGACGTTTTGGGAGGTGGGCTTTTGGGTCTCTCAACGCTTGGTCTGGCTCTTTCGATGTAGATTTTAGGGTCCTTACAGATGGGTTCAGGTGCTCAAGAGAGCGATTGGGGATGGCTCTCGCTGCGGGTTTGTATCGTTGTATCACTACTTAGTACTAGCAACGCTGTATCATACTTCCAACCTCAACGACAGGCACACGCCAGTATACAAACTTCAGTACAGTGGTGCTGAGTTCTCGAAATGCTTTACTCGAGAGGTGTCTCAACTGCCTTTGTTCGTCAGCTTTGACAGTTGCAAAGTGAGCGACGTTTGCATACCTCTCCGACTTCCACAACACGATTACGAATTGCGTTTCCCAGACTCGGGCCAGATCCATAGAAAGCCCGCAGATAACTTTTTAGATGAAGAATAAGGATACGAGTTTTAGCGAGACAACGCAATGTTGAAACAAGAAGTTCGTGTGGGACGGAACTCTCAGCGGGACGATGTAATGCTGAAATAGCGACTTCGCGTGGGGTGGATCTTGGTACATCGTCAAAGCGTTATATCGTCAGAGCGTTATATCGTCAGTTTCTAGCACATCGATTTTCCCTGCGGCTTTGCAAAATTTAAGTTGTTCGCTGCTCAGGCTGCCGTCAACTCAGGATTTCCGTCCCCTGAAGACGTCGCCCCAGCCACTGAAGAGCCATTCGTCGCCATGCCGACCACAGCGCGTGACGGTGCCGGAGCTTCGGTTTCGTTGTGACTTAGGCCGTGAGGCGGGGGTTTCGCTCCGCGAAGGGCGGAGCGCGCGGAAGGACGGAGACGGAGACGCCGAGGTTGCGGTCTGGGAGCGGGGTATGTGCGGTGTTCCGGGTGCGGGAGTGGCTGGTTGTGAGGACGGAGCGGGTTGTTTCCATGAGGAGTGGAAGCGCGAGAGGAAGCTTGGGGAGTCGGGCGTTGAAGGGGAGGAGACGGTGGTTGAGGTTGGGGAGGTGGTGGTGGATGTGGAAGCGGAGGTGGAAGTGGAGGGTGAGGATTTGTGGGAGAAAGAAGCGGGCAGAGAGATTGAGAGGGTCATCGTTGCCGATTGGGAGCTGGTTTCTTGGGGGGTGATTTCTGATGCTGGAATGATTTCGGAAAATGCTCAGCCGGGCTCAGAACCAATGTGGGACAGCAGACCAGCGCTGGACCTTGAGTTGGCAGTGAGATGTCCGTATACTTTGGAATACTTGAAAGTAAAGACAAAGTAGTCCTTAAAGTACAATGGTGGTGGGAATCAAGTGGAAAGTGAGGGGAAGAGAAGAAGGAAAATCTTGGAGAATTATTGTAGGAAGAGTCATCATCTTATCAGACATCATGATACGAACCCCAAAACTCTATTCCCACGTGGACTGTCCTCGTACGAGGGTCGGTAGGAGTAAGCATGCATGTAAGGAGGACCAACGAGATAAGTCCTATTTGCAATGTTGACCGTTGCTGATGGGCAGGAGCCGCGACCCATTGGCAGTAATTCACGCAGCAAGCATGCGATGGCCCCCAATATCATGTGCGTTGTACGTGCGAAGTACGAGAGGGGTACCTTAGCTGGAGGAGCAAGGACTCTCGGCTGCCTGGACAAGGCTGCAGCAGGACGACTCGGCCAATCCAATTGATCCATTCTGGGCGCCGCACAAGGACTTACTCACTGCTGGGATGAGCCTGACCGCTCGAGACTCCACTCGCATGAAAGCTGAGCGACAGCGGTGTCTGCGGGACAGCCGAGAGAAAGAAATCTAGAATCCTCCCGATGTTGGATGGAATACTGGACCAATAACGCTTGTGAGACGCCTGATGGGAGGATCAGCTCGTTTCAGGTTCGGTATATTGGATCCTAAGTCATGTTTGAAGTTCAGGTGTGCCCACTGGATCGAATCTCGTAAAGAGACCGAAACGCTAGTGTGCTGCAGATGATGGCACGAGATGATCGACGGTGAGAAGCGTGAGCGATGAGGTTTCTTAGATGTGTTGAGCGGACCCGCTTCCCGAGGTTTCATCTCACAAACCTCGATCGAGTTTAGCTCCCAGAAGCGAATCTGACTTCAACAGTGAAAGCTTGAAACTGAAGGGGCAGTATCTGCAGACTGCTGCTCATCAGTCAGTCAGTATACTGACCACACAAGCTCAGAGCAGTGCAAGAACACGGAAATCGTAGAACACCACGACCGCTGTCGATCTCCGAAACTTCCAAAACACCAGGACATGGAACATGTGTACATTCCAGCGGTGATGAGATGACGAGAGACGACGCCTCAAGACCTATGACGCAATTTTAATTAAAGGTAGATGAGTTTGAATTCATTGACTGATTACCGTTTTGCCGCATTCAAGACCATGGCAGGAGGGATTCTAAAGTGGATGATGGGGCTGCCGCAGCGGTTCTTGGGGTGAGGTGGAGGGAGTGATGAAGCAGCATGAGGGTTGAAGTGAGGAGGATGGCATCGGTTTTTGAAGAGGCGGATTGACGGGTTGACGGGTTGACGGGTTGACGGGTTGACGGATTGACGATGCATGGGTTGACCAGTGATGACCCATAACTGTAGAGCCAACCCATCATTCTATCAAGTATTGTAGTGTGAAAAGCCCAAGGGGAGGACGCACAACAAGATGATGATGATGATGATGATGACCGTGATAATGGAGATATCTCAGAATTAGTTCAATTAGGCTAAGTAATGTATGACTCGAATGACTGCTGAGAAGTAGCATTACCATCTGGGATCATCCAATTGTTCAAGAACCCTACCAAGTTATGTTCTCGATGATAGAAGTATAGACAGCTCAGGGGGTATCTACAAACACAACGAACGCGCAGAGCGGAACACGCCACAAGATTTGACGCCCGAATAGCACTTGCTTGCATCGGATACCTATACCTGTCAGAAGCAATACATCCTAACCTCGCCATCTTCCCCGCCAGTGCACAACCGGCTATCACTCAACCCCAAACACGTCACCGGCCCCGCATGCCCCGTAAACGTG
>JAABUW010004588.1_pt1 | contig 18666 bp, 17 predicted proteins | sample 5560081 | NCBI WGS metagenome assembly JAABUW01 (sample SAMN10711882, study PRJNA513363) | rock metagenome | isolation source: Antarctica rocks | place: Antarctica: Victoria Land, Knobhead sud | reverse complement strand
GTACTTCTTTACTTTCAGAAGTTTGACAGAGAACATTCAATAAACTTGACAGTGAGAAAGCATTGAATCACTGATGAGCTCGATTTTATGATCATAGAAGTGATGAGAGAGTAGTTTATTCAATTGAGCTCGATCAAAAACATTTAAAAACTCATGATATTTTGATGACAGCTTGACTTTAATATCTTTCAAATTTTGAGTCATTTCATTGATTAAAGAGATGTTTAAAACGTTCAAATTGCACTGAGTATTGTACGTGATTTCTTTATCAATATCAATCATGAATAAAACAAAGACTTCAGTCTGATTCTTCTTTGATTAATTCAGTAAAGTTTTGAACGAAGCTGCATTTATGCTTTGAATTGAGAATGATTCTTTCTTAGTCGTAGTTGAAACAAATCATTTGAGCATAATAAAAATCTTAGTCTGAATGATAAAAGAGAGCGAAGTTGATCATGATCAACTTGAATGCTTTGAATTGAGAAGAATCGAAAAAATCAAAATAGAAGTATTTAATTGATTCAAAAAAACAATGACATTATTTTGCATATTCAATAATATTTCGTTTTTATTCATTCAGAACTTACTTAATATGACTTCATGATGATTGATATCAGCTATCAGCATTGATACAGTTAATTTCTTATGACTTTCGATGATGAGATTGAATAGAATTTTATGAGTGATGATTTTCTTAAATATCTTCTCATCATAATCTCTTATTAACTTCTCTTTTGTCAGTGATATAGATTAAATTTCTAGTTTCTTGCATACTCTATTGACTAAATTAACGTGTATGAGCATATGAGTGACTGAATCACTGTTTATCAGAGAACGAAGACTAAAAGATCGATTCTGAGAGTTGAGAAAAACATCAATTAGAAATGACTTTTCAAAGTAATTCTCTTCTGATAGAATTTCATCTAGTTTGCACAAAGATATAATCTCTATCTTTTTGATGACTTTTGAAGAGATGACTAGTTTTTTAAATCGAAATTCGAATCAAAATCAAACTCAAAACGATTGTATTTATTGTTCACTGCATTGATTCTAGTAGATCAATCAGAGCATTCTCTAGAGCTATGATTTGATTTATGACATATGAAACAGATTTCAACTAGAACGTCTGCTTCTTTGATGCTAGTTAAAATCGCGTCACACGACTTTAAATGATCAGATTTTGAATGATTGACTGACTGAGTAACAACAGCTTTATGAAAGATGATTTTTGACAAATCATTGATGCATTTAATGAGATTGACTTTGTTCTTGATTTCTCAAATGACTCGCTGATCATTATTCAAATGAATCAGATAGAAACGAATCTCTTTGAGAAAATTAGATTGAACTAATTGATTTATTCAAATGAATCAAAGACGAGAATTTATTTTATCTTTCAGATCAACAATCAGTTGCTTTTCGTGATACTTCAGATAGAAAGATAATCGTTGAAACTGAGTGTAAAACTCACTGAACTTCTTTGATTCTTGAATCAAGTTGTAGTATTCTTTACAAAAGTTGACTTTCTTATCTGAATCATTGAACAACTTAGCTAGTTCTTTCAAAAGATCATCGATGATCTTATAAAGATTAACACAGTCATGTTTGCATCTAGATTGAGTGACATAAGCTGCGTCATTGAATAATCTGAAATGTACATAGCTCAGTTTGACTCATTTATTTGAAAAGAGATTGACGTTGATCTCTAGTTTATTCTGAATTTTGTCGTATCAGTTTTCTCAAGTAGAATTCTTTTCGTCAGTAAATCAGAGAGAATCAGATATTTTCTGAGATCTAGAACGCTCAAAGTAAATGAAATCAGAAGAAGTGATTTCTTTAGTTTGAAGTTTAATCTTCAACTCTTTGATTTCAACATCTTGTTGATTACTTAGCTCATTGAGTTGATCTGTTTCTCTGTCAAGAATCATGCATCAAGTCTTTCAGTTTTCAATAGAAACAGAAAGTATTACTGTTTCAGCAAATGACTTGTCATCTTCATTGATGAATGATTCAACACTAAAGAATTTCGATGAATCAGTCTCAGAGATTTGAGAAAAGCAACTTCAAAATTCTTTGAAACATTCTTCAATAAATGAATGTTTTGACATGATGAAATTTGAAGAAAGAACAAAGTCAAGTGAATGACGATGCTTGACAGTATTAATGAAGATGTATGATCAAGTGTTTAATTTTCAGGAAAGAATGTTGTTGATTAGAAGAATATTTTTGATTTGTGAATTTTTGAATGATTCTCAAGCAATTCACGAAGATTCTTTATCATCGATTCTCTTAATCAAATTGAACAGCTTATTTTCACTCGTTTGTTTCATGAGAATGAATTGATTCTCTTGATTGAGTGAACTTTGTGTACTTAGTGAGTGATAAGTTGTCTAGTGATTCAAACAGTCTTGTCGTTGATTCTATCAAACTTTCTAATGTTGTTCAGTCTTTCAATTGCATCAATCATCTGATAAACGAATTTCTTTAGACTCATTCTGTCTGTATAAATATGTTGAATGAATAATGAGATCAGTATCATATGATTAACAAATTCTTAATATAATGTTAGAATCATGTCTAGATGAGTCAATCAGCGAAAGTCAGAATTGAATAATGCTTAATCTTTAAAGATAGTTATAACTGAATATTAAGAATACAGAAGAAGATGAGTACAAAAGCTTCTATTTAAGTAATATTCAGAGACTGCATTAAGTTCAAAGAAGATGTGTTTATGACATGAGTAGAATGTGATGTAGAAAGAAAGATGATGTTGAACAAAGAGATGTTGAGAAAAGAAAATAGAGACTGAGTCAGATCTGAGCTAAAGACACTGACTAGCTCTAATCAATATGCAGAGTACTCGCTAGTGTATTCTGCGAATTGATTAAAGCTTCAGTCTTTTTCAGTCTTGATATGCTCGTAACAATAAAAAGAATAAATAAATCATTGCAAAAGAAAAGATTACTGAAATGATGAATGAGATTCAAAAGTTTTCTGACGTGAGTTCATTCATTCTATCTGATCAGTCATTGTCTCACTCATTTGCATTTTCATTTGCTGTTTATTGAATCTCATAAATCTCGTCATAAAATCTTTCTTTTTCACTCACTCTGCTTTGACATTCAATCTTTCATCATGCATATCTGATCAACAAGACAGCAAGATAACAGAGCTCTGTTTATCACTTCAAAAGTTATATAAAGAGATAAAAAATCATTCAATACTGATGTTTGAATCATTGTTAAATATCATCTTATCTCATAAAGATTGTTGAGTGTGATTCATATTATAGTGCTTGTCTGCAAAATTCACGAAACAGAAGTCATTCTGATTTCTACAATGCTCATCAATGCATTGTTAATAATTCAGTAATGCTTTATCAAAGTTGTCAACATTAGCAAGTGTATCTGCTTTGATTTGAGCTCAATTCAGAAAATTATTGATGCAAATGCGTCTTTGACGAGATTCATCAGCTTCAAAATCTTCAGAAACAATCTCAGCAAATTTTTTACAAGTAAACTTTTCAATCTTCATGTTGATCTTTATCTTGATTGTATAGTCAATAACTTTCTTCTCAGTCAAAGTGAGCAAAATCTTCTTTCATTTTAACTCACTAAAGTCATCAATAAACTGCTGCTTTCAAGTGACTTTTGATCTATTAACTTTGATGATAATCATTCAATTAATGATAATTCAGCTCTTAACATCATCATTTTTGATCTTAATAGTTTCATTTAAGATTTTTTCAAAGTTTCAAATCTGAAACTTTAAAGTCAGCATCTGAGCAATGTGATTAAATCATTTAAGTCTTTAATTTACATGAAGATAAACTGATATAAACAGCATAGAATCATCAACTCAATCTTCAAAGTTCATAACTTCAAGCTCAAAGATAAACAACTTCTTTGTTTTCTTTCTAGTCTGATGATTCAGATGATGATGATGTATAATCTCTTGTTCATCATGCTCATTTATTTCTGCCTATCATAAAGTCTTTTTACAAGCTTTATTGTTTTTCAATCTTTGAGCAGCATCATTTCAATTCTTTTGTTCTTTTTAAAACTTTGCATGTGCAGCAACTTCTGCAGCTGAAAAAGCTATTGATCTTTCAGCTTTATCTTTAAAAATGTTGAGTTCATCTTCTCAATATTTAAAATGTGACAATAATGAGAGTGAATCAGATCATGAACGTCTTAGTGAAGAAGATTCAGATTGTTAAGAAAGTGAAGATAAATGAGATTCAAAAGATGAGAATTGTCAAGAAGTTGAAAACAGCTCAGAAAGTGCAGACAATCGAGATTCATTTACATTCAATGAAATGAAAGCTCATTTACGATGATGATTGAAGAAAGCAGCTCAATCAAGAGAAACAGCTTGATCAGTGATTTTCAACTGTTCAGCTTGAGTTATCAATTTTCTACGTCTTTTAAATGCTCTAAAAAGAATGAAAGAATCATTTAAAGATAAATTTTGACTTTGACGTTGAGACATTTTGAATAAAAATGATCACAAGAATATTAAAAACATCAATAAATAAAAAGATTTGAATAGCTTCAATTTCAAGCAATTAAGAAGCAATGAGATTGATTTTTGAATTTCTTCTACAAATAAATCATCATGAGACAGAGTGAAAATGAATGTCAAGAAATGCAGAACTTTCTGCACATGTTAATATCTCAACAATGCAAACATGAAGTCATTTATATAATTCTCAAGTTTGAAGATCTGCTTTAAAGTCTCAAGTCAAGATCTCAGTCTTGCAAATATCAATCAAAGATGAAAGTTTAAAAAAGATGAAGAAAATGAAGAAGATGAAAAAGACTTTAAATGATTATTCAAAGATAGTGAAGAAGCATAATAAGCTTAACTATGATGAATCTATTTATATTTAGATATCATTTGAATATATAAACTATGTCAGTCAAATGAAAAAGTGCTTCAGAATCATCAACTTGCTCTTTTTGTGATTTGACTGCTATTTTTAGAAATTCATCAAATTTCTCATTAAATTCATTATATCATCAAACAAGCTGATCATTTCTTTTAATTTAAGCTTTCAACATTGAAAATGAACTTTTTATAAAATTATAATCAGATGAGTAGAATGACAATTTGACAAGATGCACTTCAAAACTTTCACATATTTAATTCATTGAACTTTGTTGATTGATGAATTTTAGCATTATTTATGATCATCATTGAACGTAATTTTATCTTTTCAGAATTGCATATAAAAAGCATTTGTAATCACATAAAATTCAGAAAAATCTTTTTTGTTATAAAGTTATGATGCATCTTTCATGCAATGTATTCATCAATGAAAAATGCTGATAAAATGCTTCATTTCTTTGATCATTTTAAACTTTAAATGATGTGCAAAGATAAATCAATCAAGACTCAGTCACACTTTCAATTAACTAACAAGTAAGCATTAGCATGACTAGAAAGAATAAAGAAGAAGAGAAAGTTAAATTTATCTGTTCACTTACAAGCAACGCTTTCATCAAGAAAGACTAGCTGATCAGATGTTCAGCTCATAAATCATCATTTTCATTCATTGTGAAGCTTTTTATCATGTTCAGCAGTGATTCTTTGAATGATCTTTCTGCTGTATCTAGCTTCTTTGAGCAGTCTGCTGATCATGCTTTGACTGACAATAATGTCAAACTCGTTGTACAGAAATCAGATCATGTCATTCTGATAGATGATGAATCATTGACTGAGAAAGTTAAGAAGTTTTTTGTTACGATCATGCACTTCGAATTAGCCTAACATAAATCATGTCAGACTATCATAGACTAGTATAGAGCTGATGTTGACACGCTAGCGACCTAGCGTGTCTTCGTGAGTAAAACTCACGATGTGTTGCATCTTCTTTCTTCTTCAGCTTTGAACTTCTAGTTAGAGTACATTCATATGATTCGCTTTATGCAGACTCATAACATTAGTTCAAAGCTCATTAATCTTGCTATCAACGTGTAGATGATATAAAAACAAGCTACACAACTCAAATCAGAAGTCGAAACCAGAAATTTTAACAGCAGAATCAGAACTCAAGCTCAGAAAGCTCAATAGAAACCAGAAATTTCTAAAGAAGAATCTTGATTTGAAATCAGAAATTTCGATAGAATCAGAATCAAAGAACATGAACGCGTTGCTCTTGATTAACTTTTTATTGAGCTCGTCATCAGAAATCAGAAATTTCAGCAGTACTTGAACTCAGAAAGTTCGATAGAGTACTAGTCGTTGCTTGAACTCAGAAAGTTCAATAGAGTAACATCAGAATCTCGATCAGCAATTTTCTACTCATATCATGACTAGAAGCACAGAATCAGAATCAGTGAGCATTGCTCGCTATGACTTTCAAAATGTTAGAAGAGAATCACTTCTATCACAGAATCGAACAGCATCAGAAGAAGAAGACATGAATGTGTCATCAGATACAGAAGAAGAGAACACGAACGTGTTGCTCTTTGATCACGAAATAATCAAGATCAGCATCAGCACTGAACTGAATGCTTGAATAAGCGCTCATGAAGCAGACGATATCATTGCCTTTATCAAGTACATGTATCAACAGCATGACATTGAAATCAAGACTCACAATGACATGATTCAGATGTTAGAAGATGTCAACGAGACAAACATCATGTTGAAAGCTACGCAGACATGTCTGCAGAAAAAGATGAGAGACAAGAACGTGATTATACATCATTTAGAAACTGCATCAAGTCGACAAAGCACTTCAATTTCTGAAGATCATTTCTTGAAATTGATCAAGTTACTTGACTCATTTCTGTTTGAAGATTCAACGCAGAATGTAAATAATTGACTGTCTTGAATGTGAAACAAGCTGAAGACAAACAAGAATCATTTTTCTATCAAAGAACTGAAGATTGCATACATTGAAAGTTGAGTCGATGAAACTGCAATCAAACACATAGCAACTTGAATGAGAAACACAATCACGAACTCATTTCTAGAAGCAGAAGAGATACTGTCAATCATAAATAAGATGTATGACAATCTTAATCATCATCACATGACTCAACGACAGTACTTGAAGCTGTATCAGAACAAGATCTTCTTTCATGAATTTTGAATGAAATTTTAGAGATTTAATGCAGAACTAAAGTACAATAACAAGACTTTACTAGATGATCTTCAGCATAAGATCAGCTCAGATCTTCAGCAAGCAACACTTAATGAACGAATCATGAATTTGAACGAGTTTATCAACATCTGCATGCAAGTCGATGTTAGATTGACTGAATTGAACGCTTGATTGATCGTCAAAGTCTCAGCGATCTCAGCTGCTCGCTTTGTCGCTAGCACTTCGTCTGCTCGACTCACGTCATCAGTCTCTGCATGAAAGAAACTCAGAAGATCGAATCTCAACTCTATTCAGAAAGAGTTGTTTAAGAAAGAACTCTGCTTCAAATGCAAGAAGTCAGAACATAGAGCATATGACTGTCTTAAAACAACTCAAGTGCATGAGATCGCTGCGAATTTGAAAAACAATCTGTTCTCGTCAAAGTAGTAACTGAAAGCAATATACTCATATTCTGTTTCATCAGCATGTCTGACGATTCATTTGATTTCAAGTCGTTCACTGTTGATGTCATCTTGAGTAGTTTAGAAAAGATATTCAAATCTTTCACTCTGATAAATACTGAAGTCACTGACATGACTTTCATTGATGAATCTTTGATGTCAGAACTATGTGAACGCTTTGATATTCAGTCAATATCGCTGTCAAAATCAAAATTAATTCAATCATATGATGAAACTTCTGATTGAAAGTTGATTACATATGCTTTGTATACATCAATCATGATACAAGAACACAAGAATGAAATGATGTCTTTATTAATAACTCGTCTAGATCAGCACAAGATAATCATTGAAAATCTTTGATTGAAAAGAAATCAAATGTTGATAGATTCTGTAAATGATCAATTAATATCATTGTTGAAGATTCAAACATCAAAATCTGTTGTTTCAAAAGCAAGCAGTCAATCAGCATTTTACAAATCTGAATCAAATAAGATTTGCAAAATGAAACAAAAGAACTTGAACTTGATTGTTACATCAACGATCATCTTGAAGAGATTTATGAATCAGAAATCAGTGAATAGATTCATTGAATTCACTCGATTCATTGAATCTGCTCTCATAGCAAAGCAAAGCACTCAAGTTGATCTCGATCAACTTTGTCTCTTTCAGTCAACTGAGACAAAGAAACTCATCAATATTATTATGATCAAAGTCGCTGCATATTGAACTCTAGTCAAGAATAAGAAGATCAAGATCTTCTTCTTGATCATTAGTGAAATCAATCAAGCGCTTAGCTCAGTTGAAGATTTCGCGAAACTGAATGAAATGATCTCTGTCATGTCATTAAATGAACTGAAGAAGAAGCTTTCAATAGTCTATCACGACTTTATGAATGTTTTTGATAGAGAAAAGACAACGCAGTTGCTCTTGCATCGATCATACGATCATAAGATTGAATTAGAAGAAGAGAGTCAACTCTTTAAAAGTTGATTGTATTTCATGTCGAGCTACAAGTTGCAGAAGGTCAAAGAGTATCTGAAAGAGAATTTGAAGAAGAAGTTTATCACACTCAGTAAAGCTTCTTTTGCTTCGTCAATACTGTTTGTCAAAAAGAAAGATGACAGTCTTTGCTTTTGCATGAACTATCGAAAACTGAATGCTGTTGAGATCGTGTCTAGATCATTCAATCAAAGAGACTCAAGACTGATATGTATGTATTGCTCTTTAAAGATAGCTATAACAAGACATTAAGAATACAGAAGAGAAAGAGTGCAAGCTCTTCTATAAATAATGACTTGAGGCTGCGCTAGACTCAATACAGATGTGATGTAATATGTCAGACGTGTTTGTTTAAAAGAATGATGAAAGAAGTGAATGAAGAAAGTGCTGAACAACAAGAAGAAGTGCTGAGAATGACTTAAAGAATTCAATAGAGATGCGCTAGATTCAAACTAGACATAGCATCATGACTTGCTTTAATCAAATTGATTAGAGTTAGATCTGAACTCTGATTGATTCAGACATGTTCGTAACATTATCTCTCTCTTCAAACATTCATGTTCACATGAATAGAAAAGAAATAAAAGCAAAAAAAAAAAATTCATCGTGTTTTCAATTTAGTGCGACTTATTCGAGTATAGCTTGTGAAATTCGTTCAGAATTTTCTTTGAGTCATCGAATTTCCCTTTATTGACATAGTATCATTCATCGTCATGATCTATCTCAATTCATTTGACCTTGTATTGTAGTCTTTCTCTATATCACCTGAAGTTCAATATATCGTCTACTTCTCAGTGCTTTTCATTCTCTTCAATGATTAATGATCTAGAGAACTCAGAATGTTGTCTCGATAAAGAGTCATTTGATGAAGGTTGTAGACACTTTGAGCTGAATACTGAATGTATATGCTTCATGCTTCTAAATAGCTGAAGGCGATAGAAGGTCTCAACTTTGACTGTGATTGAATAGAGATTGAGCTGCTTGTCTTTCAAATCTTTGCATGATCTAGTAATTTTGATGTTTTCGAAGACTAATCAAACTTGATCATCTACTTCATAGATGACGTCTCATCTATGCTTGTTCATCTGAGCTTCAATGATCTGCTTGATCTTTTTCAATTGTTGATGATTGAAAATAAGAAGTTCACTCATTCAAGTGACAATGTCATTGATTTTTCTAGCTTCAATATGTTGATGAGTCGTTTCATAATCAGTCGTATCTGAATCGAAACTCATTCAAGAATGAAAGTCTTTATTGAAGTAGAAAGAAATCATCAAGATAGTCGAGAATGTATTGAAATTATCACTGAATTTCATCATTGAAAGTCATTTAGCTCAATCATTCTGCATGTAATTGCAGTAGATTCGAAGTTCGCGTTCAACATCTTGATTAGCTCGTTTCGACTGATCATCGATCTCTGAATGATAAACTGTTGATAAATTGACTTTGATCTTCAGTCGTTTGCAAAGACTTTGTCACATGATCAATATGAACTGAGAGTCTCTATTTGAAACAATAGAACTGAATAGATCATGAAGTCGATAGACATTTCATAGCATGATTCATACTGTTTCTTCGATTGAGATGTCATCATCTTCTCAATGACAGGAAACATAGTGACGTTCTTTGAAGAGACGACATATGATCATGCAAATGACGTTATAGTTTTTCGATAGAAATAGCTCAGTGATGAAGTTCATAGCTATATCTTGTCAACGCTGCTGAGAAATCAATAGAGGCTGAAGCAAATCATTTGTATCATCTCAAGATGCTTTGCTTCGCTGACAGGCATGACAGTTTCGAATGTATTGTCGAATAGTTGCTTGATGATCTGATCAATAGTAGAAGCGTTGAACTAGATCAATCATTCGTTTAATGTCAGAGTGCAAGATTGATGATTGATCATGAATCTTTCAAAGCAATTTCGTATGCATTTGTTTCAACACTCATAGTAGACTCTTTTTGAATAGAACGTTGTCAATGATTTGACAGTTCTTTAGCTTCGTGTCATGAAGCTTCAGTTCATCTTTGTTCATAGCTTGTCAATACTCATTGCATAGTTCATTCTTTTAATTGACTAGACGTACGTGTTGATAGAGATTAGTCTTGTATTCAGATTCGATTTCAAACTCAATCAATAAAACGTCTATTCAATTCGAGATCAGTATAGTCTGAAAATGATCATTTATGTCTTTAGCTGATTCAAAACTATCGATCATCGACATTTTAGTTAAAGCATCGACTTTGATGTTTATTTTGTCTGATCGAAAGATAATCTGAAAGTTAAACTTTGATAAAATATTCAGGTAGTTCGCTTGTCATCAAGTCAGCTGTTTGTTTTTCATAAAGATCTTCAAAGTCTGATGATCAGTAAACATCTGAATAAATAGCTCAGTGTCTTCTAGTTCAAGTCATCAGTGTTCAAAGCATTGAATGATAGCTAGCAATTTCTTGTCATAGATGTGATAATTGCATTCAACTGAAATCATGCTCTTGCTATAGAAGACTATCGAGTGAAGCACACTTTCGTCATCATACTGAGATAGTATGTCGTCTTTTACATAGTCAAATGCATCGATTTTCAAAATAGCTTGACGTTTGACATCAAAATGACGTAGAACTGAGATTGAGCTGATCTGCTTCTTTAGATTGTTAAAGACTTCGACGCAGACTTTATTTCAAACAAAAGATGTGTCTTTTCAAGTCAGCTGAGTGAATGACTTAACTAGTTTCAAAAAGTTCTTGATGAAGCGTCGATAGAAATTGACGAAGTCAACGAAGTCTTGTATCTTTTTTAGATTAGTAGATGTAGCTTAATTGACTATAGCTTTCACTTTGATAAAGTTCATGCAAAGATCTTGTTCTGATACTATGATCTTTAAGAAGACTGTTTCTTCTACGTTGAATTTGCACTTTCAAATATTTATCTGCAGATCAGCGTCTTGTAGACAATCTAGTATCATCTTGACATGTTGTTTATGCTTCTTTTAAGTCTTGCTGTATATGAGAATATCGTCTAAATAAGCTTGGCAGAAGTCATTTAGAAAGTCTCATAGAATATCATTCATATATTGCTGAAACAAGATCAAATCATTTGTTAATTTGAATGATAGAATCTTTGATTTGTACGCTTCTAGAGCGATAATGAAGATCGTATAGTTCTCACTATCGAGATGCATACGAAGTTTGTTGAAAGCGAAAATTATATTCAGTTGAGTCAGATGTCTGCAGTCAACGATTTTGCCAATCATCTCATCTATGAGCGATAGAGAGTAGCGATTTCTTTTGATAATGACATTGAGTTTTCGATAGTCAACGCAGAAGCGAAGATCATCATTGATCTTCAGAGCGAATAGAACGAGTGAGAAATATGAGATCTTGCTAGAAGTAATAAAACTCTTTAACAGATTTTCGTTCAAATATTCTTTGATCTTCTGAAGCTTGTAAAGTGACATTCAGTAAGCTCGACATCTAGAAGAAGTGACATCATTAGTGAGCTTTATCTTATGATCATATGAACGATTAGATGATAGCTTATTGACTTGAGCTCGATCAAACACGTCAAGAAAATTCTGATATTTCAAAAATAGCTTGACTTTGATGTCTTCTAGATTTTGAGCTGATGCATCGATGAAAGCGACGTCTAAAACGTTCAGTTCGCATTGAGTGTTGTAGACTATTTCTCTATCAATATTTTCAATCGACATAGCGAAAACCTCGATGCAATTCTTCTTTGATCATTTAATCAATGCATGAAAAGATGCAGTTCTCACACTGAACATAGAAAAGTTCTTTTTTGAAGCAGTAGAAGCTGATCGTTGAAGCACTTTGAAAACTGAACTGATAGAAGAATTTGATGATCATGATCATTTTGAGTGTGAAGCTCTGACTGACATTGAAAAAACAGAAATGAAAGCTTCTAATTGATTTGAAAAAACGATGACATCGTTTTGCATATTTAGTAGTATTTCATTTTTGTTCATTCAGAACTTTTCTAATATGACATCATGATGATCTATATCAGCTATTAACATTGAAACAGTCAATTTCTTATGACTTTCGACTGTGAGATTGAGTAGAATTTTATGAGTAATGATCTTCTTTGTCAGCTTTTCGTCATATTCTCTTATTAACTTCTCTTTAGCTAGTCGTATGAGTTGAATTTCAAGCTTCTGACATATTTGATTAACTAGCTTTGTATGAATCAAGATGTAGATCATCAAGTCACTATCTATCAAAGATTGTAGCTTGAAGAATTCGCCTTGCGAGAATAGAGTGACATCGACTAGAAATGACTTTTCGAAGTAATTCTCTTTGATAGGTGAAATTTCGTCGATTAGATTGCACAAAGAAATGATCTTTACCTCTTCAATGATTCTGAAAGAGATGACTAGTTTTTTGAATCAGACTCTGAATCGAAGTTCGAAGAATGATCAAACTCGTCATTTAATGCGTTAATTCTGAAAGATCTATTTGAACACTCTTTAGAAGTATGATCAGACTTATGACATAGAAAGCAGTTTTCAATTAGTAAGTCATTTTCTTTGACGTTAGTCAAAACAGCGTCACGTGATTTTGACTGATCAATCATCTTCGTTTCTATGATTCTACAAGTAGCTTTGACTGACTCTTCAACGAAGATGATCTGTTTAGTTGTTCTAGCTTTGATCATTGCTTCTCTATTCTTGATCTCTCGAATAGCTCGTTGATCATTATTCAATCGAATGAGATAGAAACGAATTTCTTTCAGAGTACTGAGTTGAATCAATTGAGTTATTCAAGTGAATTGAAGTCGAAGATTTATTTTATTCTTTAAATCAATGATCAGCTGTTTTTCTTGATAGTCTAGATAGAAGAATAGTCATTGAAATTGAGTATAAAACTCGCTGAATTTCTTCTGTTCTTGAATCAAGTTGTAGTAGTTTCTACGAAAGTTGACTTCTTTATCTGAGTCATCAAACAACTGAGCTAGCTCTTTCAAAAGCTCATCGACGATCTTGTATGAGTTGAAACAGTCACGTTCGCGTCTTGACTGAGTGATCTCAGCTGCATCATCGAATAATCTGAAATGTACATAGCTCAGCTTGACTCGTTCACTTGAAAAGAGATCGACGTTGATTTTCAGCTTGTTCTGAACTTTTTCATACCAGTTCTTTCAGGTAGAGTTCTTTTCATCAGTGAACAACGAAGAATCAAGTATTTTCTGAAATCTAGAATGCTCAGAGTAGATTGATGATGACGAGGTAATCTCTCTAGCTTGTAGCCTAGCTTTCAGCTCTTCGCATCGTTTCTTCAAAGCTTTCATAGTCATAGCTTTCATAGTCATAGAAGGTGTTATGATTTCAGCGAATGAATCATTATCTTCGACAATGAAGAATGAAGCTTCGAAACGCTCTTTGAAGAAACGAGACATGATGAAGAAGAAAAAAGAGATTGAATTGAACGAGTGTTTTAAAAGAAAAGAGATCGAACGAAGAGCGATGCTCGACAATAGAAGGTGAAATCATTTTTGTTGTTTGATTTGAAGATTGATTGATTCTCTTGATCGATTTGATTCTCTAGCAATCAACGAAGATTCTTTATCGCTGATTCTATTAATCGAGAGAAACGATGCGTACTTAATGAGCTGTAAGTCGTCTAGCAATTCAATCAGCCTTGCTGTTGATTTTATAAATCTTCTAGTGTTGTTCTGTCTTTCGATTGCGTCAATCATCAGATAAACGAATTTCTTTAGACTCGATCTGCCTGAACGAGTATATTGAACGAGTAATGAGTATCTGTATCGTATGATAAACGAGATTCTTAATGTAATGTTGAGATCATGTCTAGATCATTCAATCAAAGAGACTTGAAGCTGATATGTATGTATTGCTCTTTAGAGATAGCTATAACAAGACATTAAGAATACAGAAGAGAAAGAGTGCAAGCTCTTTTATAAATAATGACTTGAGACTGCGCTAAACTCGATACAGATGTGATGTAATATGTCAGACGTGTTTGTCTAAAAGAATGATGAAAGAGATGAATGAAGAAAGTGTTGAACAACGAGAAGAAGTGCTGAGAATGACTCGAAGAATTCAATAGAAATGCGCTAGATTCAAACTAGACATAGCATCATGACTTGCTTTAATCAAATTGATTAGGGTTAGATCTGAACTCTGATCAATTCAGACATGTTTGTAACAAATGCTCTGATCAAAAGAAATCATTATTCAATACTCTTGATAGACGAAGTACTAGCTTGAATTCAAGACAGTAAGTATCTGACTTGACTCAACATTATCATCATGTTCAATAAACTGCGCATGAGTTCAGAAAGCGAAGATTTAACTACTTTTGTTACTTTCTTTGACGTTTACAAGTATAGAGTAATGTTTTTTGAATTGATCAATGAATCTGCTTTCTTTCAGCACTATATCAACGATGTGTTGTTCAACTGTCTGCATAAATTCTGTCAGACATACTTGAATGATATTCTCATCTACAGTAAGACATTGAAAGAACATAGAACTCATGTGAAGAAAGTGCTAGAGAAGCTTCGTGAAGTCGATCTACAGATAGACATTGACAAGTGCAAATTCAAGATTCAGAAAATCTCATTTCTTGAACTACTAATATTCATCAATGATCTGCAAATGAATGCTTGAAAAGTAGATGTGATTTGAAACTGAAAAGTGTCTCGATTGTTGACTCACATGCAAATCTTCATTGACTTCTGCAATTTTTATTGACGATTCATAAAGAACTTTTCAAAGATTGCTTGACTCATGATAAAGCTGACTTGAAAATATCATTTCTTTGAATGAACAGAGATCTGTCAGATGATCTTTGAAGAACTGAAGCAACAAGTGACAACAGTTCTTGTTCTGAAGCATTTCAACTCAATCAGAGAAGCTATTCTGAAAACTGACTTCTTGAACTATGTCAACGACGAAGTATTGTCTCAATATGACGATAAAGACATTCTACATTCAATGATCTTTTATAGCAAGAACATGATTTTCGCAGAATGCAACTACGAAATCTATGACAAGAAACTGCTGATCATCATTCACTGTTTGAAACACTGACGTCTTGAATTGAAATGTACAAATATTTCAATCAAGATCTTCATTGATCATCTGAATTTGAAGTACTTCATGATCATCAAAGAACTGATCAGACGATAAGTTAAATGAGCTGAGAAGTTATCTGAATATAACTTCAAGATCATATATCAGTCGAGAAAACAGAATCTGAAAGTCGACGCGCTGATCAGAATGTCAGACGTCAAGTCAGTTGAAGCAAATAATGATTGTAAGCTATATCAGCATCAGATGCTATTGTCAGAAGACAGATTTGAACTTCAGTCAATAAAAGATGATCAGAAAGCTGACTCAGATTTGAAACTTGAATTGAAAGCTAATCAAAATTCGATTGAAGAGATGATTTCTATTCAGAATCAGATTATAGTTGAAAATTAAATGAATCAACTGTGCTTTGATATTCAAATAGTCATGAAACAGAACAGAAAGACTTGTCAAGATATTGATCTAGACAATTGCAAAGTACTTGATGAAGTACTCTGAAAAGATGATAGACTATGAGTTTCTCAGTCAATAATCACTTTATTGATAAGAAAAGCACATGATCTTTCGACCAGTGATCACTCTGACATGAATCGAACGTTGAACTTGCTGAAATGATCATATTGCTGATCAAAGATGAGAATGATGATCAAGCATTACATTCGAAACTGTTACATTTATTGTAGATCAAAAGCATCGAGAGATCGAATCAATGAACTGCTGAAGTCATTGCTCATACTTGAGCAGTAATGACAAAACATATCATTAGACTTCATTATTGATCTATCAGAAAATAATGAAAGCAACGCGATTCTGACAGTCATAGATCGATTGTCTAAGAAACGACACTATATACTGTGTTGATCAGATGACGAAGAAATCTTCGCAGAACAAACAGTCAAACTACTGTTAATATGAGTCTTCAGAACTCATGAACTATCAAGATCAATAGTGTTCGATTGTGATTCACAATTCATATTGATTGTCTGAAAGTCTTTATGTCTGAGACTAAACATCAAGGTGAAACTATTCATCGATTACTATTTTCAGATTGATGATCAGACAGAAAGAGCGAATCAGAATGTAGAATGATATTTACAAAGCTACTGCTCATATATGCAAGATGATTGATTCATCTGATTATTCATGATTGAATTCGTCGATAACAATGCTATTTTGTCATCAATTGAACAGTCAACATTCTTTCTGAATAAGAACTTTCACTCTCATATGAGCTTTGATTCGAACTCAATTGAATATGAGATCACTCAAGCTAGAATTGAAGCAGGCAAAGCAAAGAATATATTCAAACACATGAAATGATCTCTAGCATTGATCAAGCAAGTCTTGACAAGAGTTAAAGTCACAATGAAGAAACAGACTGACAAGCATCGAAAGAAAATGATTTACAAGATAGATGACATGATGTTTCTGAATTCTAGAAACATAATGATCTCACGATCATCAAAGAAGCTAGATGATAAGATGCTAGAACTCTTCAAGATTCTGATTGAGATCAAACATGCTTATCGACTGAAACTATCATCGACTATGAAGATACATTCAGAGTTTGCATCAAATCTGCTGCGACTAGATTCAAAGAACTCGCTGAACGAACAACAAAATGAATCGTCTGATTCTATAGTGGTTGACGACGAAGATAAATGAAAGATGAAGAACATACTGAACTTCAGACACTACGAACGAGGTAAACGACTACAATATCGTGTCAATTGAAAAGAATACGACGTCGATCTACATTGATACAACGTCGATGAAAGTGAATTCGAAGAATGTTCGAAGGTCGTAAATGACTTTCATGAATGATATTCGAACAAGTCAAGATAGAAATCAACTTAAGAAAGATTGATCGAACTGCAGCAATGAGAACATTGCTAGATGAAGAAGGAAGGTAATGTTGCGATCGTGCACTTCGAGTTAGCCTAACATAGATCGTGTCAGACTATCATAGACTAGTATAGGGCTGGTGTTGACACGCTAGCGGCCTAGCGTGTCTTCATGAGTAAAACTCACGACGTGTTGCATCTTCTTTCTTCTTCAACTTTGAACTTCTAGTTAGAGTACACTCATATGATCCGCTCTATGCAGGTTCATAACACTTTTGAACATGATACTCATTCAGAATTTTCGATCTATCAATCGTATCAAGCGCAGACATCACATCGCTGAAATGAAGATGTTTCTTACGCATACGATTGATCTGCTGTCTGATAACATGAGTGACTTTGTGTATGAACGTTGTGCTATCATCATGAGCTAGATGAAATTGAATCTCGTCTCTAAGGTTCTGAATAAGAGCTTGAGGCATGATAGATAGGATTCAGGATTGCTCTCGTGTGAGACTGAGATTTGTATAGCTTCAAAAATGAAGCTTTGAGATGTTTTGGGGATGTGAGGATGATATCTAGGTATTTGCTCTATTTGCACCAAATTTGAGGCTGATTTGTGGGTTTTCCCCGCCAAATTCGCTAAAACCCGAAAACTGAACCAGACTTTTGCATACAACGATACCTCGAACAGGGCTGCCTGCACCTAGCTTCAAGCATCACTTCTCAAGCTAGTGCAGGAGAGCAACGGACAAGTTGCTAAACGTACAGGTAACTGACGCTCTGTGTCTGAACTTTCCTGTAGGGAATTCTCTTAATACCTACAGCTTCAAGTGTTTTAGGGAGAGCAACGAACCCTTATTCCGTGTGATCCTCCCAATTCTTTGTTTACATATCGACCGTTATAATAAGACGACCATATGCCTTCCGAACAAGCTACATCAATAACACATCTCTTGCAAAGAATTGGCGATAATCTTGGCGATCTTGACGCAGATTCTCTCAAGAAAGATTCAGCCCGAACACAGGCTCTGGAGACAGCTAAAAAATTAGTCATTGCGCTGGAAACTCCAGCAGAAGTTATACTCCAGCATGCATTTTCGGTAAGACGCTTAGTTCAATGTATAAACATGGTACCTAGTGAGTTCTTTGCTGACTCTGAGCTTGACACATTAGGGATCGGTACGTCTTTGTAC
>JAABUW010004587.1_pt1 | contig 18668 bp, 17 predicted proteins | sample 5560081 | NCBI WGS metagenome assembly JAABUW01 (sample SAMN10711882, study PRJNA513363) | rock metagenome | isolation source: Antarctica rocks | place: Antarctica: Victoria Land, Knobhead sud | reverse complement strand
AATGCCGTCAATCTTCGTGAGCTTTGATGTAGGAGACATATTGGCCAAACTCTTGGAGTTGATGCCGAAACGATTCATACACGTACATTAGACCTGAGCCCCGCATCTCGGGCATTGAAAGCTACTTGTCGCCCTGTTTGTGATCTTCCGGCAAACTGTCGACGCACTCCGTGATGAGAGCCTTGGCAACCTTCACTCCGCGCTGTATACCGTCCTCAGATCTCTCAGTGGGAACATGAAGGAATTCAACTCGCCCGAATTCTTTTCTTTCATGAAGTACAGCGAGCGAGAGATACAGTTGAAGCTCGCAGAAGTAAAGTCCAGCGTCGTTGGAGGATCTCGTAGAGATATCAGCCTATCATATGTTAGCTCTGCCGAACCAACTAATATACACGCTTACTGGCAGCGACTTTGCGACTCGAGCTACAATATCCTCTACGTCGAACCCAACAAACATTTCTTCTGGCAGACCTTTCAACGCATCGGGAGGAAGATATTTCCCATCTTCCCCTGGCTGCTCGTAACCATCTCTACGTGCTCTCTGCTCAATTACATAGTTCCTTTCTTCAGCTGAGTTCATCCCGATATGGATCATCAAATCGATGGGCATTTCTTTGCCGGACGGAGAATCCGGCTGGTAAACTGATCGCTTCCCACTCCATAGCTCTGGAATTAGAGCCAGTACATCTTCGTAGGCACAATGGATATCGTGTGGATACCTGAGTATATTGATCGGCAATTTGCCTTTCCGCGTCATCCGATCAGGTATACGATCTCGAACCATGGCAGAGGTATTGTAAGTCCATTCCTTAAATGGCTGATTTAGGTCAGCTTTTCTTGAGGTATCTGGGTCGCAAGCACTATTGATCGCATACTGCAGCTCCCGTCACAACGACGGTGAAACAATCTCTCATCCCCACCATCGAATAAGGTTCCAGATTCGGTATTGTATGATATACGGGCGTGTCCAAGTGCTCATAGTCCCTTTTGCAATGCGCCAAACGATTTCACTTTATGGCTTGGGGACAAGCAAGTCCTAGGATAACGGAATTATTTCCTCTATATCAATCGATCGACAAATGTCCGAATCTAGATTGTTGATTGATTAGGTAGCTGAATCCGCTCTACGAGATACTGCGGCAGGTGAAGCCCGATCACGTCACTGATCACGTGTTGCAGTTCTTGCTCAAAGGATTCTTGGCGTAGTGGCGCCCTCATGCTGTATATGTAATCCATTGTACTAAAGCCCTTCTGCTGGAGCAGGCATAATTTCGTCGAAATAGATATATATATGGGCAGAGGAAAGATGGGCCGTCAAGCGAACACAAAATGGCCCTTCCAGCCTTCTCCGCATTCCCGTTTTGAGCCATTCATGTTCTGAGAAGTCGTACTCACCCTGGTGCCAGGATTTTACAAGACATGGAAAACCATTCATTCGTTCTACGCCTTGTAGAGGCTCACGTTGGTGACTAATTGACAGCCCATTCCAGGGTCGTTACAAAGTCTGAAGAAGTCCTAGTGGAGCTTCGGAACCGTCGAGAGTGGCATTAGTGACCACGATGATATCTAGGCCATTAATGTAGAGACTTGGGGCACCGATTAAACCCAAATTCGTAGATTATCACAAAGGACGAGAGTTGCTGTAAGTAGCGCAAGACCTTTATCCTTGCTGTCATCCAAGGGAGAAGCCTCAAAGACTAGAGATAATCACCTAAATATGCTGCCGGAATCGCACCAATTAGGCTATTGCGTCTTTGAGAAGTTGTAGGTGATTTCCCGACACAGAATCCACAGTAACGATATCTGCTAGATATTGTGGAGCGATGTATGATATCTGCCTGTGCATATCGCAGGCGGTCAGCATTTCACGAACGTGGATCTCAGTGTAAGTGCGCAGGCCACCAACACTCGGCAATCGCAGCCCGTCATCTAGTCGGCGAAAGACGTGTATCCCAAGATGGGTAGATGTTAAGATTGTGTTGCCAAGGTCTGGGCTATGTATGCCAATGCGCCGTGTACTCCTGTGGGCTGCGCGTGTTCAATTCTATGTCTGATGTAGGCACGCAATGCGTCCGATAGTGAGAAGGGAAGAGAAGTTAGCCTCTGCACGACTCTCATCCGTAGGGTTACGCCAGTGACCGCTCACCCTAACGACATCAAGAGGTCCCGGTGATGGGCGCACTATTGATGCCCCGATCGTTCGGGTAGGATTGATGCGGCAGTGACTTGAATACTTCCGTATCCATAATCTGTCGCCCGTACCTAAATTCAAAGAGTAGCTTGTGGAGCTTCCGAATCTTGTCGCAAATACATCAAGTCACGTGAAGATGATACCCCTCGACAAATATGTGCGTTGTCGCGGCGTCCACCTGGCATGAGCAACACCTTTCTCAACTCGAGGTGGTCCAACGATACCTGATGACGATGGAAGAAATCCAGAGGTGTGGCATTTTTTGAACCTGAAAGGAGTTAGGGAAGGGAGCTTGAGGCAAAACCACGTAGCATCTTGGAACATTGACGGTATAGCTAGAATAGCCTTGGATCCGTTAGGAAACCTAATCCACCGTATGGTGATGCGAAGGCTAGCTATTTCGACCCTCCGTGTGAATCACGAGCCCACAAAGTCCGCTAAGTGTCAGTGGCTCTGAATCCTTCTGTGTATACACGGAATGTAGAGGGCATGAAGGTTCTAGAAAGTGTCAGATAGGTTGCAACGGTCTTCGGGCGAAGCTTCAGAAGAGATCGTATGTGATAGCGTTTCATGCACTAATTTTTGCAGCTTGTCTTGAGCCCTGAAGCTTGAGTGCCCCTTACTAACAGATAACAGATTTCTGTGATGAGAATTTTGGTATGATATGTAAGACAAACGACTCCAGTCTCCACTTCGTATCGTAATCAGCTATTCCACACGTGGCATAACTGATACTGCTATCCAAGTGCAATAGACGTGAAGGTAATACTTTCAAGATCTAGAAAGCGGTCAAAAGCCTCGCCAAAACGAAATCTTTCTCTCTCGCATCGATTAGAACATCTCAAATAGGTCGTACGTAGCATCAAAACAGGATCTGTGTTTATAAACAAGACCGTGGCCCGAGTAGATTAGTCCAATTTGGCTATCAATATTTGTGGTACCCGAAGCTGTGTGCTAATCACATACCGACTGAGCCACGTAGTCGCCGAAGAGTGGCTGCTTGGCAACAAGCGAAGCTCCTCGTAATAAGCCGTTGGCTTCAGAGAAATGTACAGTCTGTACAGTCTTCTTGAGGCAAATCAGACCGGCTTCTGCAGAGAATCTGCAGAACAGTCTAGCACTTCTTTTGTCGTAGGGCTTTCCAGAAATCTAAGCGTCTCGGTGAGTAGCTCCGGGTTATGAAGTATCCGTCTGATTGGCACCAATCTACCTTTTTTCCAGGAGTTACCTGGACCTTCCGGCGTCCTGTGTGTAGCTTTTGGGGGCTCAGTCCTATCATCTCTTAGGAGGATTTCTCATTGTAGGGAACTAAGGGGCCGCCTGTTCGCAATCTCAGTAGAATATTCTTTTAGCAAGAATTGCAATCAAAGGCATGCACTGCAGCAAGCAGTAAGGGTGGCTAGCAATTCAGGAGCTATTGTACAACATTTAGAAATGATGGGATAGCCGGCGGAGAAGACCTGGCTTGGCGCGTGAAATTGCCGGTCGCTTGTCGCTTGTTAGAACTAGCTTCGAGCGGGACCTGGACTCCCTGCTCAACCCCCCTTGTCCCCCCCCTCTAAAGCATCATCGACCGTATTCTAAGATCCGACTGAAGGCTTTGATTGGCACTGTAAAGCCTTTGCAATGGCCCCTTCTTCATCTATCGTCGTAAGTAGTGAATTTCTTGATATGCAGAGGAATATACTTATCTTCGATAGGGGAAGATCAAGGTCCAGCTCAAGCTGGCCATCAGCAGGCTACGCATGGTCCAGCAGAAAGACACGGCCATTGCAAAGCAGCAGAGGAGAGCAATGGCTCAGCTTCTCGAAGTAAAAGAAACCTCCGTCTGATCAGCCCACGAGCAAAAAGCTAATGTAAGCTTACAGCAAGGCAAAGACGAGTCAGCCCGGATCCGCGTTGAGAACATCATCCGCTCCGACATCACCACAGAGCTACACGAGGTCCTCGAGCTCTATTGTGAACTCCTTCTTGCCAGGACAGGTCTTATGGAGGCCAAAGAATGTGATCCTGGGCTTGAAGAGGCAATCAAATCTCTCATTTACGCTGCACCCCGGACCGACGTTAAAGAGCTTCAGCAGGCTAGAGCATTACTCGTTGAAAAATATGGAAAAGAATTTGCACTCGAGGCAATTGAGAATTCTGATGGTAAAGTTGCGGAGAGAGTGCTTAAGAAGCTACGCGTTGAGCCACCAGACCCAGAGCTTGTGACTCTATACTTGAAAGAGATCGCGAGGACGTATGGTGTATCCTGGCCAAAAGGACAGGGTCCAGCAGACGAGCAGAACGACGAAGACAATGACAATCCCTCTGGCGGCCAGGCAGAGAAAAGTCTGGAAGAACCTTTGACTACGGAAGAACTGAGCAAGGCTACACCACCACGAGATCTAGGTCCAAGATCTCCTGTCAGCGTAGCACCTCCAAGCCCTAGTACTGATAATATCAATCCACGCGTCAGACTGCCAGGGCCACCTGAGCTGAAGCCTGGGGCTAAGATGAGTGTGTTGAAGAAGCAGACGCCCGGCACAGACGCACAAAGCACAGCAAAGGGCGGAGACTCCGGCAGTACGAAGAAAAATGTTGTTGGTGGCAAAATACCGGACGTCGATGAATTGGCGAAACGATTTGCAGCTCTCAAGAGATGATTGATGATCGCATGTCGCATTTGGAAGTCTTAGCCAGGAATGGACCCATTCCTGAACACATCTACATGAAGCACCTGCATAGGCTTCAAAACATCTCACATCCGGACAAGCCCAAGATCGAGCCCGTATACTGCTCATTCGGTTGAAATCACACGATCTCGGCCGCCGATGACTTTCCCCCATTCGGGCAGAAACACCTTTTTTGGCTATGATTGATATCTTTGGGTCTTTTCGAGCTGTCCATTGCATGACTAGAGCAGCATGGATATACGCTGTTGATCTGGTGCAGCTTTTCGAGAAAAAAGATTTGCCGGGCCAAAATTGAAACACCAAGAACTTCATAACGTTTTCTCCTAAATTTGGCGCAACGGTCTTTGCACAACCTTGACGTGACCGACGACGGGCCCAATTTGGGAACTCAATTGAGCAAGCGTTGCTTCTCTCCACCCGCGACCCATTGTTGCATCGAATAAGGCGCCTACAGGTCATCACATCTAGAAGCAGTACATATCTTTTGTTCATCGGGCGTTAGACTCGGAGCTGCTCAATCACTCAATCACGTGCGCAGAATAGCAAATTCGGTCGCTGTTGCATGGACACAAGCCGTTGTAATTGCAAGCACTAGCCGAGGTCATGAAATGCTCTGGGTCTAGTGTCCCATGTCTTCACTCTTTAATGAAGGTAGTTATAAAAAATGGGTCCATGGTGAAGTGGAGGTATCTGATATTGAACATTCACCTTCTTTCTTCTTTCCTCCTCCACCTCACCAACAACAATATCTTTCGGTGTGAGTTCCCCCCTACTCCTCGTTGATACGATTTGCTTATGATCGAATCAAAGGCTAAAGAATAGTTGCACTTTTGCCAACATTCCAGAACACTCGCATTTCACAAAGTCACCTTCGAAGTGAGTCGCTCTCTTTCCGGCAGCACCTCTTCTGAGTTGACATCAACAAGATCATCGTCAGCCTGCTTGAGACCTTCGATCAACATATTCAATCGCCTCGAAAAAGTCCATCTCAACAATCGTGAGTAGCTAGATACGCTCACTTCATGACCATTCTAACAATCATCAGATATCAATGTCTACTGAGAACACCCCCACCGCTACTGGTGGTCCAGCTGAGAAGGCCTCCCGTTGGGCAGACAATGAGAAGGTAAAGTTCCATTAGTTCCAGTCCTGGGAATCAGTCATTAATCTGGGCTCGAAACTCAGATCGCCCTCCTAGTTGCGATCAACAAGTCCATGGGCGGCAAGATCGTCTGGGCTAACGTCGAAGTCCCTGCCGGTCGCACCACTGGCTCCAGCCAGAAGCAATACGAAGCCATCGTGAAGCAAGCATCCGGCGTGACCATGACTGGAGGCGTTGACATCACTCCTATATCAAAGAAGCGCAAGGCCGCGGATGGCGACGACGTCAAAGGTGCCAAGGCCAAGAAGCCACGTGCTCCGCGAAAGAAGGCCGAACCCAAAGCCGCCAAGGGTGGCAAGGGTACCCCGGCCAAGTCCGCTGCTGCTACTTCCGCTAGCGACGATGAAGAGGAGCTCAAGGACGAGGATGATTTGGCTATCAAGAATGAGGAGGACTGCGAGGATTTGATTGGGAATGATATCGCTGCTCTTGGTGATGGGCGCGAGGTCGCTGCCTAGACCTCACTTTCATGGGTACTATATTTTCCCCTGAGCTCACTTACACTGGCTCGCGCATAATCGTTGAAGGATTGGTCCCCTTGCGCGTTGGAAATTGACAGTTCGGAGGACAGATTGATTGCACACGATGGGATCTACCCATAAACATGGCACATTTCGCTCACATGAATGACGAGAATAGAATTGATCTATTCACCTACAGACCTCTTCAATTCTGATTTCCTTGCTGCTGTGCCTGCCGACTCTCATTAGTGCGCTGCCTCCTTATCCCCGCTTCCATCTTCCTGCTCTGGATCCTGCGAAGACTGGCAGGCACATCTTCGCCGCCGCTGCTCCATGAGCTTACTGTCTTGCCGCGTGTCCGTCGAGTAAGACCTGGGCTAGCTAAAGGCAAGTCTTGGGTACTCGGCATCGTACCTCCACTCCGCTTTGCGCCGCCTGTGGGCCTTTCTTGAAACTCATCTCTAGCTTCCCCATCTACCTGCTCGTTTCTCTCTCCATCCTCCCTCCCACCCTTCCCTACATCATCACCCAACGTCGGCCTCGTCAACAACCCACTCCTAAACTCGCTCGCCCCCACCAACAACTTCGTAAGAACCACCAACTCCTCCAAAAACTCAATAATCTCCGCCTGCGCCGCGCTCGCCGCGTTCCAACTCATATACTTCCGTCTCACAGCGCGCCGCCGTGCGAGCTTCGCAATCACATCTTGATCTTCGTGGCCGGCACTGACTTGCTCGAGCACGACTTCGCGGACGCGGTTGATCATACGAAGGTGGGCGAGGCGGGCGGAGGGGAGGTATTGGGGGAGGGGGAGCTTGGTTGTGAGGGCGGCGTGGACGGCGAAGAGGGTGAGGGTTATGGAGCCGGCTACGTTGCGGCGGTAGGGGTAGATTTCGGCGTTGAGGTCTTCCAGGGGGCCGGAGCCGTCTGGGGGTGGGGGTGGTGTTAGCATTGCTTCTCTGGCGAGGTTGATAAATATTGGCGTCGTTGTGGGAGCACATCCTCGTAGAGTGAGTCTCATGACTCGATGGTTTGATACAGGGCGACACTGGGGTAACCTACAGGCTGTCCCGAGTTGAAGCATGTTGTCCATCCTATCCACAATCTGATGCAGCACAAAAAGGATCTCGCCATAGATTAGGGCCAGACCTTTGAAAGAGCCTTTGATGCGGGGTTCGTGGCTACAGAAAGGAAGGAAAGTCTCTGCGGCGCTGAGGGCGGCGTTGGCTTTGGAGCTAGCGTGTTCGAGGCGTATGAGGTTCGCGGGGGAGTGTATATCTAACTTCTGGCCCGTTTCGATGCCCGAGGCAATGCATCTCTCCATTTCATTAATCTGGCGGAGAGTAGTAGCGAGTGACTCAACGAGACGAGTGCGCGCTTTGACGGGAAAAAGGGCGACTTCGACCATGAGAGCAACGGCGCCACCAATCATGAAGGCGATCCAGCGTTTGAGATAGTCTTGAGTCGCCGTTCCTACATGGTATTAGCAATTGTACGAGAGATGAGAGTCATGAGCTTACCGGAAACTGTTTCAAGCTCTACTGAGAGAGCCACAACACAGATGCTGACAATACACACCATGCCGGCTTTTGGGTATTGGGTACCGAGCTGTACGTACGCACAGGGAAACAGCCCAACGAATATTACCGCGGCGCAGACTATTCGGTTGCCATCACGGGCTTCGATTGCGATGTAACCCCAGAGACAGCCAAGTGTAGTGCCGATGCCTCGAAGGAAGAACGTCATGACGGATGTGCCGATGGACACTTCGGTGATCAAGACGAGTTGTAATGCAGCCCATACTATAGTTGGAGATTAGAGACAAGTCGCAAAGGTAAGAGGGCTTGAAATTGGCTACTTGCATCCTCGATTGAGTGAGTACCATGTGTTCCAAGACGCCACGAACGCAGGCCAAATCACGAGGAATACCGCAACTGCAAGCTTCATGGCGTATAGCACGTCCTCTGAGCTCTGGACCCATTCCAGGGCGTCTGCAGCTCGACCTCGGAGCTGCAACGAAAATATTCTTTCTTCAGACGTTGCTGTCCTCTTGGATGTTGGCGATTTGGGCTTCGATGCTTGCTTTGGGGCTCCGTCTGCGATTGTCACTCTCGCTTGGACGTTATTCTCGATGTCATCTTGACTGCCTTTGCTGAGTAAGGGTTGATTGCTATTCAAGGAGCTGGTCTCATCTTCATCGTCATCAAGCGCGTCTGAATTGCCTTCTCTATTCGCTTTCCGTGCAGGTGTCGGCATTGCTTCGTCCTCCGCGCCACCACTATAGAGCCATTTGGACCATTTTATATGTGGTGCATAGAGACGCCTGCGACCATGACGTTGATTATGGCGATCAACAAGTATTCTGGCCTGTCTCAACATATCTTCGACATGGGTGCTTTGGCCAGTCAGCGAAGATTTACTAATATCTTCGGGAGACAGAATACTTGCACTGCTTGCCGAACGTTCAACATGAACGATGACATCAAGAAGACTTCTTCACGAGGCATAATGTCAGGTTCTTGTCCCTCCAATTCTTGCATTGCAGCAGCCCCTTCGAAAGCAGATGCAATGTCTGAATCAAACTGGAGCAAAGCTTGCTGCAAGCTGCTCAGATGCACGTCTATCTCTTCGACGATAATACCCCCGGGTACTCGTGCGCCGGAAGGCAATTTCGGCACATCCTGTATCGTCTTAGCTCCAAAAGAAAGGGCTAGGAGGCGGGAAGCAGGGGGAATTCACGTATGCATAAGCGACACAAGCACTCACGATCTCGATCATTCGAGCAGAAACACGGTGGAGATCTATATACGGCTTCGCTGCTCGTCTCAGAAGATACCGCAGTAATCGGGCGTCCCCGAATTCAATCTCGCGCTTTGGCTTGATGGTTTCGAGCTCGGCTTTGTCTTGGTCAATGATGGTGCTCAGCTTCCTCTGCTTCGACTCATTGTCCTGCATCAAGGATGTTCTAAAGTGCCCAGTAGTCTCTCCTGCATCGTCCAACTCCTGGACATTGCTGTTACTCTCAATATGCTCTGCAGGAGGGTTTGTATCGTCCTTTCGGGCGTTGTCCGCGTCCTCCTCGTTTCCAAGAAGAGCAAATTTTGACTCGCATGCACTGACCACAGCAATCGTATTGGCTACGAATCTTTTCATAGCGCTAACACTTATGGGCTTGACATCTCGGGGAGGAAGCACAGAGAAGGCTAATTCAAAGTTGCACTCTTGTTGAGCAGATTTGCAGTCACCCAGCTTCTTGCGTATCTTTGCCTTACTGCCCGTTAAGTTCAGGAGGGGGTTTTTGGTATCCAGACTTGGATCCTCACTATTGGGGACCCTGCCGAAGAAGAATGTATGAAGAGTTCTCTCGATTTTCTTACGAAATCTTCTCTTTGCCAAGCCCATTTCGGCCATTCCAGCGGTTTCGCTGTCGTCTAGGATAATTTTGTCTTCGTGCGCCATGTCGGATTCTGCTTCAACAAAGTAATGTCCAGCATCATCGAGTACTTTGGCCGTCTCGTTCAGAGTATCAATGGTCATTTGTCCCAAAAACCTGGAGCTGAACTCCGGAAAAATACATAGATTGATAAGGATGATACATCCCGCCGCGAGCAATATGGGATAGAGGATCTGCGTTGCAGACAAAGGTGTCACGACTTTGGCGGTTGACGTCAAAGTCACAACCGAGACGATGATCATGAGTAGCACAAAGAGGAAAAGCCGTGGAGTCCTAGAACGCAGGAAGCCATGTACCAATACCACGACGGCGAGAAAGAATCCACGGATGGCGTAGGCAGCTGGCGGATACTTATCTATCACCAGAGAACCAAGGTAGACTCCGAAGATCGACCAGGCCACTCCGAGAGCTGTGCCAGAGACGACGAGTATCAGAGCCTCTACCAGTTGACCGAACCTTCTGCCTGGATGGCCAAAGACGGTGGCGATGGCACCGAGATACGCTGCTTTGCCAATGGCTTTCTTCGATCCCGGTATCAGAACTATGCTGACTGGACTTGTTTTCAGGTATAGCACATCAGCATGGTAGAACAAAGATGCCTACCAAGGAGAGTAGTGGCTATAACATTCTTCAGTATCCTTTTCCAGAGATTATTCTTCTGCAGGTTATCCCAAATCTCCAGCACCTTCTCCGCCACGTACCGGCGCCCTCTCTGGGACGCCGAATCTACGTCTTCCTCGGTCATAGTGAAAAGCAATGAACACACGAAGAGACATGACAAACGTCAAAAACGACTCGGTAGTGCAATCCCAACCAATGCAACCAAAATATGATTAGGCGTGTCTTGTTCACGGGCGAAGGGTGGGAACATTTTTGACTTTACTACTTTATCTAATCTTAGCCCGTTCATTACTAAGCAGACTTGGCGCCAATCAGGGAGGGAGCAAGTCCTGATAATGCCAAATTGACTGAGGCGTTGGGTTCCTTGTACCGTTCGCTCAATTACGAACGAGAAAGCTTGCAAGCGATCTTGCATCAACGCACGCGCAGTGTTAGCGTTATATTCCACCACAGGGTGCATGAAAAACCATTCCCGAGACTTCATAGCCTGACTCCTCGAGACTGAAAGGCTGGATGGTGATGAATGCATATCCCTGATGTACTTGTGTACAGCTCCGAGTCTGCCAATGTTCAGACTCAAAACCCTTCGCGACCAAGCCCACCCGGCAATTAAGGCGAAGCCAAAGAGGATTGCACACTTCAAAGCCTATGATGACAGTAAATGTGGAACGGTGATGCAGGTGGTCGTAAGCCGAATGAATACCGCTTTTGACCTTTGTTGAATATCGATGAAGAGTGCATAATCGCTTCTTCGATATCAATATCGACAAAACAGCAGAGCTGCGCAAAAGCTGAAGTGTGCTCCATTATCTGCAGAAGCAGGGCAGTCTGTTCATACCTCGCAAAAAAATGCTTCTAAGTGGTACTTGTTAGCTGGAAGCTGCATACTGGCACTCCCGAAGTTTCCTAGCAGGATGGCTGGGCAGCTTTTGACCTCCAAAGCAATGATGTAACGGATAATGGTGTCCACGCTGGGCGTGTAGCGATAATCCATAGGGAGCTGACGAGTCATCCCGCCGCAGCATCAAGAGGTCTAGGGTCGTTGGGCGTATGTGCCTCCTATTTCCTATCAGCTAGATCTTCTCTTATACACTACTCCAAGCAAAGTCTAAGAACCCCAATTGGAACCACATCTTTGTGATATCTGATGCTCACAGAAGCCTCGGGTAATCATCCAATCCTCCCAGTCATAGGAAACTCGTCGAAAGAAGGGAATCGTCATCCATCAGAAGGCAAGAGCCAAAGCAGAGCAGGCCGTAAGCGGTATGCGGGATTTGACCAAGCTTGACTACCCTGAAGAGACTCTAGTCAATGGCTTCTGGTACTCATGAGGCAGTACTGATCTTCTAGGTCAGCCCCATGATATTCTGCCATGCTACTGAACCCGGATGGTCATCCTCTTCTGAGCCTAATGCCAGCCATCAGCTACCGTTCACTGCTTACTTCTCACAGCGCCTTGACCCAGTCGGTGGCTCCCTTTTGTTCAGCATGGAGTGAAACGGTTGAGGTTGGTCTGAGGCGATGGCATCCCAAAGGCACTTTCTCAGCCGTTCGTACATTAAGTAGTTCTACCCTTCCTAATCGGGATTAGTTCCCGTTACACCACCAAATCATCCAGATTCTACTTTGGGACCACACACTGGGACAATTCGATTCTTTCTTGGACAGATCACGCTGACGCAAGCAACCTTGCCGCCAGCAGCCAGTCAACGAGTGACTCCTCGCTCTCCGCCAGGCAGACTAGCGATCCCAGCGGGTGGGGTTGGAAGAAGAGGCAGAGCAAGAAGCGGATGCATACAACGGGGCAGGTTGTGAGGGAGAAACGGCGCCTCAGCGATAAGCCATAGTAATACTACACGGGAGAAACGGCTGTGCTGCTACAGCATCACGAATGCGCTAGCGACGGTGAGGCTTGCTCTTGGGCTATGATGCCGGCGTGCTCTAGCGACGATTGGGGGACAAAGGTGAATGGACAAGAATTGAAATGATAAAGACGCCAATGGGATTTATCGATGGGAATTCCTGCGATCACAGCCCCTTCACCCACGAATGCATCCCCTCGTCCAGTAATGGCGTGGACGGGGATCCTGGAGGAGGTGTGGGGCGGTGCAAGGCTTGGATGTTTCAAATTTAGCTCTGATACAACATAGCCGCTATCCTACAAGGCAGCAGCGGGGTCTTCCGTCCTGGTTTCTTGAACGTTCGAGTTCTTCTTCAGTCCTATCTTTCTTCAATCCCATCCCTTTCGCTCTCAACTCTACATTGGAATCAGAATACTGCCAGACCAAAAGCATGTCCCAATCCGCACCGGCAAAAGATTTAGCGCAGCCCTCCGGCTCCCCCCCAGCCCAACATGACGAGCGGAATGACGAAGTAGCAGCGGATGAAAACGCTTCATTGCTCCCTCCTGATGACATCTCCCCTCCAGCTGGGCTTTCGTCGCCCAAGGCCATCTATACTTTGACTTCATTGGCCTTAGCATTCTCCATCTCGACACTCATCTTCCTCATTGCATCCCAAATCGCGGTTGCAGCTGGTCCAAACAACTTCGAATTGGGATGGACGATTCGAGAGAATATGAAAGCCAGCATTGCTCCGGTAAGTACCCCTTGGTCATGGAAAGATAGTGGCCTTCTAACCCACCATAGGCCATCATTTCCCTTCTCATATCGGCCTTCACTTTGGCGCGACTAAGGCGTAACCTCACCACAGCACCTCTCCTCGTCAACATCGTACTTGACCTTTTGCTCGCTATCTTCGCTATAGTCTACGGTGCTTCAGGCTTGGCTGGTACAGATTCGGGTTACTGCTATAATTGGGGCCCCTATGACCCTGATGAATACGCTTCTTGCATGCGCCATGCACTCCCGAGCCGAATCTTTGCGGGTATTGCCTTCGGATCAGCAATCGTATTTGGGTAAGTGTCCTTCCCGTAATTGCAGTGAAGCATGGGATGTACTGATGACGCCGTCGACAGTACCGTTCATCTCGCTCTGTTCGTAGTACGCTGCATCGTGGCCTTTCGCACGAAGTTTTGGAAGGGCCCATGGGGGTTTCCTGATGGTCAGCTTACGGTGGAGCTCTCCCTCAAGCTTTTCAAAGAGCCGCAGAAGCCAAGAGAGGTGGGTGTCGAAGCGGTTTGATTGGCACCTATGCAACACTTGGGATTCGGGAGTGATGTGGTAGGCAATTGATTTCACAATGATCCGAGGAAAAGAGCACAATGGCCTTCAGAAGCAACAGTCATGGGCGATTTCATTCTGTCCTTGAGCCTTCAGCCCTACAGGTATCACATGTCGAATTAATCTGAAAACCCACAATTACTCCCTCCTTAATGGTCATCCAGCATTCACGAGATGATACCGTATGAATTCTAGATATCTAAGTCTATACAAAAACTTCCATCAGCTACTGATATCAACCATATTCCTTCGCAGCAGCTCCACCACTAATCATCAGCCCGTCTCTATGTCGCTATCACACCATGCCTTCTTCAACCTGGTAGACCAGCGAAGCTGTAACCTATCATCAACGTAGACGTAATCGTATAATCGTGAAAACAGCATGCTCTCCGCTGTCCAACTCCCTAGTCATCAACCTATCTCTAACCCAATCAGAGAAACTCATGACCGACTTGACTGCGCCCCCTCCAAAGTCAAGTCAAACTGCCATCCGCAGACTCCTCTATCCGAACTTATCCGCAAGTCACGTCAAAGAGAAAACCCACAGACCATAGCAGACATTCATTAAGGTGAAAGAAGTGTGCCAGCTTCGGATCAGCGACCTCTTGCTTCTGTCGATTGAAACAGAGCCAGGCTACCTATAGCCAGCGTACAGGAAATGGCCGCCTATGAACAGCATGACATCACTGACACCAACAGCAGAACATGCAAGTCCAAATTCGAAGTAGGAAGCATCGGTCTTATATCAAAAACTTGCTACTTTCTTCAGCGACGACTTATTAAAGTGGAAAAGCTTACAACGGGAAAGATCACCTGATGTATGTGCCTCGATCTGGGAAGTATGAGCGGAAAGATCTTTCCAGGCTCGAAGTCCATCGATGATGTGAGTTTGCAAGAGCCCCTATTGAACGCACTTGTGATAGATTTCCTGCTATTCAAAGGTTGCGCTGTGATTGAGGGCCGGGTATCCAATGAACACATATCAGAGTCGGTCTTTCGGTTCGCTCCATGTGGTCCAGATTACATTATTGTGGCTACCCTCGACCTAGTTGCCCTTCCTTGTTCACTGGCAATGCGTACAATCGATGTTCCGTGGTCGAAATGGAGGAACTGTAATAGCTTCATATCGGTTATTAATCTTGATCAGCAAGTGCTCCATTGGCTTTGTTGCCAAAGAAATTCAATATTTGCGAGCTATTGTTACCATCGTACTGTGGCCGTCCTGGCAAATGGAAAGCCTTTGATGGTTGTTAATACAAAAGAAGGCGATCCAGTGACCAAACTGTATGTCGTCATAGCTCCTCGAGTCGTGGACGAAAAAAAATCTCCCGTATCCATAATGGTAATCCACGTTGACCGTCAAGAACACTATGTCATGTTGCTCAGAAGCTCGAGGCCCATCACCACACAACATTCTTTACACCCTCAGATCCTAGGAACAGTCCAAAAGACCGCTGATGAAGTTGGACCGCGTTATTTGTAGTGAAGCGTAAGGAAGTCATGACAATTCGGATAGTCGTAAGTTATAAGGGTATTAAGTAGTTCGGGTAATTATTCTACAATGAAAGATTGAAGGTAGAGAGCAGCACAACAAAACGAAGGTAACTCAATTACGCATAAAGCTATTGAACTAAGTTATTGAAAGAATACCTATCATCCCTATTTTTTTCCTTGGCGATAAAAGCGTTTCCTTGTCCTCCACACTGTGTATGAAATACCATCGATGTGACCTTCGCGTCCGGCGGCTGAACGCATGGAAGACATACCGAGACTTTATACGTATACTCGTATACTCGTATACTAGGACTAGCCACGCGGGTTGCAAGACAATTCCGAACCCACCAAGTGTCCGAATTATCTTGAAACCCGCGTGCTAGCCAGAAATCTGCCCCGGCCTCATCCGTATTTCTCTGTCATCTGTACTACGTGAACTGATGGTCTGGTTGAGATTCAGGCGCAGAGCGCTTCCAGATCTATCTTTTGCGAACGGTGTCTTCATCGGAAAAGCGGCAACGACGGAAAAGACAATCGTTCAGCCACTATGTTTGCGTACGATCAATGCGCTGCTGAAACAGAGACCGTGCGCTGGCATTTGCATACTCGAAGATGCTCTGCACCAATTGTTCGAGAACCCAAAATTGGTTGCGTTATACGCGCCCCAACTCGTGCATACTTTCGGGGATGCATCTTCCTGCTAGACATCGCTGGGATCAATGCAGGCCTTTGATAATCTCCAGTGATCTACTCACATCGGTCAATATGAATCTCCCGTCGAAGTAGTTCGCATGTTGATTTCATTATCGTGGCAAAGCTCTTTCCTTTGATGCCGGTGAGAAGCTCATAACATGATTATCTTACTACGACCGGATCATGGAGGATACTCGAACAGAAAACGTACAACATGGGTTACATAGCTGGATGGATTACGATCGACCGTGGGTTCTGCGTAGGCCACTACTAGCACATTCCTGTGATATCTAAAATTGGATGTTTCTGACGCTGTTTGTGATAGGCCGCCAGTTTCTGGTGTCACAGCACCAGGCGTCAGTCCTCAGTAATATGGTGGCTATTGCACTGACTCTTGCTAGTCCAAGACTTTGGATACTAATCAAGGCCTTCTTGCTTTTCGCTATTGACATCTCCCTGAACTGTTTGAGGAGGCGAACGAGAACGCAAATTTCTGAAGAGCTCCCGCTGACCTCCAGGACTGGAGCTTCATTCGCTAGCAACGCTAGTCCTACAGGATTGCGTGAGTCCCAGCATACCTCAGATGGATCAGCAAACTCCAGGCTATCTGAAGGCGAAGTACAAGAGGCAACTAGAGCATCTCACTCAGAGCTTGGCGCAGCATTGAGACTCATCGGTCATCTGTGGCATTCTCTCAGCCAGGGCAGCATTGAGCTCTCGACCAATCTTATTGGCCGCCAACCACTATCGCTGAAGCATAGGTACATCTATAAGACTGGGCTCAAGGTGTGGAGGAACATTCTTCGACGGCCTCTCGACATTCTGACTTCGTTACTCTTATTAGCACTTTTTGTTGGAATATTCGTTGCAGAGTCCACTGCCAATGTTCTATCCGGCGATATTGTCACGGATACGACAGCATTAGTGTCTTCCTCCAAATGCACTATCAGACATTGGGACTCGCAGCTTGATGCCTACACCTACTCCAGACAGTGCTACTGGGCGAAGCCTGGAACATCTGGATGTACTTCATTTTACAACCAGAGTATCGCCTATACGGAAAAGCCCAAAGAAAGGTGTCCTTTTGACGCAGCATATTGTGCTCAAGTCGAGAATACGGCGGTGAACTTTGATACAGGTTTGGTAGATGCACAAGTTATAGGGATAAATTCTGCAACACACTACCAATTTCGACGGACGACGACTTGCGTTCCCCTCAGGACTGATGGTCGACATCTAGTTTTTAGACGCACGAAATTTGGCTGGGTATTGCATTACGAAGGGCGACGGGGACGCAACTTTTATCAAGCCCAAGCCAGGAAAATAACGCTTAGGTCCGTAGCTAGCCTCCATCCGATTGAAGAGCGAAAATAGCTCTGACAGGCAAGATAGTCGTGATTGTGATAACGCAGAGGTAATGCAAGAATTATTCGATACGGATGTCTTGTCTCCAGAAGCGGTTAGCTCTGGCTACGTAGGCTTCTTTCTGTATTCCTCTCAGGGCGCGCTGTACGATCATTATAGGGAAGACCCTGTCTTCCCTGCCACTTCTAAGGTGCTAGACTACCAAAACAGGACTGTCTATGGGAATCTCAATCCAAGACCTACGATAGTAGGCTGCATCGACAACACTTACATCTGCACTCCGTCAGACGGTTGTTGGACATACCCAGACGCGCCGGTTCGTCAGCTTGACCGTCTTAGGAGGGCTGAGACCCCTCCCTATCAGCCAGACAGAGCCTATCACAATCTTTCCGCCCAACCTATCACGTCCACCAATGATTCAGAACCCACCGATGCAGAGCTAGCCCACATCTTGCTTTCCAACGCTCTTTGGGATACGAATCTGTGTAGCAAAGCTGAGGTCTGGTATAGAAAACCGACATTGGATTCATGTACTGGTTTCTCATACCCCGGGGCCGATATGAACTTGGGGATTTGTTCAGGCTTACCGCTCGATCAATGGAAAATCGAAGCTCGTCAACGATTCGAGACCTCTCTGGCGCAAATACAGTTTCAAGTCTTGAACATTGTTCGCGGCGCTCCCGACGACGAACCCCCTGATCAGTATGTAGATTTTGATGGCATCCCACCCGCCTATCGGGGCCTATGTAACATGGGCAAATTCAGGAGTGTGGGGTGGCGGAATGTGAGCGTCTGGGGGCTTTTCGCACTGTTGGCGTTTGTTGTGGGTGTCTCGCTCGCAAGTGTCAGAACCGAGGAAGAGGAGCTGTGGCTTCTTGTTGGAGCGAGGCTTTTGGGGGTTGTCGTATGGTGCGCTGTGAAGGAAGTCAGAGTGTTGCTGTGGATGTTTCCGAGGAGAAGAATCATCAAATATATCGGTCTAGCTATACGCCAGGATCAATGGGTTCCGGCGTGGCTTTTGCGAAGATGAGTGCGACAATGTTGACCAACAGAAGCGTTAATTTACTGTCTGACGAGGGGAGAGATGAAATGGATTCCCCTTTACAAAAACACCTTAAAGCACCTCAATAATTCGCTACTGAGAACTGGTTCTCGCATAGGCTCCTTTCGCTGAGAAGGGAGATTAATTGAAAGAGACCGTGTACTACCGAGCCGACCCACCTTCTCATGCCAAGGCTCTAGAGCTAGTGCTATCATAAATCCGACCAATCTCCGTCTCAAACCACAGCTTCTATTCATCCCAACCATTTACCCTCACTCAAAGCACAAAAAGCTTACCACCAATGGTCCTCTCATTCATCCTAATCCAG
>JAABUW010004583.1_pt1 | contig 18679 bp, 24 predicted proteins | sample 5560081 | NCBI WGS metagenome assembly JAABUW01 (sample SAMN10711882, study PRJNA513363) | rock metagenome | isolation source: Antarctica rocks | place: Antarctica: Victoria Land, Knobhead sud | reverse complement strand
CGTGCTTAAGTTTTTGACGTCTGTGATTAATCACAAAAGCTGTAGTCCGAGATACCACAAGAGACACGGTCGAGGCGACAATTAATCTTCGGCCCGACATAGCGAAAAGTCTCTGTGATGATCAATCGATCAGAGCCATGATGTATTGTGCTGCGGACGCGATGTCACCCTTCTCACGGGTCGAAATTGAGTTTCCGTACCAGCTAGAGATTAAAATCAACCAGGATGAGGTGAAAGCAAATCTGAGGGGTCTAAAGAATAAGCCAGGAACGACAAGACCAGCGGACGTCTCAAGCCTGTTAAGACTTAAAGCAGGTTACAACAATCACATGGTTGTTACGTATGCTTTGACTAAAAAGGTCGGTCCTTCGTCAAAAGATCTTCACCACATGCTTGCCCGCCTTCCAAGAAGAGGGTTGTGATTACCATACGGCAGTATTGACACTTTAGCAGAGATTCTTTATGGTTATGAACCTTGTTAAGTGTCATCCCGTCGGCGACTTGGTCGCGAAACTCAAGTCAGGAAAGACTATAGGAAAAGAGCAAGTTGTCCGCGAGAGTGAGTCACTGAGGACTAAGATTCCCGTCCCATCGCCGCTGATTTTAGTCTCCAGTGGTAAGCAGGGCTGAAGACGCAGACATAGTGACAACGTCATCTATTCTGTCACTCAAATGTCCCCTCTCGACTTTGAGGATCGATGTGCCTTGCCGCTCTTCCACCTGTACCCACAATCAGTGCTTCGACGCAACGTCATTCCTCCAGCTCCAGGAGCAGGCCCCAACTTGGACATGTCCAGTCTGCAACAAATCTGCTGCTTATGAGCATCTACAGGTCGACCTGTCTGTAACCCTTTGAATGCGTTTGTTTTGGGACTGACCAATGTTGATTAGATATGTGGACGATATTCTGAAATCAACGCCGATATCTGTTGATCAAGTCACTATTGAACCGAATGGGAAGTGGGCTCAGACCACGGGTAATACTCTCTCGCCACCAAGGACTTCCAATGGCCGTATCAGTAGTGACGGTGAAGAGGATCTGGTGGAAATTCGAGACATTCCACGATTGGCTTCGGTGAAGAGCGAAGTTTCCCGCGAGCCTGGCTTGATGAGGACACCACCCATTTCATCAAGGGAACAATCCACATCGTCAGCACAACCACCAGCACCGACATCTGGTAACAAACGCACGGCTGGTCAAATTGTGGACCTGACTCTGAGTAGCGATGAGGACGAAGAGCCCCCAAGAGCTGCTAAATTGCACAAATCATCAAATAATCCTTCGAAGCTCTCGAGTATGGAGGACATGCCACTGAGACCAAACGGAGCTCCAAGGCTAAAGTCTGCAAATCCGTTTAATACGCCGAATTATGCAGCAAGGGATTACAGTCAGCCTCCTCGACTTTAATATATCGCACGACCAAAGCAAGCCAATGGTTTCTCAATTTCCGCACATCATCTTACAACATTTTCTTCATTGCGGTCTAGAGGCGCGAATTCTATGACGATAGGGACGATGGAGTTTTGCGTAATAGGGATATTATCATGGTCGCATCAGGAGCGAGGAGCGGCATTAGCATGGGGTTCGGGCTTTAGCCTTGTTGAGGGGTCTATATGATTTATCAATGGAACCGGAGCGACGAAGGCTCATCATGGAGCTTAGGAATGGCTCTTTTAGATACACACAGCTGTCCTCCATCGCCTTTAGATATTCTAGACGTGAACAGCTTGCCCCGAGAATACCGAACATGACAGCATGTATCATGAAACCAACATGTTCATCGCGTAGTTTTGGCGCGTTTCTCTTTGATAATCTCCAGATTCTGCCCCATTTCTTCTCCCCCAGGTACACCAACCCGAGAGACTTCGTGCCAAGCATGTTCAAGCAAAGTGCAAGCGCTCTTGATCCCATATGACACCATCACAAAGCTTCGCCTCCTCCCATCCACCGGCCTGATGTCCTTTGAGACTCCATTACCACCCTATAATGCCACCGATCCCTACGCGAAGTTTCTCAATGCCTCGTGCATGGACCTCCTGCTCATTGAGATGGTCCCAATGGCTCACAGATTGGCCGAAGAACTTGCCGTGCCCGGAAAGGATGGCGTCAAGCATATCGACGAGGATGAACAGAGGGAGGCTGCGTACCGGAGGCTGGAGACGCTAGGGTATCGAGTCGGGCAGGGACTTGTCGAGAGGTAGGGAACCCCCGGAGGCCGATTCCAATCGGACTTGAGACCATGGAAGGGACCGCTTGGGAGAGGAGGCAGAGCTGATTGAGTGGCACGTTGGACAGGTTCTCCAGAGATCGCCCGCGGTTCACAGATACTCTGGATGTGATCAAATTCCTCTGCAAGGACATGTGGACGCTGGTGTTCCGGAAGCAGATTGACAATCTGAAAACGAACCACCGGGTATGCATGACCAGCTTGGAGTGGGGCGCTGCAAGGCTTACGCTTGGGTCTACAGGGAGTCTATGTTCTTACAGACAACACTTTCAAACCATTCTCTCGGATGAGTATGGCGTCTTCTTCCGAAGCGGTTCGACGAGCACAACCGGTATGGATATTCGGCATATGCGGAAGGTAATTGCTTTACTGACAGCATGCCAGTTTCTGTGGTTTCCATGCGGCGTCATACGAGGAGGTTTGGCGAGCATGGGAATCAATGCTACGGTGCATGCAGAGACCTCGGAGCTTCCAGCTGCAACATTTCAGATCAAAACAATCACTGTCAAGTCATAATACCCCGAATGATGAACCTCGTATGGGCCATGATCAATTGACATTTAGCGGCATATTAGGTGTTCAGGCTGTTGGCATCTAAGGGAGACTCGGCAGCGGCCTGCATTTTCCGGAATCGATATGAACTTTCGAGATTTTGGTTATGGACCTATCATGCATCATACAAGAGCAGTTTGCTCAAGGAGCTTTCTTTCCAGAATTTGCGAAATGGAGACCTGCACATATTCATAACCTGCAGGAAAGATGCATTTGATCAGCGAATGATCCTGCTAGTTTTGCTAGCTACAATGCTTTTGGAGAGTCACTCATCAGGGAAGGAAAGTCTATGGATGGGTGCTTCGTGATAAGGGCACAATAATTGACACAACGAGTGTTGCCTGGGTGAATCACTTTGCGGGCGGGTTGTGCACAAATTCGACACCCTTTTCAATGTTGCCTTTGAGACCCGTCTTGCATGCCTCGAGAAGCTTCTTCTCGTCGTCATTAAGCTCCGAAAGGATGTTGGTGGCCTTTTCTGCTCCAGACGGCTGGGCACATTTTAGCAATCATCTTTGGTAGTGGAATCTCTTTCACTCTTACCCCAAGCTCGATCGGCACTGAGAAGTAGTCAACGCCGGTTTCCTTCGCAATGGCTTCACCACCAGAGACACCGGGAAGGTAAACGTATGTTGGCTCGACGATGCCTTTCTCGCCTTTGCTAGCCTTTATCACCTTCTCCGCGAATCTGATCAGGCATTTTAGTACTCCTTCCGCGAAGAAAAGTTTGGGTCGGACATTGTACCTGAAACCAGCATATGCCATTGACAAGGTTGCAGAACCTGCGCCTCCTTTGGCCTCAACAACCTCATCACCACCGAATTGGACACCTGATTTCGATTCAGCACACTTCTCTCATGCAACAGACAATGCACCGACGTTTGACTAATTGTGCGAGTTTCTCGGATGGGATCTTAACGGCAGGCTTTGCAAGGCTGAACAGAGGTACAATGGTCTCGCCGGAGTGTCCACCAATCACGGGGATCACTGTCTTGGAAGGATCCTTCTCGCCAGTAATATCTTGTACAAAGGTCTCGGCGCGGACAACGTCCAAGGTGGTCACGCCGAAAAGGCGTTTTGGATCGAATTTCCCAGCTTTCTTCATGACTTCTGCGGCAATTGGGACGGTAGAGTTGACGGGATTGGAGATGACCAAGATGAAGGCCTTGGGGCTGTAGTCTGCAACACCCTGGACAAGGTCACGCACAATGCCTGCGTTGATCTTGAAGAGATCATCGCGAGTCATGCCAGGCTTTCCTGTTGCTGTATCAGCACCTGACTCCTCGCGGCGAAAGCGTGTCTACGGACTGGGAATCCCGGCCGGGATCAGCACGACGTCGGCTCCTGTCAAAGCTTTCTTCAACCCATCATCGGCAGGCAAATAGCCAGTGATTTTCTGCACCGCCTTAGCCACCGCTCCTCAATCAGGACTCGGGATACGTACGGCTATCGAAGAGATATGGGAAAGGTCGGCAGTGACACCAGGAGTGTTGACAACATCGTAGAGCGAAAGCTCATCGACCAAAGGGCAGGCCTTTAATAGAAGGGAGAGCGGCTGCGAGCAAGATGATCAGTGATTATCGCCTACACAAGTCTGCAAATAACCTGCTTACCTGGCCAATGCCGCCAGAGGCTCCCATAACCACTAGGACACGGTCAGAAAGAATGGGAAGGAAGCTCAGCTCTGTGACTGCCTACCTGCTTTGACCATGATGGAAGAGCTCCAAGAAGTAAAGGAAGTAGGACTGTGGAGTTCAATTAGCAATCTGAAGTTGTGGATGTGTAGGGTCTCACCTAAAGGTGTATGGCGGAGTGAAAGGAATATATGAAGAGAAAAGTGGAAGGTGGAAGGGAAATCCCTGGAATCGTCGAGCCCCACTGTGGGGTCGATCCCAAATAAAGTAAATGTCCGAATGCGCTAGGACATTCTTAGCGGCGTCTCAGCTAATCGATAGCGGAGTCGGCAACATTGACATCTGCAAAGATTCGGCAACACCGTCTGGCATTACACACAATCATTGACGTATACAGCAGAAAGTGCGGGCACAAGCTAAAGCTACTATCACCCTGTCAAATTAGGTCACCAACCTTTTGAAGCCAATGAGAGCTCTCTATGCGGTTCAATTGATTTGCTGGATGCACATCATATCATTCAAGCCACAGGAAGTGATGGTATTGGATTGATTGACCGATTGGATTTGATGACAGACTTGCATGGTAGCTTCAACTACCTATTCATGAATTTTTCCATCAGAATAGCCACCACCTCACGTTATGTAGCTTTCTCCTCTGCCTTCTTTGCTTTCGAGCCTCGGAGCTTTGGTTCTGGGTTTTCCTTCTTAGGTCGCTGTGCTTGACGGAGAGCGCTTGCGCGAGCAACGGCCTCCCGCCGAAGGTCTGCTCGGTAGCCCTGCTTTGCTGTGTAATTGACGATGCCTTTGTAGATTCTGGGATAATGGTGTCAGCAAAATCGACTTCGAAAGTCGTCATAGTATGCTCGTCACTTACTTTGGTCCCGACTTCTGTGCGCTCCACGTAACCTCGTTTCTGTTGGCAACAGGTCGGTTATGGTGCTTTGTCTTCTTGGTGATCAGGGACGTGCCGCCGTTTTCAGTCGGTTGAATCCCAACTGCCTGTTGAGCCCCTAATCATCAGCATCCAACTACTATGTCGAAGCATTCACCAATGACTCCCAGGGGCCGGTTCCTTGCATACCTTATTATTGACAAATCCGGCATACTGCAGCCACTGTCAGCGATTGAAGTCCGATCGAGACGGCAATGATCTCCACCTTTCGAGAGTGTTTGTTTGTCAGACTGAGAGGATCTCTCGAGAACTGAGAGCCTCCTCCCGCCTTGCGCTTCACAAGGTACGAGTTGTTTGGACCTAGATTTGGATTATTAGCTCCATCATTCATGACACCGACACAATTCACGTGACATACGGCATATCTCCCAAATCAGGTCTTGGGACACGTTGGTTTGCAGGTGTTCCGCCATTGCGAATCCTACTGCAACGGATGCTCATATCTCGTTGTGGGGAGCCCTCGGTTGTAGATGATCGACCTTAGGCGCGCCTAGCGAGCGTTAGAATACTCGGCCCTACTTTAGTTCTACAGCAGGCGCGGTTGATGTGATAAAGTAAAGTACTTTATAGGGCGCTCAGGAGGAGAGTGTATTTGCCAAAAAGAACAATATGTACAATAGATCAATGCTTGAAAGCTGTCATACAATACTAATGTGAATACCATTTAGACTATAATATGATTGAAAGATGATGGCTCTAGTGACAATCACTATGCCAGCCAACGGGGGCACTCCGCGCCGCAGCAAGAGGTTTGCCCAATGCGACATTGCTGCAGCGGACTCAGTATAGAAAGCAGTGACAATTGCTGGAATAGGAGAGCCCCAAAGGGCTAAACATGAGCGTGAGCGACTCACCTGCTATAAATTTACCGGCTTGACATATCCCGCTACACCCGCCGTCGTGCCAACAGCGAAGGCTGGAACGTTGCCCTTTCAAGTTGCTATTTGTACGGTCCGTTCCCTGTCAGCATATTCGCTCATTCAGATTTATAACACTGGCCACATGTGGGTGGCTGCGCTCCGATATCGAAAGCAATGCAGCCTATTCTCACGCTCGTGGGATCAGTGGCTTCTGCTGCACGTGGCACGAACGAGGACATTGTATGTTGGACGATGGTAAACGGAGCGTGTGTGTGCAGTATGTAGAATTTTCCTCTGCTACAGAATGCAAAACATGGAATGGAGGATGTCAAGGATGAACTAGGGGATAGAACATAAACCTTATAAGTAACAGTGATCACCCAGCATGACAAGTGTGTCATAGCAGGTACCCCGACGTACGGTTTTGATCCCCGTGAGGTGGCCTGACTTCGAAGGTCCGCGACGCACACAGTAGAATCTTGGACCAGCAGGTATAGACAGACCTACCTAGTCTACCCGAGACGCAAGATGGCCAAGTAGAATATTACGAACCGACGACTCCAAGGATTTAGACAGAAAGCTACATGCGGAGGCATGAAACAAGGTGTTGTGTATATAGGAACACCTCGGTTTTCCCAGCTCATAAGCTTCGTGGCTGACTTGCCCCTCGTTACCAATTTGATGAACGTTCTGATCCTGAATCTGACCATTGTATTTTTTAATCTTGATTCGTAATAGCGTCCAGAATCATGTGTTCCCTTTCACCACTTGTCTCAGAGAGTATTAACACTTTCGCGAGCAGTCTCGATGGCACACCTTTTAAAGAATGCTTGTGCTCGATCCCTTTTGTTTTCACCAGAGTGGAGACGATCTATTGATGCTAAAATGCAGATATGGTATTATCTACTGCCCTTCCAAAAAGAATCACCAATCCTGGCCATCAGTAAATTCTTGAAAGGACGTTAGCCCTTTATCCAAACCAAGCTATCCAAACCACGAATCAGCAAATGTCCTGGAGAAGAGGAGGACGTAGCACTTACGTCTGCAGCATTAATCATTTTCATATTCCCTGCAAAGCCGTATTCCTCGAAATAAGCATACATATCCGCCAACTCGTCTCCGTACCCCGGATTCTCCTCCTCTAATTGTGATGCAGGAATAGTCTTGTAAACGACATTCCTCCCAGTAGCTTGAGCAAACGCCGCAGCCATTTCGGTCATTGTCACAGTATCCGTAGCTGCTAGTACGGGCGTATGGGTCGGATCGACAGGGCGACTCAAGATCTTTGATACAAACTTTCCAAGGTTCGTCGTCATCATGACCGAGAGGGAGACGTCGGGTGGAAGGGGTGTCATGATAGCCCAAGACGCATCTTGTTCCTGAGCAACGGAGTCAGCGCGAGGTCAGTCATCAGCGGAGAAGAAAAGAATTTCGTCAGAACAGCGTCTTAGTACAATTCTTACCTTCCTCGGCTTCAAGTACGGATGCATAAGCCAATTCTCCATGTAATATGCCGGCCACAACTCGCTGGTGATATTCCAGAGACGTTCACCGTCGTCTACCGGCGTTGGCAAATTCTTGATGTAGTCGACGGTCATTGCTTTGCTCACATAGTGTTTCAAAAGGGGATGAAGTCCCTTTGAAATTTCGACGGCATTAGGGAGAGACGAGATGACGAAACGCTCGAGGGTGCCCAAGCATGTATTGGCGGCATCGACTATGTTTTTACCTTGGCGGATCTCATCGTCAAAGGCGATGTCGAAGGGCTCTTTGGTACCTGGGTGGTAGGATGCAAGGGCTCTGAAGAGGGGGCTCCAAAAATCGGTGACTGCGTAGATTGCTGTTGCGCCCTGGTAGAGTGTATTTGAGTGTTGGTTTCCTGGGTAATATTGGATTGTCTGGTACCTCAAAAGCTTTTTCTAAAGAACTCCTATCGTTCAAATCACCCCTCACCATCTCAACGCCTTTTACTGTGTGTGATTGCGCTACTTTGCTGCTGGTATCCCTCGTGACTCCCCGAATGCGATATGAGGGGTTATTTTGTAGGACATCCGAAATCACTGACGAACCCTATAGCCATGAGTCAGAGGGTGTGTAACAGAGGATGACCAGACTTGCCTGCTTCCCTGTCGCCCCAATGACTACCAACAGATTTGCCATGATATTCAGCCGAAAGACGCTGAGCTGGACTTTTGACACAAGATAAATTTGCAATCAATGTCCAACGATGGAGATGCGTCGCACTGGGACTTTTGCGCTCTTATACACAAAGGCAACTTCCATCTTCTTCGTCTCCATTTCCTAGATCTTCCGGAATGACGCAGACTGGAAGTGGCCTTGTCAGGTCTCACGAGGGCCCGGACCGGTCGTGTGGACGATACGTTATAAAGCATCACAAAGCGTTGAGGGATCGGACAGAACCCCAAAGGAAATCGCTCATGTTCAACGTTGATGTATCGGCATGATATCGGACACATGATAGTAAACATTACGCCCGTGCGAGACCAAAAGAAGTAATGTTTGCGGCGTCATCGGCTAAACTCTCTTAGGCGTGGTCTCCCGTGGCTGCTAATTGCTAAGTAGCAAAACACGCAGTAAGAAATTTGGTTATACCGGTTCTACATGGGTGGAGAAGGATGTTTGGCATTATCTGGGCGTTCGATTTCTCTAATTGGCTCCGTGATCAGTCTACCTCCGTGCCCCCTCCCCCCACTGTTAAAATGCCCACGTACCTTAACCCTAGGATAGCTGGCACACAAACAAGTAGTCGCTAGATGAAATCATCTTCCCTGTCACTACTAAGAGAACATATCTGCACCATTCCCCCCCCCATCTTTCAATCCTTTGTTGCTGTGAACATACACGTGGTGATTATACTCGCTGTGAACATAGCCGCTGTCCATCGCTTTTCCCTCCTGCACCTGCACCTGCAGATCTCCTATTCCCGCATTTTACCAATGGCACATCGCAATCCTACCGCATTCGCCAGCTTTGTCTATCGCCAGATGACTGCCAGTATCCCCGTGCCACATCAGAGCTTCGTCGGACAGACGATCATCATTACCGGAGCGAATACTGGTCTGGGCTTCGAAGCAGCAAAACATGTTGTTCGCCTAGGCGCCGAGAAGGTCATTCTGGGCGTTCGGAATCTATCGAAAGGTCAAGAAGCGAAAGGCGAGATCGATTCGAGGACTGGAAAGCCCGGCGTGGTCGAAGTATGGCAGGTCGATCTGGCGAGTTATGACTCAGTCAAGGCATTTGCGAGAAAGGCCGAGAGTTTGCAAAGGATTGATGTTGTGCTTGAAAATGCGGGCATGTTGACGGAAAAATTCACCATGGCAGAAGACAATGAGTATGCCAATGCGCGACGTTCAAGAGTACCATTCCTGATTGTCTGTAGGGCCTCATTGACCGTCAACGTCGTGTCTACGTTTCTCCTCGCCTTGATGATGCTGCCGAAGCTTCGAGAAAGTGCCTCAAAATTCGGTATCATCCCCAGGATATCGATTGTTTCGTCCTTAGTACATCGCTACACCAACTTGTCAGCGAAATCCTATCCTAAAATCCTTGAATCGATGAATCACATGGAACAAGCAAATATGCGTACTAGGTCATTGGCTCCTCTTGACCGTGTTTCTCGTGTTTCGTTAACACGCTTCCAGATACATGGACTCGAAGTTGCTCCAAATATTATACGTTCAACACTTAGCACCTGCTATGACCGATGGTCAAAAGCAAAAAATCACGCTCAACCTACTAGATCCTGGATACTGCCATTCTGGCATCTTTTCTGAGAATGAACATGCTGGGATTAGAATCTCAAAGCAATTTCTTGCCCGTTCGACAGAAGAGGGGTCAAGAACCCTTGTTGCTGCTATTGTAGCGGGCAATGAGAACACGCATGGTAAATATATGTCAGATGCAAAGATTGCCAGGTTGGTTTGCCCTGGTCAGCGTTCCTCAAGCCACGCTAATTCTCATAGCACAAGTAAATTTGTGCGTTCTAAGGAGGGCGAGCAAGCCGCACAGAGGGTATGGGATGAAATAAATAATAAATTGGAGGACATCGAACCTGGAATTCTTTCAAACGTCTGAGGGTATTACCCAGCCTGAAGATATGGAGTTGGCAGAAGGCGAATGCTTGTTATGGTAAAGAGTGGAGGTTCGTGGTGCTCATATCACTTATTGCTTTGGGAGTTTATCACGCTGCAGCGCGCAAGCAAAGACCAAAGATGTGTTTATGTTCTAGGAAAAGGTTCCGGCAGGTCAAAGGCCTTCAGCAAGCGCCTACTTCAATACAGAATCAAGGATTTGACATGGCTGACTCAGTCGCTGGAATTCTGTGCCTTTTCAAGAATTAGTCTTGAAGCTAAAAGTTAATACAATGAGCATCAAGGCTCATTTCGCCTTGTTCGTAGAATCTTTACCTTGCTTTTTGCTGGGCGGATCTTGCAATTTACATGTCTTGGTTTAGGCGCTCTTCTTGCTAAGCGATGATTAATACCTACCATCGCCGTCGACAATTACTTTGATCGATATACTCATGCAATCGCGAACTTTCTTGTTGAATTGAGGTAAGCACCATAGTGGTATATGAGTTCTACCGAGTAATCCCAGCAATAGAAGAAGGAGGCTTACTCCCCATGCGATTCCGGGAGTGGCAAAAACAGCTACCGCGAACATCCAGCTGCGAGTCCAGCTCGGTAGAAGCCGTTGCGCGCGAAGAGACTTGCTGCATACGGCGGGAAGGAATTTGGCTTATAGACTGTGAAATGTTGAAATACGACGAAGGATGAGACGAGAGATTGAGATTCCAATCGTCTGGCTGAAATATAGTGAACTGTCCCCAAGCCATGAGATCTGCATTGAGAGGAAATGCTGTTCCACTGAGCCTAGTCCGGAGGCTTTGCTAGGTCGCTACTTGTCTACTAGGAGACGGGAGCATATCCGTCGTTTGTTCTGGAAGGTACGACTGGATGATTCTGGAGCTTCTCAAGATTCCTTTGGTCATCATCACTGACTTCGAGCTTCTCATGGCTATAGATGCAATCTTTGTGCATGATTTGATACGTTGGGATCGTCTGTAGCCCTGGCTTCTCGTGCCTGATAGTGCTGTCGTATGTCGGAGGCAGATGGGTGAAGGGGGAAATTCGTGACCCGAAATCAAAGTCAGTATCTGGCCCAAAAGGGTGTTCAATCGGCGAGACCCGGTATCCAGGCATATAGAGAACAGTGCAATGAATGCCTGGAATAGAGACGGGTGGCAACGGGTGTGACTCCACAAGTATTGAGCAAGACCCGTCAAGAACTGGGCCGACCCCTCGACTCTGTCTGCAAAGGATGAATCAATTCATCAGCGCATGGTTGGTCACCGAATTGTGGTCCGAAGTCATTTGTCAGGACACTAGGACGCGCGTAACCCGAATCGCAGAAGGCGAAAAGGCGATGATCAAAGAGGGCATATATATCTCTATTTATCTCTCCAACATCCCTTTTCATAGCACAAGCTGCTGATCGTTGAGTAAAGTCACATTTTCAGCGGTCTCACAAGGGATCAAGCTCGATCTTCACCTTGCCCACGATTGATGTGCACCATCATATTTATCCACCTTTCTTCACCGATGGTAAACTTCCTCCATGGTAGGAACAAGTCCAAGCTCTGGTCGAGCCAAAGGACTGATGCGCAACAGCGCTTGAGAGTGCTGGTACATTCCACCTTGGACGGTGGAAGCCGACAAAAAGATATCCAAAGTCGGTGACGGCTTTGCATTGCGAAGGATCCTACTACAGCCGCGCGACTTAGCACATCAATTGAACGAGTTCTTCGGCCGCACTCCGTGACGAAGAAGGCCACGGCTTCTTCGGCTCCCTTCCTTCAATCCTCGATACCGAAGCTTCTCTAACAGTAATTACGTATGCACTCGATCTGAAAGCAGACGGCAGCACACTGTTTGCCCGATATGGCGAGAACAGTCATTATCTCGGGCATCAAAACTTCAACCCCATTCAGGCAGAGCTCAGTCGGCGCAAAGCCGTCGTCTTCATCCACCATACCCATCCGGTCGATACTCGCCTTATCGACAATTTGCTCCCCCAGCCTATGTACGACTATTCCCACGAGACTGGCCGCACTGCCATGGACCTCATCCTGAACAATACTCTTCGCACCTATCTGGGTGGCAAGATCATCCTATCCCATGCTGATGGCACCCTCCCTTACGTGACCTATCGCCCAGCAGCAATGTTACCCCACACGCCCATGACGATCGGTAAGTCAACGGAAGAGATCATCGAGGAGGCGCGGCTATTCTATCTCGACACTGCTTTATTTTCAAATCCTGTGACACTCAAGGCGCTAGTCGCCTGAGCTGAACGCGGAGATGTACTCTTTGGCACCGGACTTCCAATCGCCCCAACGCTAACTATTGAGTACTTCACAGCCGACCTGGGATGGTATGAATTGGACGACGAGACGAGAAAAGCAGGTGTACGGTGGAGCCGCTCTGAGTCCTTTCCCACGCCTGGGATCTTATGACACAAGTTGCTGACATCGACAGCGGCTGCGTTTTATAGAAGAATTCAAATCTACCCTTATTCGTTAGTCCGTATTTTGGTCTTCCACTATGGATTTGTAAAAGACCCACTTTTTCACTTTGGGAGTATGGCTTGCCTGTAATATATCTCATCGCGAGATAGCACCCTCAACAGTACGCTCGCAATTTTTCGCCGTCCCTCTCACGCCTTCGTATGAAGACTGTTCCCCCAATGACAGCAACGAATACGACAATGACGACGATAACCGGGACCGTGATATCTAGATTCATGGATGCACCGTCTGAGCTGGATTGGCCCCCTCCGGAGCCGCCGCCTGGAGCGCTGCCTTCACCTTTCGGAAGCGGCGTCATGGTAGTGAAGAAAGAAAAGAGGATACGAAGTAAAAGCGCTTGATAGTTGACAGAAATCAGATTTCGAGCAATGATTGCCTGGGATCTTGTAGCGCCAAATGTGATGAATCAAAGCAGAATAGATCGTGATCGTAGTGGGATATATTTCAACCGACATTAGGATGTTAAGCAGCTGGGTAGTAAGAGCCTTGTGAAAAAAGAATAGTGAAGGGAACGTGGCTGAGCCAGACAAGTGCCGTTGGGGGCCAGCCGCCATCGCCCGCAAGATCAACTATTTCCATGATATGTAAGTTGGAGAGGAACTCCCTGGACTTTACCATCCATAGAATAGGGGGTTTCAGATTTCCGTTATATCGATTTAGTCTGATCGTAGGATACTTGGATACCGAGTTATTCTGTTCCTACAACATTAATAATAGGAGACCTTACTCGACAAGACTAGGAGCACGCACGTTACTATGTAGCTGTTCTGTGTTTGGGATAAAATCAGCTGTCTAAGCTGGAATGATTTAGCTTCATGTGTTTGCGTAATCAGGAGCAGTGTTCGGTACCCACTTACCCTAGGAACAGAATATCCTGAAATGCGTTGATAGAAAGCGACAAAGAAAATCCAGGAGCATGTCAACATCAACGTGATCTCTGGAATTACGACAACCGAGCTCGGATCCTCTTTCGTCAATCCCCCGGGAAGACTTTTTACGTCGGCGGCGTCCGTATCAAGTAGAACATGGAGCTTGGAAGAAAGGAGTCAACGATCTGAGCTATGGTCTGGATCACGTCAAGATTCTGGCCAATCACGACACCGTTGGCAGAGGGGGCTTCTTTGTAGAGCGCCATGGATCAATAATCCTTTTGTCTCCTAGAGCCAACAAGCACCTGTGTGATTCAGGCGACTTTTGTGGGTCGTAGCGGACTCCTACGCGTGCTTCGCAATGGCAAGTAGAACAGTACATAGGAAAAGCAAGTTGGCCGGTACGTGTGATCCCCGACCATACCAAACCAGGTGTAGAAGAGAGTACATTTCAACGTAGTCGTCTTTTCCGTACAGCTATCCCAGCGAGCCGGTCATACCTCCCACCAAGAAGCCTACAGAAATTCCAATGGGAAGTAAGTTAACGACGTGACATTCTCGGCTGACAATAACTCCAGTATCGACACCATTGACATGCGGGACCTTACAGCGGATATTAATTGCTATATGCCCAGCTGCGAGAACTTCGACCAAGCCCGTGACACGGACATATGTACGATTCAACTTGATCCTGTGAAATTCCCCCACGCCATACCTGGGCCGGATATTGGAGTCTTTTGCTACTCCTTCGACTTTGCTGTCCAGATAGATGAGCAGATTATCAGAGAGATGGCTGCTCCTAACCTATCATTCCTTCCAGGGGACCTCTTCGTCAAATCTTCCAGTAAGTAGATAGCTTTATTACTCTCTTTACCCTGGCACGCACCTCACTTCTGGTTTTGAGCGTCTGGAAATCCGATGGTCTCCATGTTACTCAGGCCTCTTTCCCCGCGTGTTCAACTGCATCGACGACCCCGAGTAGCTGGCCGATGCTCAGCAAAGATGTTTGACATAGCTCAATCTTCTTTCAGAGGCAGATCTTGGTTGTTCAAAGCGCATATCTCACAACGCAGAATCAAGCCAGATCATGTGCGGTCTCTGTGCTTCCACTCTTATGACCAAGGAATTCCTTTCCGGGAAGAAAGGTCCATACTTGATGAACTATGAAAAATCCCGTTTCACCAACGCGTTCTACTATGTATGGGATTTTCTTTGTATATTCAATTCTTCGACAGCACGAGGGAACAGTCGACGTTTATTAGCCAAGAAGGATTTGAGAGAAATGAGCCATCTTAGCGGGATCGGTCTATGGACCAGGAAGCTCCTCTACTTCCTAATCAATGACAAACTAGCAATGGCCTCAGCTGCCAAAAAATTCACTTCTGGTACGGACGGGTACCAGAGGCTCAGTGCGTGGGACTGGCCAAAAAGCCGTGCCTGGGTAAGAAGGTCATACAGAGCTGCAGGACGTTGTCGAGTTCAAAAACCACTGAAAGCGCCCGTCGGGATGCTTGCTACTTTCAGCATGTGGCAAAACCATGTGGAGCTTATTCAGAGAAGTGAGCAAGGGACATAGGAAATTGGTTCAATTGCAGAATTGGTGGAGTGACGAGTCAACGTGGTATGAAGATAAGTACTTTCAAACCTAGCATGCCCCCTGCTCGGCCATGATGGCACAACTCCGAGTGAGGAATTCCGAAAATGGAATTTCTCTGGATGGTTTCACGGCTCGGGATTATTGGCTTTGATGTATATAGTAGACTGGTATACGTTACAGACGGAGTTTCGTCCTATCTACCAGCAGCATATCATAGCGCTATCAACTGCAAGTATCCCATCTCCACGAAAAGGCTACACTAGTCCGACGATCAACAAGGAACGAACCGTTTGAAGGCCTTCATTCGATCATATTTTTAACGAAACCAAGTGCTACGTACACCGAGTCCTCAAGCAATTCCCTACGAGTAGCCGAACCCACCGATCATGCGCCACGCGCCTCCCACAGTGGGCTCCTCATCCCCGATACGGTCCGTACCTGCAAGCATCGGGTGTCAGTAATTCCTAACATGATGAGATGGGAATACGCGAGCACTTACGTCCAGATTCTAGCGCGCATGTCTCCACTGCCCGTAGCAAACAACTCGCCCTTGGGACTCGGAGCGACAGATATTACTGATGCATATACTGTGTTTAGCAAACCCAATCCTTTCTAGGAGGCTCCTTGATTGAATGTCTCACCTGAATTCTTGTGGCCTTGAAGCATCAATTGCGTATCGCCTGTGTGGGGATTCCAGAACTGGACACCCCTGTCTTTCGATCCGCTCATGACCCATTCGGCGTCTGGAGTCATAGCAACGCTAAGGACAAAATCCTGACCCGGCGTAAGTTGCGCATTTCAAGATTGCTATGCACCAGCGTTGACTGCTCACCTTGTGACCCTCGAACGTTCTCAACAACCGTCCACCTTTTGTCATGTGGCCTCCCATCATAGCTCTGTTGTCAGGAGACAGCCGCCACATTTTGATAGTTTTGTCCAGACTGCCGCTAACCAAGGTCTCCCCATCTGGTCCGAATGCAACAGAGTAGACGCTGTCTTTATGTCCTCCCTCGCCATCAAGTCTTGCGATTACATTACCACCGCGGATGTCCCATACTCGGACACTCTTATCAAGCGAGCCAGCTGCGACATAGTCGCCCCCGGGAGAAATAGCTACCGTTGTGACACCATCCTCGATACCAAGGTTGGCCACTTGGCAGTTATCTTGAACATCCCAGACGCGGACGGTGTGGTCGCCACTGCCAGAGGCGATGTACCTTCCATTGCTGGCGAAATCTAATGAATATATGTCCTGTTCATGACCCGCGAAAGTGTGCCTGATGGTGCGATTTTTGATATCCCAAACCTTTCCAAGAAGTTAAACGGTCGAGCCCCCATAAGTTGTTAAGATAGATGTAACTTACTCTGATCTGCTTGTCCTCCGCCCCAGTTGCGAGGAAAGTTCCATCAGGACTGAAGCACACGCTTCGAATGTAAAGATCGCCATCCTTGTCCACAGTATCATCTTGTAACTTTGTTAATAGATTGCCACTACCGACGTCAAAAATTTGTGCTGAACGATTGCATCCCGTTGCCACATATCTTCCATCACGGCTGAACCTAACACAACAAACAACGCTCTCATGGACGAGATTGTGTAGGAGGTCAACGTCAAGGACACGCCTGACATTCGGGTTGAAGACTGCAAACCAGTCGTTTCCTTCACGCTTTTGATCTGGACGCACTTGATCAGGGTCTAGATCTGCGAGCATATTGCCAACATTGTGGAATGGTGGTGGTGGACTTGGTCTTCCCAATTGCGGTGACGCTCCGGGGTATGGTATGGGCTGTGACTGCTGGGGAGTACTTGCGTGTCCAAGCGGGCCTCGATTACTCCCTCGTTTGCCTGGTCCTGGTGATGCGATTTGAGCTTGGGTTCCGTAGCCTACGTAAATCAGTCTCAGTGTTACACTCGCCAAAGGGACAGTGATCTAGGGCTCGAATAATTGATTCATACCATTCACAACAGGAGGCTGGGGGTAGTTTCCCTGGTAAGGACCTTGCTGTAGACCCTGCTGGGGCTGTGGCATCTGGTGCTGGGGTGGCGCCTGCTGTTGCTGCTGCTGCTGATCTTGTGACGGAGGCACGAGGCCAGGATTGCCTTGGCCAGGAGGGTTGGCCATGATACCACCAAAAAGGTTACTCGGGCCGTGACCAATGGCAGGAGGGGCAGGCTGTGAGACTCCTCCATGGGGTGGAAGCGCGCTTACACCGACGTGTGATGGTGGGCCTCCACGAGCTTCAATCTCATGACGCAGCCGGGCAATGTCTTCCTCGTACCTGGGCGTTACGCTTAGCCAACGATACCAGGTTAGCACAGTGGGCGGCAGGAACTTGCCTCTGCTTAATCTGAACCTGGTTGCGCTCCAATTCGTATACCTTCTGCCTCACCATTTCCATCTCCTGCATCTGAGCGGCCACTGTGTTCACCTTCGGTATCAGCCATCGCTCCACGAATGCACCCTCAATTGGTTTCCCCATACTTCTCATGTGCAAGGGAAATTCTGTTAGAACCGGTCGTTTGGGGCAGTGTCGGTGTGGTTATACATCTGGTGCATCCCAGAGATGAAGCATTGGGGAAATGGCGTTGAATCAATGCCAAAGGTTGGTACAAAAAAAGGAAAGGCAAGCAAACTTACTGTTTTGATCATGTTCACCAGCTCTATCCTGTGCGTGAACATCAAATTCCCGACGAATCTGATCAAACAGCTCTGACAATCGGTTGTTGTTATTGGTGGGGGGCTGCGGAATCCCGCGATGCGAGTTGTACATATTGACCGGTCCTTACTTGCCGGACTGTGTAGAGTTTCACTGATTGGGCCTTGGGATGGAAAGCTCTCCAGAATGGGTCCCGAGAAGTCAAAAAGGTGTGGTGAGGGAAGAAGGATTTGCTGTTAGCTCTGGCGGTCGGAAAATAAAGTGTATTTGCGAAGGTTCACAGAAGCCGCACGAGCGCACAGACAAGAGGTGCCGTCGATACTTGGAGTGGGCGCGGATATGCGTGTATGGTGTTGGGAATCGGGTGCGTGTGTAAGAGCTGCAGCCCCACGTTAGAGTGGGATGAGATTGAGCAGAGAAGGGGCCTGCAGTGGGGATGGCCAACGAGCTGCAATGGTCGGTGGAGGATGTCGAAGAGGAAACAAGTCATGCAATGAACGATGATGCAACGGTAGAGAGGAGAAGTGACGAGGCTGTGAACATGAAGGCTGAACGTGAAAGGATGGCGATGCGACAAGATCTCCAGCGAGGCACCAGAAGGGAGAAGGCAGGTAGTACTTTAGCTTCCCCGGGCGGGCCAAGAACAAAAGTGGATCTGGCGAGCTAGCCAGATAGATATTGGAGCTCCCGCTCGTGCCACAACGCCATCCCCAGGTCGATTT
>JAABUW010004580.1_pt1 | contig 18682 bp, 18 predicted proteins | sample 5560081 | NCBI WGS metagenome assembly JAABUW01 (sample SAMN10711882, study PRJNA513363) | rock metagenome | isolation source: Antarctica rocks | place: Antarctica: Victoria Land, Knobhead sud | reverse complement strand
GTAGAGAGGGATCAAGGAATCTTGTCGGAAAGGTGGATCGTAGCGGAAGGGGGAGTCGTGTCTGAAAGGTGACTGATGCCTGAACGGATTCGATGGACGGTGGCTTGCTGATCGCGGTAGTTGGACCACTTTCACTGCGGTTAGGGGGCTGACTGGACTAGGTGAAGGCCCCTGTGAAGCTCGTATTTGTGCATTTTGGATGGCAATGCGTTCCCAGGAGACTAGGCCGGATGGTCGACCTAAGGGCCGGTCTGGTCGAGGAAAGAGTGAGGAAACCTTCTTAGGTTCAGGAATAGGAGGAGGAGAGTAAACTGTTGGTTGGAGAAAAGGAATGGATTGGCTGGATTTCTGTGTTCGGAGGGGTGTAGGCATTGGTTGATCGAACATTGGACTGCCGAAGACTTTGGAGAACGGAATTGACGAGTTAGATTTCTGTGGGCGAAGTGGAGCTGGTATGGGAACTTTTTGAGGGTTGAGGGGGGCTGGATAGCCTAAAGGGCGGGGACTTGCAGCTCCATTGCTGCGAGACTGGTCGAAACCCTGCCGTGGGGGACGGTTCCAGTTTGCGCTCGATTTGGAGATGTGCTTTTCGTTGTAGTAGGATCGCCGGTTTACGACGGATTGCGGCTTTCTCGGGGGATTGTTATGTCTGTTGACAAACAGCCAGGCAAAGAGGAGGGAGAGTATGACAAAGGCTCCAACGGGAATGCTGATGACCATGGCTATTTTGGCATTGTGAGAGAGTCCGCCACCGCCCGAGGAAGGATTCGAGGTAGTGATGTTTGAGTAGTTTGATGGTGGATTCCACGTGAAAATATTGTCTGGTTTGATGTAGAAAGGCTGAGTCGGCGCTGGCTGATTCTGGCAAGCATATTGTAGGGTATTAAGGACTAGGAAAAGTCAGAGAAGTAATCAAGGGCACAATTGGAACTCTCACAATTAGATAAGTAGAGTTGATTAGGCATTATCTTATAACAAGATGCACAAGCCCCAACATTAGGAAGAAAGTTTGGGTCCTGGCAGTAATCGTACGTAGACGAAGCGTTCGGCGTAAGCAAATTAGTCTCAAGTGCATTAGATATTGGGGTGCAAGATTTTGTGCATGTGTTCGACACGGATTGGTTTCTAGATTGAGGGTAATCGAAGATGCACCAATCTAACGTGTATCTCATGTTATCTGAATTTCCCCAGGCGATCAGTTACGCCAACATCTTGATGGGAACAACGATTAGCTTACAAAATGCCCATCCAAGGTCCGTTTGCCTCGTTTGACCGTTGGAAGCCCCACTCAGGACCTCGCAGGAGACACATTCCTGAAATGCACCACCGGGTACACTGCTGTTGTAGTCCGTGTCATGGCAGGTGATGTCACTTCCATTTGTCGTATATGATGTGATAGTGCTTAGGCACGAGTTTGTACAATTAGATCCTGACACAACCTGGAGGGCCAACGCATTGGGTAAGCCCAGCGCGACGAGCAATAGAGAGAGAGCATGGTGATTATGCAATATATTGTTGCCTCTCCACCATGATGACGGGGTCATTGCACTCTGAGCACAGAGGATGGCGGCATGAAATAATACCCTTGTCGCTCACACGAAGAGATGAAACACATAAAAATGCAACTTCGATCCAAGCCCATTTCACCGAGGAGAGAAATAGATGTATAGATCAGGCAGATGAGAAGTGATGCGCGAAGCAAAGCATCAAGCACCAGAGCCACGATCCTCGATGAGCTTTTAACGAGCGCGACTCAACAACTGAAGCGAAGCAATCTGAGGAAGTGCGGCCTCACGGGAGCTGGGCGCAGTCCTTTTCGGGTCCTATGCGCGTATGGTAGAGAAACCATGGCGAATCACAAAGCTGTAAGGACTCGGCCGAAGAAGCTCCCATGGTGCTGACTTCAGATCGGGGAAGGTGCGTAATGACCTGCAGGCAGGGAATTGGGCATGCAATATTTGCAAAATAAGCTTCTGCGCAACGCATGAAGACTCAAGTGTGGATACCATATGGACAGACTTCAGTGTGCAGAGAGATATCGGAAGAAAGAGCGTCGCTGACGGATGGCGCATAGCGCTTGGTGGGTGAGACCCTCATTTACCATAGGTCGACCCGCTGCAGAAGGCCCAAAGCGAATTGTATGCGGCAAGCCGTGGGATGCCTTGATATTTGAAAGGACCTGGGACCGGATAGTCGCGTCTCGTGAAACCAAAAAGCTGGCTCGCTTGCCGTTGTGGGTTAAAGGAGGAAGGTGTATGCTGGATTTAGCCAGGCAATTCCGTGGATTTCGCGGCTAAAACCCTGCCTCTGCAACAATTGTGCACATCTGAAGTGCTTACAATTGCAAGACATGTATACATGGTATGGAACTGGTGTGCGTATAACAACGGTGGGGAAGAAAGATGATTCGAGGGATCTATAAGTCGAGTCCACTGGTCTGATACGAGCTTCATTGAAGGCAGATTGTGCGGATGTTGGAATTGTATTACGAAAGCCTTGACTGCGGAGACTTCAACCACATAAGTAGCCTGTCCGGATCCTTTGCAAGTATTGAGGCTTGGAACTATGCAGCTAATGTGATAGGTTGTTATCCTCCTAGATTTGGCATATTTGTTTCTCGGAAATTTGATAAAGCGCGCATGTTCTTCCAGGCGCTGCCGCCGCGATGGGTCATCTCTCTTCCGCCACCACCAAATCCATGTCTCGCGTGATGTAAGCCGTAGACAGCGAGCCAACTATGCCATTTCGAAATCAAGTCTGCGGATTACTGCAGTATGTGTAGTCGACCAAGGGCTGGGTACGGCGGGCGTCCTTCAAGGTTATGTGGGTAGTCGTTATTGAACGTAACTAGTGGGCTTCTTCGGCAAAGCTACAGGTCCCTACGTAGCTCTGATGGCGGGGCCAGTGATGATCAGTCTCTTCCATAGGTCCAATTGGCATCAACGACGTCGGTGGCAAGTCGGCGAGAAGGTAGGTTATACTGTGTCATACTAGGCAAATCGCCGGTAAGGTAGGGTGTTGGCCGCAGGGCTGGATGAACGGACCCGTCAATGAAGGTCGTATCTTCGTCTCGAGGTGGGCTTGGTAACGGGCTGTTGAGATCTGGGGCTAGTCGTGGTCCTTGGTGAAGTTGAGTGCGTACGCTACTCGTATGGTCCGCAATCAAAGGAGCTTCCACTGCTTCCTGGAATGTGTACTGGGTGATCTTCTGAGGTGCGATCACACATCCGACATATGAATCTTGCTTGTGCCAGGCGTTCTCGAGCTGTGCTAATGTCAAATAGTCGTCCATTCCAGGCGTCTGACCACGTCTCTTCCATAGCATCTGCTTCAAAGAGCCATTCTGAGAATCCGGACAAGAGGAGTCACGTGCAGAGTGCTTCCTCTGTGCACTCCTCGAGCGTTTCGTCGATAAGGAGATGTGGAGATCCTTGACTGTGGTAAGCAATCGAGGTGATCGAGTGCGTTTTGGAGGATTTTGAGCTGGAGGAGAATAAAGAGATTCGAATGATGAGTCCATCATGAGAACCATTGCTAATGGGATACAGTGAAAGGAAAAGACTCATTAAGGAAGCCTATATGTAGGCAAAAAGGAAGGATCTAGCAGAGCCCTCTTCAAAATGAGCACTGCCAGTGACGATAGCATATGAAGTCAAGCACAGCTTCGTGTGCCTCTTCCAATGAGACCCGCCGCATGAAAGGACTGCACCAACCCATGGATAAACGTCGAACCTCCATTCTTTGCCATAGTTGGCTTAGGCCTCCTAGTCCAATGGGAAACCCATCCGAAGGCCGGTGAATCTCTGTGCTACAAGCCCTGCTGGGGAGTTGAGGGACGCCGCAGGAGATGCAATAAGTGGCGTGTATGCAATGTAGCGATTGGATGGAATATGATCAAAGGACAATCTACCTTCTGTGAGGGTGTTCACGGGGCTCAGAGCTGGGCGCTGCATGACACTGCCCCCAGAGCGCGCTACCAACATCAGGATCAAACGCTCCTTCGAGTATCGAAGGATTCTGTAGATTAGACGTGAACGTAGGTCACAAGGAAGTCGATTCAGAAGTTGATATGGTCGTAATCAGTATCACTCCTCATGATCACAAAGAAGGAGTGGTTACAAAAGAACCGGCGCGACAAGAAAGAACAGTCTAGCTACTTAGAGTAGTAGTGCCAAGAGATAGGGCGAGCGCTAGTCTCCGAGCGGAATGCAGATGTTGACCAATCAGACAGCAGCCTGTAGAACTGCATTCAATGGACCTCGCATCTTCACCAGCCCCTAAGCCAGATACGCTTCCCATTCAACCAGATCATATTTCGGCGTTGCTCACAAGATGTCTTCAGCCGCCCTTCTTGATCAGGACTTTGGCTCAGAATCCGAAGATGATAATTTCAACCCAGCACCAGCCGAGGACTCCGAGAATGACGTTGCAGGAGACTCTGATGACGACCGTAATGTGACTAGAAAGGTCAGCAGTGCTCAGGGGCGGCGGCGCTCGTCAGCACAGGATATCGGCGTTGATGATGGAGAGGATACCACACAAAGACCACCAGTGAATGGAGTCAATACTGAACAGAGCAAAGGACGCGGCTCGAGGGAACCCAAAGACGAGGAGGACGAAGTCACAAAGCAGAATGGTGGCAGGGGCTTGGACGGAGCAGCTAATGATGATGAAGATGAAGAAGAGCAGGACGAGGACGAGGAAGAGGAAGAAGAAGAAGCTATCTCGGTAGGAATTGGTGCCGTAACTGTGGTTTATTTTTCTCACTCGCTAGCAGGGTCGGCCACGGAAGCGAGCTCGCCGTGACCCAAGAAATCAATTCCTCGACGTCGAAGCAGAAGTCGATGAGGAGGATGAGGGCGACGAAGAAGACGATGAAGCACAGGCAGATGGTTTCATTGCGGAAACACACCCAGATGATAATCTTGATGACCTTCCAGAAGATCACCAAACCGACGACCGGCGGCATAGAGATCTCGACAGACGGCGAGAAAAAGCAGCGCAGATCGACGCAGAGCAACAAGCGCAGCTACTGCGAGAAAAGTATGGGCGTAGGACAGCTACCACCGCCGATGCGGTCGCCGTACCGAAGCGTTTGCTCCTGCCCGGTGTGGATGATCCAAGTATTTGGGGTGTCAAATGCAAGCCCAGCAAGGAACGAGAAATCGTCTTTGCTCTGATGAAGAGAATCGAAGAGAGGGCTGGGACCAAACATCCCGTGCCCATTATCTCCGCTATGGAGCGCAAGAACATATCAGGCTACATCTACATCGAGGCTCGGAGACAGGCCGATGTGCTTACAGCACTGGAAGGAATTTTGCACGCATATCCAAGGTCCCCCATCACTTTAGTTCCAATCAAAGAGATGCCGGATCTTCTACGAGTCATCAAAAGCGATCAATTACAGCCAGGTGGCTATGTTCGGATCAAGCGTGGAAAATATGCTGGTGATCTAGCTCAGATAGACGATGTTGAGACCAATGGACTCGAAGCGTCGTTGCGCATAGTCCCTCGACTTGACTATGGAATGAACGATGAGAATGCGCCCATGGTAGACGGTGGCGCATCGAAACGAAAGAGGCAGAACGCAATGGGCCTTACAAACGCGGCAATGCGACCTCCGCCACGGCTGTTCAGCGACATGGAGGCTAAGAAGAAGCATTCGAAGTACCTCTCACAGGTGTCTACTTTTGACAAACATCATTGGCAGTATCAGAATGACAATTATATCAACGGATTTCTAGTCAAGGACTTTAAGATACAACATTTGATCACGGAGAATGTCAATCCCACGTTGGAAGAAGTGACTAGATTCTCTGCGGGTGCGGAGGATGGCACCGAGAACCTTGACTTGACTGCTCTTGCAGCCACACTAAAGAAGGGTGTAGTAAACGATAGTTATTTGCCTGGGGACATGGTCGAAGTCTTTGAGGGGGAACAACAAGGCGCCTTCGGAAAGGCGGTATCAGTGCGAGGTGATATCGTTACTATGAGCGTGCTCGACGGAGAACTCCGTGGGCAGAGTATTGAAGTACCTGTCAAGGGACTCCGGAAACGCTTTAGGGAGGGTGACCATGTTAAGGTCATTGGTGGTAGCCGATACCAAGAAGAGGTTGGTATGGTTGTCAGCATCAAAGCTGATCAAGTAACGATAGTGAGCGACCTTAGCATGCGAGAAATCACCATCTTCAGTAAGGATCTGAGAGAGGCAAGTGACTCTGGGGTCGCGGGAGGACTTGGGAGATACGACATACACGATTTGTTACAATTGGATCCGACCACAGTGGGATGCGTTACAAAGGTGGATCGCGAGTCGCTACGTGTCCTGGATCAGAATGGTTCAATTAGGTCTGTCATGCCTTCACAAATATCTGGCAAGATTGAGAAGCGCCGGAACGCAGTTGCTACCGACCGAAACGGCTCGGAGATCAGGATTGACGACACTGTCCGTGAGATAGGTGGTGAGCTGAAGCAAGGTGTCATACTGCATATTCACCGGTCATTCCTCTTCCTACACAATCGCGAGCAGACCGATAACTCGGGTCTTTCCGTAGTCCGAGCTAGCAATGTTGCTACCGTCGCAGCGAAAGGTGGTCGAGTTGCGCAAGGGCCTAGTAGTGGACCTGATCTCAACAAAATGAACCCTGCGGTGATGAGGAATGGCTTAAGTGGCAATGGTCCGATGGCCCCTCCAAAGTCTTTTGGACGAGACCGTGCTTTGGGTCAGACGGTCACAATCCGGAGAGGCGCATACAAAGGTCTCTTGGGAATCGTCAAAGACACCACAGATTCTGAAGCACGAGTTGAGTTACATACTAAAGGCAAGACCATAACAGTGCCCAAAGACACGCTCGGATTCAAAGAGTAAGCCGCTTCCGAGCACCCTCTAGTCAAACTTTTACTGACCTTCCGCAGCTCTTTGACAGGGCAAAACATCGATTATGCAGGCTTTACCGGATCGCGCGGGCGAGGCGATGGTGGTCGAGGCGGTTACGGAGGCAATATGGGAGGTTCAACATCAGGAAGATTAGGAGATGGATTGGGTGGCCGAACCCCCTTACCGGTGGGCGGAGGCCGCACGCCAGCTTGGGGGGCTGGTGCTGGAGGACGAAGTAAGTCAGTCTGTTACATATTCACGACACTTTTACTAATGTCCGCCAGCACCCAGCTATCCCAGCAACTCTTCCAAAACTCCAATGTGGAGCCAGAGCGGGTCGGGTGGTGGAGGTCGTACTCCAGCCTATGCTTCAGGTGGCGACGGCAGCCGCACAGTAAATCCCTATGGTGGCAGTACATCCTACGGTGGTCCCTCTGTCAGCAGCGGTCGCACCCCAGCCTGGAACCTTCCTGCCACATCATCCTCGTACTCTCAAGATCCATTCTCCAACAACACAGGTGGCCGCACTCCAGCTTATGAACCGTCATACTCACGCACTCCAGGCCCATCTTACAATCCTCCGGCGTCTAGCAACCGTCCCTATGATGCTCCCACTCCTGGAAAGGATTTTACGACTGCTCCCACACCGACTGCCCATCCACCGAATGGCTACGGAAACGCAGGAAGTACTCCTGCAGCTATAGGGGGCGCACCAACGCCGAAGTTCAGCGGGGATGCGCCAACACCTTTCGGAGGGCAGCCCGAGACCCCTGGATGGGAAGCTGGTGGGGAGGGAGATGATGGTCCTAGATATGAAGAAGCGACACCGAGCCCGTGAGTTGAGCTGGCGGACCATCCTGGGATGGATAGCTGAAAGTAGACTTGTGGGAAGGATGATCTCATTATGCTCCTAGCGTTTCTTGGAGAAAGAATTTGCATGCGTCGGCGTTGAGGCGAATTGCTTGCTGGGAGCAAGCACAATACATATGTTTGAAGGAAGCTTAGCTCCTTCTCTTACGAGTCTAGGGTTCCTAGTCAGACTCTCATGCAATGCAAGACGTTTCTATTACCATGTCCTGTATTGGGCCTGCCTACCACCGAAGCGCTTTGGGCTACATCATCCCAAGCCATGATGCCGTCTTGTTCTGGTCTCAATGCCTTGCAATTTAGATGTTTTTTGACCCACAGACACGTCGCCGATACTATGTAGGAAGCATTCAATGAAAGCCCTGCAATAAGAACCCTTGATTGATATACCCCGAAGTTATCTGGCCAAGCCCGCTAGTTTTAGATATAAAAGCGGTGGCTCCCGGGCTCTTGCGCCATCGAGTCCAACGCAACATATCCTGTACAACATAATTCATGAAGAGAGGAGCAAACCCGAATTGAGCTTAGGCAGCGCATCCACGATGTCCGGCACAGCTCAATTAGCTTCAATTGCTACAAATAGGCTCCCATTAAGCTGCTGCGAACATGCTCCCTGAACCTACCTTCAATTTTACCATACCATCCATTCACGACGATATTGCTCTCGATTGCCGGGTCTATAATCCCCCCTACTCAGTATTGAACTCCGTGGAGGCAACATGGAATCCTCAAGGAGCTATCATCGCTCATCCATACGCTCCCTTAGGCGGCTCGTATGATGATGAAGTTGTCCTATCAGCTGCAGCAGAATTTTTGAAACAGGGCTTTGTTGTTGGGACTTTCAACTTCCGGCAAGCTTCCACAATGTGCAGCGTCTTAAGTCATGGGCTGACTGGGCTCTTTGCAGTGGTGCTGGCCGTTCGAAAGGCAGGACCAGCTGGCAGGCGAAGCCCGAGCTTGATGACTACATCTCATTCGTTGGCTTCTTCGTGCACTATGTTGAAGGCCTCCGGGTTGCTCGTCCATACACACATTCATATGTGAATGCCGATACGACGCTGTCCCCAATTCCATCGGCCTGTGGGACTGCGGTCGACCCATCCGCTGCGGGAAGCCAGGGAATGATATTGGTTATAGGGGGCTATAGCTATGGCTCGCTAATCGCTACTCATCTACCTACAACAGACCGCATTCTGCAGCGCTTCGAGATGGTATGCAAAGGCACTGCAGAAGCTGAGACCAGGCTTCGTGCAATCAGCTTATCAGCGCAATGGAAGAAGGATGCAAGGTGCTATCGCGAAGGACAATATGCTCGCAAATCTGGATCTCACGAGAAGCTCAGGACATCAACACGGGCGATGGGGATAGCTATCGGAGGAGACGAGTCGAACCCTGGTACTCGACGGACAAGTCACGAGGGAAGGAGGAGTATGGATGCTGTACGAAGGAGCATGGATCGATCCCGGATGAAGCTGGGGCTGCGCCAACATAGTCACAGCAGTGAGATCTCAGAGCGCGCTGTTATCGAAGAGAGTCTGGCGCCAGTCAAAGTTCTTCTCCCGCAAACGCATTATCTGCTGATATCTCCATTGTTACCTCCAATTTCAATGTTCGCCACGATGTTTTCCAAACGGCTTCCTAGTTACCAAGACAAACTCGTCCGGAGTCCTACCTTTGCTGTCTATGGAGATGATGATTTCTTCACATCGCAAAGCAAGCTCCGCAGGTGGGCCGAGGGGCTCAAAGCCAAACCTGAATCCCGATTTTGTTTCCATGAAGTCCCAGGGGCAGGTCACTTTTGGAGAGAGGAGGGCTCAGATAGGCAGATGAGAAGCGGCATAAGGCAGTGGATGCAGGATGTCTCTGATTAGCATCTATTTTGACAGTAGCCACATACCGTTGTGTCCTGGAATCTTCAAGTCTGCTACATCATATCGAAGCGGAATGTCGGCGGACAAGACTCAACCATGGTACAACTGCTGAGGACCTTGTCAATGACTGCCTCTTGCATAAGACAATCTCCGGCGCCAAGCTCATTGTGAACGTCTTAGGTATTGCCTTCATTCTTTGGTACGAGCACGCGTTCTGTTGATCACGTTCACTCAAACACTAGTCAAAAGCCACATGCCAGATATGTCCAGCTCTGGCCAGGCTCCCTTAGCATTCTCCTTCTGCCTTGGTCCATACCTACAACTTGCCCCTGGAGTCTGATCCTTCGTCAAGTCTGCTCCTCACTGCCCCACGTCATCAAAAGTGCGTAATGTTATGCACGAAGTGTCGCCAGGAAGGGGTGTGGCTCACTCCTAAGGTCACCTTGACAGTAAGCGCTATTGAGCGACTCAAAGCGTCTTTGTTAGGTCATTAGGTCAGAGTGTCAGTCATCCAATGACTCGCTCCCCCACGCTAGAACTAATGTATTCTAGTAGTAAGCAGGCAGCATCGATTCAATGCAGGGACGAAGAAACTATCAGACACCCCTCATTTATTCCATTCATCCAAAGACCCTAGCATATGTTGTCTTCCTTCCTCCCTCGTAGATGTGCAACGGACCGTGACCTGTCTTTCAATATGAAATTGAGAGTAGGTATGCACGCTGGCGGATGGTGATGACCATTACCATAGTGACTGCCGGAGAAGCCACCGATTAAATTGACCCGCTTGGCCCGTGGGTTGTGCCGATGGGGCATGACCCGCGCTGCAGGCCCACCAGAACAACAATCATAATTATAGAGCATCACATAAGTAGGCTCGCGTGACGAGTCCACTGCGGTCCACTGCCCACCAGCCCGGAAAGCGGTCATGAGTCCTCACCCACTACACCCTCACGTCATTCGAACCCTCACCCGGCTCGTGTTCCTTTCATAACGTTGACCTTGAACGACATACTCGAGTCCATCAACCCTCGGGAAAAGCGTTGCGGTCGACCTCGACGAGTGCCAACAATGTCACTCTTGCAAAGCACCCCTTTACTCCAAGGTCTGGGTCTAAGTCATGGAAATGATGCCTCTTCCCCCGAAGCCTCTGGGAAGCAGCAGGGACAACGGAACTTGCGACCTGCTAGTTCCCTTGCAAACCTGATCCACTTTGCACGAAACCCAGTTGAAGTTGCCAGTGAGGCGGTAGAAGACTGGTACGATGGCAGCACAAAGGAGGAGCGGGCCAGAAGGCAAGCCGTCGCTGACAGGAAACAACTCCTCCATCTCAATATGCGAACGGTAAGATCGTAGCCAAGATATCGATATCGTTGTCGCTGATCTACGCTTTCTAGGCTACGCGCCATCCTGATTGGGAGGCCGCCGCATCAGAGCTTGACGAGCTCGAAGGCAATAACAAATGGAAGTCAATATTTGAATCCCCCGACTACGACGCTCCGCTTGTGGCGGCACGATTAAGTCAATTGGATGAAGCTCGTATCAGCTGCGATATTGGCCGGATGCTCTTTTTGATCCGGACCGCGCTTACTCGCGATTTGGGAGACATGGGGAACTTGAGAATGTACAAACATGCGCATATTGGAACTAAAGATCTCGTCGAACGATACATTACTTCTGCATTAGAGATACTGAACGGTCTCCTTGACATTTCCGCAAAGGCAAGGTGCGATGGTATGGAGTCAAAATATATACTCGAACAAGTCTTGAGCTCACGACAGGCATTCGGAAGGAGTGCGCTGCTGTTATCTGGAGGTGCAACATTCGGAATGAATCATATTGGAGTGCTGAAGGCGCTTTGGGAAGCCAAGCTCCTGCCTCGGATCATATCTGGAGCTTCGGCAGGAAGCATTGTTGGTGCAGTCGTTTGTACTCGGACCGATGAAGAGATACCGCAATTACTAGAAACATTTTGTGATGGTGACCTCGCAGTCTTTGAGGAGGAAGGCAATGAGGATGGAATTTTGCGCAAGGCAGCACGCTTCCTCACACACGGCGCACTGTTTGACATCGGTCACTTGACGAGAGTAATGAAAGACTCGTTGGGGGACATGACGTTCCAAGAAGCATACAACCGGACCAGAAAGATACTCAATATCTGTGTCTCGAGTGCAAGTCTCTACGAGCTTCCGCGGTTGCTTAACTACATAACTGCACCCAACGTGATGATCTGGTCCGCTGTTGCTGCTTCTTGCTCCGTACCCTTCGTTTACACAGCCGCAGCACTCCTCGCCAAAGATCCGAAGACTGGCGAAGCTGTGCCCTGGAACCCTTCACCACAGAGGTGGATCGATGGCTCGGTTGATAACGATATACCTATCACTCGACTTGCGGAGATGTTCAATGTCAACCACTTCATTGTTTCTCAAGTTAACCCTCATGTTGTTCCATTCCTCGTCAAAGACGAAGCAGCTATTGGTGAAGAAGCTAGAAAGTCCACTTCTACGGTTGCTCCTGGCCCGACTTGGCTCAACAGCCTTTCACATCTTGCTAAGGGCGAGGCATTGCATCGGATGCATACTCTAGCAGACATGGGAATCCTGCCGAATCTCTTGACCAAAACGGTATCGGTCCTAAGCCAGAAGTACTCGGGCGATATTACGATCTTTCCAGAGATCTCGTACGCCCACTTCCCTCGTATGCTTTCGAACCCTACGAAGGATTTCATGCACCAGGCCATGCTCTCCGGCGAACGAGCAACATGGCCGAAAATGAGCATCATCAAGAACCATTGTGCCATTGAGCTGGCGTTGGACGACGCAGTCCAGAAGCTAAGAGCGAGGGTAGCCTTCAGCCCCGCAGAAGTCGAGCTTCGAATCAACGCGCACAACCAGCAGTTCTCAACAACCCAAGTTTCAGCCAGTGGCAGGCGCACAAAACTGAGACGGCCTGTGTCACAAAACAGCACATCGTCCGCCCCTCTCCCTAGCAACAACTCTTTGCATACTCGTAGCCAAAACGCATCCGGCCGCTTTGCACCAGGCCTACGTCACAAGAAATCCCGAAGCATAAATACGGTCATTCTTAATCCCTCTGAAGTCTCCCTCGACCAAACACCAATAACAGCCAATCCTCTCGCCCCCAGACCCCTCCAGGATGTCACATCCTCGGGCGCGGACGAAACTTCGAATCTGACTTCCTCAACCTCCACAACCTCCTTCTCTTCCCCAACAGACTCTCCCTCCTCTCCTATCGAATCGGAAAGCAAATGGCCTCGCGCCCTCTTCACGTCCTCTCAGCCCAGCACACCCTCCCAACACCCTGCCTACTTCACGACAGGTCAAACTCCCTCCAGCGCCATGGCTACACATCCCAACTTCACGATGACGCCAAGTAAGAGTTCTGGTAGCACCGCGTCGAGCCCGCCTGGAGCATCGCGATATAAGCGCCTCTTCCATCCCCGGTCGCAGGGTCAAGCCGTGTCTAATCTGCTGGGGAAAAGTAGGGAATCTCTTTCAGCAGGTAGCGCAGGGAGTACGTCTCCCAAGTCGCCAATGAAACGCAATTGGGCGTTGGAAATCGACATACCGGCTGCTACGAAGAATCTGGTCTCTAGGGGGAAAAAGAAGAAGAAGGATAACCATGATGCGTGAGGGAGTTTCTGCATTTCATATGATATTTAGCGAGCATTGTGAAGCGTCTATATACCCGGTTACTAGGAACGAGACACGATGGACAGGACCTGGACGGTTGTTCTGGGCAGCAAGGCGAGAATTGTCCGTTGGCATGGCGTTTGCTACCGCGCATTTGTGCTTGTTCCGCACCTGATATGGGTGGTGGACCAATCGGTGGGATGACATGGAAGTAAACGTGATAGAAGAAGTAACAGATTTGGTACACAGTGCTTTTGATACACATCTCAACGGTGTGTCACATCGAGAGTTCATATCCTCGCTCAGGGACTTAGGACTGTGATGCCAATTGACTGGCAGTAGTACCGTCTACTCTGTACATCAGCACGACTTATATGCTACATCTGCAGCCACAACATCAAGCTAGTAAGGGCTACCCTAGTGCGGCAGCTGGCTACTTGCAGCCAGGTAGTGCAGCGTGGCAATAGGCACAAAAAAAACCATCAATGCCAAACGAAAAAGGTATACACGTCAAAACTCATGCTGCGAAACCAGCAATTCCGGCCCGGGCCCATCATCCTCGTCTTCAGACCTATCCAAGAACCCACGAGCAGGCGAAGCGATATCTAGAGGGCTAGCTGCAGGCGCAGAGTCATCTATCAACGGCCCTTCGACCACCACAGTGCCATTACTACTCTCGCTCGGACCTGCTTTATTGTGTGATCTTCCACCACTAGCCATAGAGGCCTCAAGAGCGCCCTCAAGCACCGCTTGCCCTTCATTCAGCGCTTCCAGCTCCGCGCCAATGCAGCAGACGAGTAATCTCCAACCCTTGGTTTCGGCGAGGTCGAGCTTGGATTCGATGCTTGTCCTGGCGTGCCGCATCGTCTGCAGTATCGTGTTCATGCCCTTTGTAGACCCATCCTTGCCGGTGTCTACTAGTGGCGACTGCATCCTCTGCATCTCCTCGCGTAGGGATTTTTCGACGTTGGTGACTTCCTGTACGACGTCCTCCCAGACCACTTTTCCCTCTTCGAGTGCGCGGCCTTCTGCCTGTACGGCTTGGAACCGGGCTTTTAGCGTTTGCTGCTCCTCGCTGTAGTGCTCCTTGGCCATTTCTAGCGTTCGCCTTTCCTTGGGTAGCGCCCATATTCCTGTAGATGCCTTTGTAGATGTCTCTACGGGAGGTCTTGATAGGAAGCTTTTGATGTCCTTTTCGGCCAGAGCAAGCGCTGATTCATAAGAGCTGAGTTTGCTCTGCACGCTGTTGTTCAGTCCATCCATCTCTCGAATCAGCTGGCGATGTCGCGCATTCATCTCGTAGAGCTGGGTTTCGAGGTCGTGAATGGAGCTTGCCAGTGTCTTTTCTTCGGCCTTGAGATGCTCGACTCGGCGAGATGTATCCTCGGACTGGATTCCTCGGATTTGCTCCCGTAGTCCGATTGTTTTCCGCTCATAATCTGTGACGGTGGATAAGATGCCTCCTCGTCGTGCTACTTCATCTTCCAGCACCCGACCCTCTTCGCTTTTCAAGTTTGCCAAGTCCGATATTGCCCGTGCCATACCTCTTCGCGCTCCATGCAATCCAACTTTCTTTTTGGCAGGCTGCCGCACCGGGACTACGCTCTTAGGCTTCCGAGAATGAATCATAGACTCTGGAGTGGTCGGCGTCCTGCTTCCAGTTGACGAAGCGTCATCATGAGCCGAGCTAGGCCCACCAAGACCGGCTAACAGACCTTCACTCTGAGCATCGAGGAGAATCTGAAGAGTGGACTGCAGGTGGGTTTCTTGACGGGATAGCGAAAGAAGGGCGTCGGACAGGGGGACAGGGTCCGTCATGTCTGGCAATGGTGGAGGTATATTGGGGCTGATTGGAGCGGTTTGATAGGGTGTCGGACTATGAGATACATAGATTGGGAGGAGGGGAATAGACTTGTCGGTTGAAGGGCGGGGGAAGAGGGTGCTGAAAGCCATGCTGGGTTAGCAATGAAAACGGGGCACCAGGCGGTGAAATACTGCATTCGAGGGTATGAGGAATTAGGATGTGAGAGCGTACATGTCATGGCGCTAGACTCTAGTACCAGGCAGCAAAGCCATCAGTATGTTGGCATTCCGCGAGGGCAAAGAAGGGGATGTCGTGTGACAACTTGGGAAGTCTTGAGTCATCCGCCAGGCTACCTAATTCTATCAGAAAATTGAGCTCTAGTGTATCAGATTCTTTATCAATTTTTCTGTAGTCACAATCTTCTACACCCTGTCAATTATGCGTATTAAATTACTAGGGCGGCGCAGGTGTAGAACATGCCGTCAATGAGGCAACTTCGATGTTTATGTATCCTATATGTAGCAGACTAGATATAGATGCTGGGGTAACATCTCCAGGATACTGCATATCCTCGATAGGCTGCGATGATACCTATTATGGATTTCTTTACTTCTAGTGCGTATGGCTATGTATGTTCGAGGTGTTTCCATTAGAAGTCTCTATCAACGAACTATGGTGAGTATTGTACCATCTGACTACCCATAATTTGATGGCTAGCATGCTAGCAGGCACGCTCTCTCGAATGATTTTCTTGAAGCTTCCCTTGGTCCAAAGGACGACGGATGCTTCTCAAGTTGTGAAATCTTCTCCAAATTCAACTTCATATATACTACAGCAAGATCATTTCATAATTAGGCACAAAAACGTGGTCTCTAAACAACTCAACTATGGAATTCTAATCAACCAGCCCCGGCCTGTCTTCCTTATCTCCCAATTCACATGTTCATCCCAACCCACACAAGCACAGGAACAACCAGCCACCCTTGCCCCAACCCAGCCGACATCATCACACAACTCTTCGTTCCGCTAGAATCTGTCGAGGAACTCCCTTTGCCAGCACCAGCAGACCCACTCGAACGGCCTCCAGATCCCGCAGTCCCAGACGAGCTACCTCCACTGGATCCCGAACTTCCTGAAGAGCTTCCCCCACTGGAGCTTCCAGAACTTCCTCCAGAACTGCCAGAGCTACCTCCACTGGACCCCCCACTGCTACCGCCAGAGCTTCCCCCTGAGCCGCCGCCGCTGGAACCGCCCGCAGCAGGCGCCGCCAGGACCGTTTGTGCCAGGAGCAGAGCGCAGAGCACGGCGAGTGCACCCACTGATGAGAACTTCATGATCTAGTATTGCTTATGGTAGAAAGAGGAGACGTTGAGATTGAGGCCAATGGTTCCGTGAACGATATCAGAATTTGTGTATTTGACAAAGTGATTGACGAAGACTTAATACACTGAAACGATGTCGGTACAAGAGTTGGGCAACTTGTGGATGGGGGCTCGGTGCCAGGACCTCCTCTTTAATGTTTTATACCATTTCTTCATTCAGCCTTGAGCCCCATTCCAGCAACTCCTTACATTTCGACTAGCCTATCAGCCTCGGAGCCTCCGCAGCACACCACATGAACAACGCAAAACTCCAATGTGCGATGATCAACCTAAGCTTCCCTGGTTTTACAAGGTTTTGGCGCTGTTGACCATGGTTCTGCACTCTTGGCAGGGCGTACAAGCAGTTGTTGCGCATAGCCTCAGTAGGTTGTGGCGATGTTTGGGGGGAAGCAATCGGCAGCCTTGCGTAGGATAGCCCTGTGGAGAACTCACAACTCCCGTCTCAAACATCTAAGACACTTGCGGAGCCCCTGGGCTGTTTTGTCCGAAGAGAATCTCCGTGATCAGCGCGAGCAGGGACGCAAGGAGGCATTCGCATAGTCAAGCCTGCTCTGATACACAACAACTTAATTTAAATGCTTCGACGACTCCGGCAACTCTGACTTATCTGTGCAATAATGGTCCTCGAAGTCTTTGGTGCAGGATCCGCATTGACTTATCGAGCCACGATTCCTTGACGGCAACCCTGAACGCCTCGCTCATGATGCGTGCTATTCCCTTACGAATAGAGAGATCAAAAAGTACGAGAAGAAACTCCTCATACAATGTGATTCATAATGAAACACCCCATACGCCTCGTCCTCCACTTACACCAAGCCAATCGCTGCCTTGGCTCGTTAGACCACTTTGGGGAGCCCAACTAATATTGCCCACTTCATAGTCACATTGCCAACTCGCCGCGGGGCCCTGGAAGCTGGCAGGTGCTGGATTCCCCGGTGTTTGTGGATTACCGTTTGCGCCGGTACCCACTGTGGCATTTCCTTGATTAAGCAAATCCCAAATCAAGACTAGAGAGTCATCTCCACCGGATGCCAAAGTCCCTCTTCGAGATGGAGACCATTCTATGCAATTGATTGCAGCGGCATGCCCTCGTAGCTCTAGAAGCGCCTGCCCTGGCTGCCGGACATCCAGTATCCTTATACTATTAGAATCCTGTGAGAATGTCGCGAGCAGATGCGCATCATGCGGTGAAGCTAGCGATCAGATTAGAGACCATCAATCAGCTCTCATGAAGAGGTAGTGTTTACCTGCTAACCTGAGCAATGGCGGGGCGTATGACATTGTCTGCTGAGCAGTTGTTGGGCTCATGTTGCCCGGACTTGCAGCTAGAGTCAGATTGTCAGTCTACCGACCAAACACCGCTTAGCGGTATACTGACATTTCTCATTATTCTTCTCGGACGGCTCGTATATGATTGTACTATGCTCAAGACTCCGAAGATCGAACATCCGTACACTACCATCAGCGCCACAGCTAACAAAAACGTCGACGCTGTTGGCGCAGAAACGGACATCAAAGACTTCTTTATCGTGAGCAATTAGCTGGGTTTTTGCTGTAAGCGTTGGGATGTCCCATATTGTGCATGTAGTGTCAATACTAGAGGTGATGATCAGACTGGGCGATAAGGTATTCCAATCCAGAGAAGTAAGCGGTGCAGTGTGTTCGGGAGACTTAGAGTTCGAGAGAAGTGCAAGTGGGGTCAGCTTTTGGGGTGGATGTTGAATGGTATTAGATGGACGTGATATCGAATTGCTGGAATTGTGGGATGGCCCTGAAGGTAGCGACCACAATCGTAAATGATCTCCAGACGTGGCAAGTAAATCAGTCGATTGCTTCTGAGATGAAGCTGGCTCCCACAGTATCCTCGTGACAGGGTATGAATGGGTTGCCTCCGCAGTCTTAACAAACTCGAGACCATACTGCGGCCCGTCGAGAGCCTGGTCGAGATCCGATTCTGGTGTTACCTGGGTATCAAGAATTTGAATCTATAGAACCCGTCAAAACGGTAATTTAAGTTTGATAGTGGAAATCCATAGCTCACAAAATTATGACCATCTTCAACGTAGCTTCCGATTGCCATCTTCCCAGCAGAATCACCTGAGTTTGATTGCTGTACAGGCCATTTGCACCAATCGAAAGCATAAACTGCCCACGGCGCTAGATAGTTACTATTGGTCGGGAACGCAGGATATCCATCGTTGGAATAAGGGTTTGCGCTCTGAGGTCCA
>JAABUW010004574.1_pt1 | contig 18699 bp, 3 predicted proteins | sample 5560081 | NCBI WGS metagenome assembly JAABUW01 (sample SAMN10711882, study PRJNA513363) | rock metagenome | isolation source: Antarctica rocks | place: Antarctica: Victoria Land, Knobhead sud | reverse complement strand
GTGAGGGAGGGAGAGGAGGGAGAGGATATGGGTGTCTTTTGTGGAGAGGGGGTTTGCGGATGGCATGGTCGGTAGGCGAGAGGGTTTTTTGATCTAGTCGTGTGAGGTAGAGCTGAGGGTTCGCCTTCGAGGGAAGTTCGCAGTAGTTGATCAAGGATGTTGCGAGTGAGTGTAGGGGAGCTGAAGTGGAGAAGGAAAGTTGGGAACGAATGATTGGCAACAGGTCAAGATCGCTCTTGTATAGCAAACAATCGCGAAGTCATGTGAGTTTCTTGGGATGACAACCGCGGGTACCCGCACTTGGCCACGTGTACTCTGTGTGAATTGCACGATGAATTGGTCATTCCTGAGAAACGAGTAATCAGAACCTGTGAAACGTGCGGTTTCGTTTTCGGAATTCGGAAGAAAGACGCGGCTTTGCTATCACGGAGCAGAAATACAGCCAACGACTTCTCTTGAATCCAACTGAGTTTGTGCAAGATATGAGTGGCAGTCTTGTGACCTGCAGGCGATATAATTGCAACATTGGACAAATTTGGATAGGGCAGATACAGGCAAGTGATTCTCCGAGGCATTATAGAAGAGAACTTAGGGCCTTCCTCACCCACGTTGCCATCCATTGCGTAACCCTCCGGCATCCACCACCAGGACGTAACCGCATCCATGGCTGTTGATGTCGTAGAAGGCGAAGCGCTTGATGTAGGTGGCTCGTGGTAGTGATAACGAGGGTGGCTGCGCCAAGATAGAAAACTAGTGATGAGGTGGAACAGCAGCCACCGTCGCTCAAGCCATAGCAACATTCATTCCCTTACCCGCAAGGCTGCATGCTGTTAACTATCATTCTCGCCATGAATGCGTATGGGTTTTCGCTAGAAGCAGAGGACAGACCCGTCACACTGGTTTTGCAGCAGATTCTCCAGCAGGCTGAATTGTTTCATGAGCTGTCAGTGAAGAAGCCTCATAAAATCGGGTGGATTCTAGTGCATAAAGGTTGTTGCTTACTTTAGCAACATGCGCTTTCTTCACCATCCACACTCAGGGAATCCCATCCGCGGCTAGAATTCCATCCGGGCCGTAGCATGTTGGTGTGGTCGATGCGTGCAATAGAGCGATGAGCGTTGCAGCTACAGACACATGGCTAAAGATAAGTAGCTTTCCCATTTTACGCTTTAGAATATTTGGTTGCAAAATTGGAGAAGCAAGACGATGAGAAACTCAACTGTGATACTGTCGATTTTGTTGAGGGCAGAAGAGGGCAGTGACAAGCCTCGAAGTATCTAGGCATGAGGTTGCGGCTCAGCTTTCTAGGCGCTGGTCGCATCCTGCGATACTATGCATATTATGGACGAAGAAGTACCATCAGGAGTGTGACGCTTTCATGGACACATAGAGGATCTTTTAGGGAAATGAATGCCTCCACGGAAGAAGAGCGAGGTGGAGAGAAGGTAGACTTTACTTGCCAACGATTTTGAGCCTACAAGAATTCCGTCACCAAGAAAACGATTCGAAAACAAGATATACGGCGATCAAGATTGCAACAGATGTCGATTGAACATGACATGACTACAATTCTGTGGTGTGCCGGGCATCACAAATGCAAGAGTCGTCTGCACATTGAAAAGCAAGGGTCTGTGCTGAACAGACATATCCTGCACTAACCAGAACAAGGTTTCTTGATATGGGGTGATGAGAGTCCGAGTCTACCAGCCATAAATGGAGGTTCACCATATCGAGGTTTTGCCTTTAGACTGTCGACCTTCTTTGGCTCCCTGCCGTAGAGGAGGTTCCTGCAAGGGTCAGAATACTCGTTGGATCACTTTCTTCATCAAAATTGTCCTTATACTTTAGGGTTCTATGCATCTGTCTTCAGCTCAACAGAAACAGCCCTTTTCACTGCGAGGAAGACGTTTAGTCCGAGTACACCTGAGATTTCATCGTCGACGAATTCGTTGATCGCAGACACGAATCGATCCATTCCCTCCGCGGATCTTTTCAGTGCGTTCTGGAGAACAGTCGAACAACACTACATTAGGCAATCAAAGATGGCATTGAGGGTCAATTGAACCGCGTGCAAAACCGTCGGGTCCGTAGATCTGATGTTCGGAACTCATGAATTGTTCTCGATTGGGTTTTTCCCCAATTTGCCGTAGTCCGAAATGTTTACTCTGATCACGATTCCCTTGTTTCCTTGGTTTTCTTTTCCCTAGATTTCCCCTTTACACCGTGCCAGTGGTCAGCCTCTCCAATTTCACTGTTTGTGGAATTCCTCAAGAGACCTTTCGACGATCAGCTTTCCTAATATCCATATTTCCCTCTGACCGAGCTGACCCACATTAGCACTGGAACTCATTCTCTGAGCTTGGGGCTTTTGCGAAATTGGACGACTTACATCGAGAATGTCCTCAAGGTCCTACATCGATTTCGTCAACGGAATAATATCCCTACGTTGATCTGGTCGTTGATTTGCATATTGCATACTATGCCAAAAACCACTTTCTTATTAGAATACCTGTGTTCGCTTCGTTCTCCATAACCCTTCTTTTGAGAAGTCGTTCTCATGCCTCTCTCCCCCTTTGGATGAATCCCAACGCGCCGTGAACCAACCTGTCTATCAATATTCAAAGGGGTAGGAGGCTTTGCATTCGTGTTAGCATGGAATGCATTTTTAGCTCAGAGACACCGTTCCATTTTTGACTCTTTGTAGCCTTGTATTGCTGCAACAATCCGATGCATCCTCTGCATTGCAGCATTGATGTGCTCTAAGTCCATAACGCCTTGAAGGCGCCTCGCCAGAATTTAGTCAAGCTTGCCATTAATCTGCGCTCCGAAACCACCCAACGCCCAAAGATCGTTCAACATCCGAGGAGCATCCAGTATCAAAGCAACAGCCAACCTCCGAGCATCAGCCAATGCGAAGGCATCAGCCAACATCAGAGCACGTATTCCTGGAGCGTCTACGGAAGATGTCGGAATGCAAGCCAATACATTGCCCACCTCTCAAAGACTGGCCCAAGTCTTTGCGATATGCTTGTTGAAGAGGGACGCAAAGCTGAGGTGGGAACGGCCCTCGACTCGAAAGCCCCACAGTCCGATAGATCTCTTAATCCACTTTTCGTAGACTCTTTACCAGGTCCGCATCGGACGACGCAGTACTATTGGACAGATCAGGGGAAACGTAATATGAAGTCTATCGAGTACAAGATAGCCACACACTTCCGAAACACGAAACCTGAAATAGACCATGAAAGAAAAGAGAGGTGGAGAAAATTCAGCGGAAGGGTTGAGATCATTAATCCTGACGTGAGGAATGACGTTGGCCTAACATGGTGTCTTTGCACTCGACCCGAAGGACCCAATATTAGGTTTCGAAGAAATAGATGAGGGGTGCAAGCAAAGAAGCAAGCTCCAGGCCTTCCATAGATGCGCTACATCACTCAATAGAAACTGCCGTCGGGGACAAAAGCCTAGGCACAGCGCGCTCTGCTTGTAGACGTGGCAAGTCTCGAAGATATCATGCAACCCCCACAGCCTGAACAAGCCACTTAGCGGTCAGGCATCTTTGCGTCTTTGTTTCGGAGATCACGATAAATATTCTTCGCTAGGGCTGCAACCATATCAGTGGTCACACTGCCTTATCAGGTTCCAATGCGAACCTCTGCAAGAATATTGATACTAGAAGTCAAAGACCCACTGGCTATTCTTCTGGAAGGGAGCCATGCAATTAGGCGCTTAGGAACCCTAGCTGTGGAACAAGCGGCCCTGTAAGCACATCGCGTTTTATAAAGTAAATGCAATAGGTCTGTGCGTGATTCTGCACTGCGATCTGGAACTAGTTTAGATCTATACCCAGAGTATTGGTACCTGCATGTTCCCGTGTTTCACATATGTCCCTGTCGCTGTCGCTTTCGGCCATCTAGGACTGGACGGACGTTCGTTCTAACTCACAGCCGCAGTTAACCCATTTCATGTCACAGCAAATTTGCAAGTCCACAGCAGCTTGTCATAAGTTCATTGACGACTGTACACTAATAATTACAAGAAGGCAACTCAAAGAGAGAGTAGTTTAGACATGCTCGTACCCGTATGGCCGATCGCGACAAGGCACAACCCAAGCAGATGATGGCCGCTGAACATGTCCGAAGTCGAGATCGGTCTCAGTGCTCATCCGAAGCTCGGTGGTTTTCGTGATATCTCTTTCGTTGAGAAGCATTGTTTTCCGGCTGTTATTGGGAACGTTCAGCAGAGACGAGATCTGGACGTGCACGCCGCGCTCGCGGCTTTGCTTTCTTTGCAATGTCCGACCACTTGAGCTCAAACGTGAACTGGCGACACGTTGACTAGCGACGTCAAGGATCTGTTTGAAGAGTGGTCTGAGCAATGGTATCGAAGCAATGATGATGCCGACCAGATGTTCGGTGACTGTCCACTGCCCAGGATATGTGATATTCCAGGTATAATCTTTCGCGAAAATCCCTTTCAGCGTGACGGCTTTGGCAATCGCGCAGCCAGCGGTGAAGACGCCGAGGCCCATGAGAATGCATAGCGCCACTTTGGTCCGCACATTCATCTGCAGCCGATAGATTATGAAGATAGGGATGCCTGCGCACACAAGGTCGGTGAAAGCATCGAGTCCAAATCCAATATAGCCCGCAAGATATGTAACATGAGCCGAAAAGCATTGCCCTTCTGTCGACTTATCCCAGATGGCGGCCATAGGTCTGCATTGTACGAGAAAGAGAATGACCTTCGAGACTTTAGCAAGCGTAGCGAAGGCGAGGAACTGTTGGTCTCACTTACCTGCGCGAGGTGGCTCGCACTCACAAAGGCAATGACGACCCATAAGAATCTGGAAAGAATCATCCCGACTTTGTCAATCACCCTTAGTACGCATAAGCATACCGAGATCTTAACCAGGCCGATGCCGATTATATTCACAATCTGGGCGTAGATGCTCCACTGGACCGCTGACAGGATTTGGTTCAGTGCCACACAGTATATGTGCCTTCCAACACCGACTTTGACCATTTGTGTCAGGAAGCCAACTCCTACTATAGCATCGATCTATCTATCATTAGCGATTTGGGAGAACAAAGCTTGCTTGCGCACGTGCTCACCAGGCTCGCCACAATGAAGTAGTCATCCCAGCTTATACCATTACGAAGCCCGCGTCTGTACCAAATGCGCAAAGCCACGGTAACGATGGCAACAGCTAGAAGGGTCCAGGCCAGAATCAGAAGATCGGGCCCTCGATTCTCTTCGCACGAAGGCCGAGCAGACAGTGTCTCTTGGGATGCCATTGACGCTTGCATGAAAGTGTATTGTGACAACTAGATTAGCAGGTCTCAAAGGCTGTCAAGCGTACCCTTGCATCACGGCCTAAAGCGATGGGAGAATAGACGGGTTCTCAAAATTCCAGGATATAATATACTGTATATAGCTCCTCCCCTTCTTTCCGAAATGGTGCACTCAATGGTGGAAGATCAAGACTAGTGTTGAGTGACGCCAGTGTGTGGTACGGAAGAGGAAATTGGCTTCTCGAAGCCTGCAGCACGAGCGCTGATTTGGGATTTCGGGAACGGCCCGTGGTGTGTTACACAATGCGAGTAACAGCTGTCTGCCCCTTGATGGCGTCAAGTAGGCCAGCAACGTTATCGCTTTGGCACCTAGAGTGAAGATACGGTTGTTGGGTCTCGACCCGACAGCCTCTAGAACCAGAAGCATCTATGACAAGCCACATGAATAATAGCCGAGCCATCCATCAATTTCTGCTTTATACAGCAAAGTGCTGATGGTCATTGCTGTTTTGAACTTCACCGGATCCCCACAGACTGTGCGATGTTTTACCCCAGACCCTGAAGCACGATCGCACTACTGATGATTCATCGAATGTGGTGCTAAAACCAAGAGTTTTGCAAATTCGAGTTTGGTGTGACTGACTTGTCGCTTAGCGACGTAGAAAAATCGCATCACTTACCATTTCTTAGACCTTGTGCCCTTGGACTCGTGGTGGACTCCCAATTGTTTTAGGTGCTAGCCTTATTCTCTTGACGAAATGCTCCATGTTGACCTGTTAGGCCAGTTCCCCTGCATTTTGGAATCGTGTTCAGACAATGCCATTGAGCCCATGCGAAAGTCTGGAGATCTTCCAGCGATCTCGGAGGAATCCAAGATGCCTAAAACGCGTGACGCCCGCCTGGCGTTGTGTATGCTTGAAAGGTATGAAGACTGAGCCCACCAATCAATTTTGACATCGGTTCTTCCATCATAACCCTTTCTCGCTGTACAATGAGATCAGGTGGAGACTTCCCAGCGCCCCCATGAGCCTACTGCAATATTTATCAAAAGATTGTTCTGGCCCATGTATGCCTCGACCTAAGCATGGGCTCTCGTGTCCCTGCCTATTGATGCAGCCACTTTCTGCACAAGAAGTGGCAAACGCGTATGCGCGAGCGTGGTTGGTTGCGCGTATTACGATAAGATCGAACCATGACACAGAAAAGATGTACTAATGAAATCGAAAACGTACAATCGGTTTTCGGCTTCGCCCAACAATCTGAAGCAGAAGAGAGAGAGGAGAGAGGGTGGAGCCATCTAGTGATGCTAAAGGATTTTACGGCTAGCGTCGTTTTCCTGGTAAAACGTCGTTTTACCAGTAAAATGCTTTCCATTTTACGATAAAAGCGTAAAATGCGCTAGTAGGGGGGGCCCTATCAATAGACATATATTTGATGTTTGACAATCTTAAATATACAATAATTATAGAGATTTATTGTTTTCTTTGCGATATCTAAAGCTTCTATTAGTAGAAAAAAATAATAATAGAGAAATTCTAGCTTTTTTGAGATGTTTTTTATAAAGATTTGACTATTTTTTATCGAAATTCTCAAAATAATATATAAAGTAATTATTTATTAGATAGACTTTATAGCAAAATAAGTTAAATCTACGAGAATTATAAAATATTTCTTTGTTTTAAATGCAAATATTATTAAAAATCGATAAGAATAACTTAATTTCTTTATTATATCTTAAATATATAGATATATATATAGATAGATAACTATCAAAGCTTTTATATATTAGAAAATAGTATTTTTATACAATTCTAATAGAGATTTAAAAGAGAGTACTTCGAAATTGATCTATATTTTATCAAAAATTTATATATATCTTTAAAAACTTTCTTAGAACAAAATTAAAAATAAATCTAAAATATATAATATAAACAACTTATAAATACTTAAAATTTAAATCTTAAAACTTTGTTTTATATTTTAAATCTCTGTTTACAATATCGAAAGTATTGCTATAAATTCTATTATTATTGTTATTTAAAAGCTTATATTAAGAGATCTACAAACTAGTATTTAATCTACAATAATATTCTTATTATTATTGTTATTTTTCTTGTATTTGTATTTGTCTAAGATAACAATATTAATAGATTGCAAAAAAAATAATTTGGTTATTTGTTATAATTAATCAATTTTGTTAATATCTATTCTTTTGTTATTTTAAAACAAAATTGTTTATAAATAAGAATTAAAATATATTAATACAATTAATTAACAATTAATTGCGAGTCTTGCTATATATAATATTTATTGTTATTTGTTTATAGATGTTGGTCTCGCTGAGTTTGACATTCTCTCGATCGAGCAAGATACAATTGTACAGTCTCTTGTTGCTTTCTTATAATATAAATATTGTCGATTTCTTCTATCTTTTCTATCTTTCTCAATAGCTTTCTTTTCTCTTTCTATCTATTCAGATTTTCTTGCTCTATATTGCTCAGCTGTTAGCTTCTTTTTATTGTACTGATATTTTTGCTCGAATCTCGATCTATATTTGTACAACAATAAAGACTGTATTGTTTGCTATACTAACAATAGCTGTAATTTCTGTTTTTTTGTTTAGATACTTCTTTTGTTTCTGATATAACGCGTAGTCGATTTTCTGAGTTGTAATTTTTTGCAGATTTCTTTGCTGCTGATTTTCAAATACTTTTATTTTTTCGATATCTTGTTTTTTGCTTTTTTTCTTTTTTATAGATAATCTTTTTAACTTTAATTTAACAGTATAGCTATCTATCTGTCTGTTTGTTCGTCAGCTCGCGTATATAGTCTATCGACAATTGCTATAATTATAGTCGAAACACTAATATCGTAAATTTGACTCAAAACTGCTGCACGTAAAATCTCTAGATTAATTGAAAATATATTTTATTGTATATCGATAAAGTCTTCTCTAACTACGTTGTCGACAAAAAATATCTTAATATTGCAGCAATCTGATAATATTTTTGACAAGAATCTGACATAAGCAATTATTAAATACTGTTGTTAAGAATAGCTCAATCGAATTTCAGATATTAGTTATTGCTAATATATGTTACAATTCTAGCTCGTTACAGCTAATATATACTCTATAGAGTAATCTATAGCATATAGCACGATTATCTGCATGCTCGACAATTTGACAAACAAGTATTGCTGGACACACTAGTAGACAAATTCGATATATTCGACAGCAAGCAAAACAAGTAGAGCTCGATATATTCGATAGCAAGTATAGCAAGCAAGAAAAATCTTTTTTAGTATATAGATTTTCTAAGATACAACTCTCTTATAGATTGTGTTCAACTTATCTTAAGTCTTGACTTATTGTTACAACTACTTAAGCTGCAAATTTTTGTTATCAAATAATTGCTTGCATTGTCTGAAAACATCTATAGATTTCTTCAAAAATATTAATCTATTCTAATACTCTAGTTGTCTAGATAGCAGTATAACATTTTAAATATTCTAAAAATATCTATATCAGATTAACGCGTCTCTATTTCGAGTACTAGCTTATCAGTATTATATTAACTATCGATTATAGAAAACAACAAGATCAGAATTAACAAGTTCGATATCTACTATAAAAACTGTATCGATCTAAAAAACTAATTTATACAGATAGATATCTATTTTATTTTCTATTCTGTTTCAGCAGATCAGAAAACAATTTTTGTATTAATATTTTTCAGAGAAAGAGTTCAGTATTAATTCAAGTTAAATTTACGCAAATATCTGAAAAATTATAACAAAAATTTTTATATAATATTTACAAACTTCGACAACTTCAAAAGAGAGCTTCGAAGAATTTTTGAAATATTTAATAAAAAACAAATTGCGAAAAGAATAATTCAATATCTAATTTAACAAATTTCTACAGCAGACTATATAGCTAAATTCCAGAAATATATCAATCTAATCGAGTAAAACAATACTGTACTTATAACAATGTTTCGAAGAGATCTTAAAAACAATCTAAAAAACAAAATTATGCGTAATAAAAGAATTCTCAACAATATATTCGATTTTATCGAAATAGTTATCGATCTCGACAACAAACTATATAAAAAAACTATAAAAAAAAGATACAATCAATTTCGAGAAAAAAAAAAATCTTCTTTAAATCGACAATTAAATATCAGTAGAAAAAATTTTGTTCTAATCAGAAATACAGTAATTCCAATTATTGTAAATCTGCATTTATAAAACTGAATTTTACTCAACAATATAAAAAAAAGAATTCTAGAGAAAAACAAAATAACAAATTTTAAAAAATATGCTATTTATATAACAAATCGAACTATTTCGCAAAAGATTGTCGATTACAAAACTTGATAAATTGCCAACAAATCAATACTATATTAAAAGAAATATTCGATAGTTAGAACAATATTAGAAAACAAATCGATACAAAAACAGATATTTTTAAAACTGAATTAAATAACAACTACTATCTGATAGAAAATCCAAATCAGTTACAGAAAATTCTAGATAGAATATTATTAGACAAAATATTTGTATCTATACAGAAAATTAATTAAATACTCAATAAAACTATAAAAATACAACAATTAAGAATATTATATTTTTATTTAGTAACAAACTTAAACAACAAATATAACTGAAAAAACTTTTACAAATGTCTAGACAATATTACAAATTATTTTGATATTTTAACTAGTTTATTAAGAGACAAAGAGATAAATCAAACTATAAATAAATGCGAGAAAGCGCTAGAAAACAACGCTATTATAGAAAAAGATATTTTCGAAAAAATCGAACAACAACTAAGCAGTATAAATCTATCTCGAGAAAAGATAGAGAAAGCAAAAAAATATACAATACTCAATTAAACAAAATATTATAACAACTTATATTAAACTTATCTAGAAGACAAAGAAGAATCTAAATAGTTTTTTAGAAAATTATTTATTTTTAAACAACAGCAAAAAAAAACTTAGTGTAGACAAATATTTAAAACAGAAATTACAATACAAAAACAGAAAAAAATTCAAATTTCTTAATAAAAAATATATCAGAGAAATACAATATATTAGTCTAACAACAGCAACTAAATTTAACAATACATGTACAATATTTTATTATATTAGTTAAAATTAATAACTGTCAACTTATTGCAATAGTCGATTCTAATACGATAGATAATTTTATAGTTAGAACTTTTGTTAAAAGAGAAAAATATTCTATTTAAAAAAAATCTAATATTTACAATCTAATAGTTGTAGATAGAAATCTATTATCCGACAAAAATAGAAAAATAAATAAAAAAACAAAATTACTATCGATAGCTATTTAGCAATATTACAAGAAACTAATCTTTAATATAGTAAAAATAGTTATTTACAATATTGTTCTAGAAATATCTTGATTAAAGCAGTACAATTTAGAAGTCGACTGAAATACACAAGTATTTAGATTTGTATAATATAATTATATAATTTATATTTAATTTATATATCGACAGTATTTAATAATAGATAAAAAAACAAGTCGAAAATCGATTGCAAGCAGCAAACTTGTATTTTTGCAAAAAAACAATCTAATAGAATTCGACTCGACAAACACTGATAAAAATTAATCAAATTACAAAATTAGAATAAATAAAAAAAATTACAAATTTTCTAAAAGTCTTAGACTATCTGATATAGCAAAGAAATTGCTAAAGCACGTATTACAAATATATAACAGTTGGAAATATCTATTTCAAAAAAAGAAAACAACAAAGACTTTTTTTAAATATTAACTATAAAATTACAAAATTAGACTTGAATTAGACAAACAATTTATATTTAAATTTATATATATTCTATTCGAAAAAAAACTCGAAATACTTCGCAAATATCTGACAGAAAACAAAAAAAAAAATTTATTAGAAAATTTTAATTACAGACAGAATATTCGATTCTTTTTGTATTAAAAAAAAATAGAACTCTTTATCTATATATTGATTATCGGAAGCTAAACAATATTACAATTAAGAATCAATATTTACTATTTAATATTAATAAGTTTTAGAATCGACTATTCGAAGCAAAATATTTTATTAAATTGAATTTACAAAAAATATACAATCAAATTAGAATAAAAACAAAAAAAAAGTAAAAAATAGTTTTCTGTACACAATATAGATTATACAAATATATAGTAATATTATTCGAGCTTACAAACGTTCTAACAATATATCAGAAAATAATTAATAATATACTACAACAATATCTGAATCGATTTGTTATAGTATATTTAGACAATATTATAATTTACTCAAAAATCTTGAAAAAATATATTAGTTATATCTTCAAAATATTGAAATGTCTAAATATAAGAAACTTATATTTTAAGTTAGAGAAATGCGAATTCTATTAAAAAAAAATTTTTTTTTTTGAATTTGTTGTTAAACAGCACAAAATATATATAAATTTCGAAAAGCTACAAGCAATCAGAGAATAGAAACTATCGACAAATATCAAAAAAATACAATTTTTTCTAGATTTTATAAATTACAACAAAAAATTTATTAAAAACTACTCAACAAATACAATATTACTAACAAATCTTACAAAGAAGAATACACTATAGTTATAGAAATCTGCAGAAAAGAAATTATTTCAAAATCTTAAACTAGAATACTTGAAAAAATTAGTATTAAAAATATACAATTTGCAATTATTAAATAGAATTGAAATCGATGTATCAAATCTAGCTATCGATACATATTTCAATCAGAAATATAAAAATATATAGTATTTAATAATATATTTCTCGAGAAATTTTTTGTTAGTCGAACAAAACTATAATATTTACAATAAAAAACTATTTGCTATAGTAGTTTTTTTGAAATTATAGAGAGTATATACAGAAAAATTATCAAAACTTACAATTTTTACAGATTACAAGAATTTTGTATACTTTATTACTACAAAGCAGCTAAACAGAAAACAGATACAATAGTTAGAGAGATTTAAATAATACAAATTTAGAATACAATATATTTTAGACAAGAATAATAGCAAAACAGATATATTTAGCAAAAAAAATAATTATATAGAAACAAAAAAATTGTTTAACTACAATATATTTAAAATCAATAAAAACAAATTACTATTAGCAAACAAATATAAACTGAATACTATACTACAAATACTTCGAGATAATATAGAAAAGTTTTTAATAAAAAAAGAAAAATTTCAAATATCTATCGACAAAATCAACAAATATATAAAAAAATATTATAACAAATTACTGCAAGAATATTCGAGAGTAACAAAAACTCTTTAGTTTTTATATTAGTATTGTTAGTTTTTATAGATAAAACAAGCTGTCGAGATATATATTAAACAATATTTTAGCTATTAGCAGAACAAATATAATATATATACAAATTATAACAAAATTTAATATTAGAAACTATCTAAATTGTTATAGAATAAAATTACAATAGACTTTATTATCAAATTGTCGAAGTCGATAGATTCAGCAACTGAAGACAGATATAATTCGATACTAATAATAGTTAATAAATTTATCAAATACTTATATATTATTACATGCAAAGAGAAGTTTACCGCAGAACAACTGAAATATATTATATTGAATCGACTTATACAATATTACAATATATTCAAAAAACTAACTAGTAATAGAGACAAACTCTTTATATCTAACTATTAAAAAATACTTTTTTTAATATTAGATACAAAATTTCGAATATCTACTGTCTACTATCCGGTTACAGATAGTTAGACAGAACAAACAAATTAGAATTTTAAATAATATTTAAGATATTATATTAACAATATTTACAGCAATTGAATATTATTTCTATTTATAGTACAATTGACATTCAATACAAAGATTTCGAATACTACTAAAATAACTCTATTTTTTGTCAACTATAGCAAAAAATTAAATCTTTTCGAAAAAAAGCGCACGCATCTGTTTGCGCAATCAGCTATCGAAAAAATAGCAACATTGAAAAAAATATACAACAATATCTCAAAAATACAAGAAAAATCGGTCAAGTATCAAAATAAAAAACAAAAAACAATATCTCAGCTAAAAAAGAGAAATAAAATATATCTTTTTACAAAAAATTTTAGAACAAAAAAATTAAACAAAAAATTGAATTATATTAAAGTCGGATTGTTTTTTGTTAAAAAAATTAAAAAATCAGTTAATTACAAACTCGAATTATTCAAGAATGTCAAAATATTTCCGATATTCTATATATTATTATTGAAATCAGCCGATTCAAGTATATCTATATAGAAAATCTTTTATTATAAACTACAGAAAAAAAATCGATTTAAAATCGAAAAAATTCTAGAACAGCAAGATCAGCAGTATTTTGTAAAATAGAAAAAATATTTTATAACAAAAAATATATAAAAATTAACTAGCAATCTCAACAACTGCAATACTTTTATTCAGAGATTCTATTAATGCTCGAAAAATTATTCAGTATAGCAAAAAAAAATCAAATAATAGAAAATACTTTAATCAGAGTATTTGCAGCAGAACAATTTGACAACTCTATAATATTCGATTTTTTTATATCGAACAGTAGATACTGTATTTTTTGCTTTGTTTTTGTATTAACTTTTTTCAGTATCTTCTTGTTGCAAAGCAATTGTATAATTATAGTTGTTAATATAATTTTATTTTCTGTTATTTTAGAAAATAGATCTTCTCTAATACAATTCAAGAAAATCTACAATATATTTATATACAATTTATTCGCGCGAACATATTTCGAACACTTTAGACAGAATAACAAATCTTTTATAGCAATATAAGATTTGCTAATACAGCAGCAACGTTTACAAACAAAATTAACAAGTATTCTGTAACAATCTATTTCGGAGACAAGACAAATACAATTTTGATAAAACAATATAGTATATAAGTATTTGTTTTTCGAGACAAAAAAATTTAAAAAAAAGAAATAGTATTACAACTCTAGCTTGTTACAGCTGATATATATTCTACAGAGTAATCTGTAGCATATAGTACGATTATCTGTATATTCGACAATTTGACAGACAAGTATTGTTCGACATATTAGTAGACAAACTCGATATATTCGACAGCAAGCAAAGCAAGCAAAACTCGATATATTTGACAGCAAATATAACAAACAAAAAGAATCTTTTTTAATATATAGATTTTCTAAGATACGATTTTCTTATAGATTGTGTTCAATTTATTTTAAGTTTTAATTTATTGTTACAACTACTTAAGCTGCAAACTCTTGTTATTAAGTAATTGCTTGTATTGTCTAAAGACGTCTACAAATCTCTCCAAAAGTATCAATCTATTCTAATACTCTAGTCGCCTAGATAGCAGCGTAACAATATATTAAAACTTAATTGCAAGAACATATATATATACTATTCAGTAATATCTGAATCGACAATTTGAATTCCGAAAAATATAATATTTTTCTGTATTGCTTTATTCAGCACTTTTTCAAATTAATTGCAGTAATCTCTCGAATTTGTAACAGTAAAGATTTTTGACTGTACAAATACTAAGTTATATAGAATTGTTCGATCAACAACAACAAGTTCTCGAAAAGACAAAAATCTATATTGCAAAAGTATTATTAAATGCTTTGCAAAGTATTCTGCAAGACAAAAATCTTCAACTATTTAATTAGTTGTTGCAACAAAGCTTGTTTAATATATAAAATTAAAAGTAGAACAGAATAATTAAATATTAGAAAGCAAAATTTCAAAAAAAAATTATTTGTCGAATATTGTAAAATATACAGTACAATCGATATATTATAGTAGTTTTAGCTCGAAAATTTAAGCTATTGCAGTTGATATATTTAATTAAATATAAATATATACAAGAAACGCAGTTAAAATTATACTATATAAAATATTAATCAAATACAAGATTTTAGAATAGAAACAATATTGCTGTTGTTTAAAATCGACAATCGATAGATTCTGAAATATAAGAAAGAAAAGATAGAATTTTGTATAAAAAAAATTGCAATTAATAATCTATTAGTTTTTGAGATATATATAATCTCTTTTTTTCTTTGTTTACTGATTTCGATTTTTTTTTTCAGATTATCTAATAATTAATTTAATCGATCTGTTATTCTGTTCTTTTTGCAATTCTATTCTACAATAATTTTTGTCAATATAAATTCTATTTATTTCTATTAACTATCGAGTATAACAGATCGATTTAAGAAAAGATAATTTGCAACTTTTAATTTTGATATTTGTACAATCAGCAACAAAAATTACAAATCTATAGTTTTTAAATCAATTAATAATTCGAGCAATAGACTCGAAAACTACAATTTGATAGAATTTTTTAATTCGACTATTTTGTTGTTAAAAAAGTTTTTCAATTTGTTTTGCAAATCGACAATAAATATTTGTAATTCTTAATTATATACTATAGATACTATTTGCTTTTATTATTTGTAATAGACAATTATTAATAATTTTAGATTTCTTAAACAATATCGATCTTAAATATAGTTAAAATTGTTATAATTATAAGAAAAACAACAAGCTTCTATTTCTTAACAAACTTCTATTTAATCTCGAAAAAGTGCAAAAACTATATTGTGCGCAATTCAAATATAATTATAGAATAGAAAGATTTGAATACGCTATTAATTTTTTTTTTAAAACAATTGCAATTATACTTCTAATTTCGAATCGAAACAATACAATATTAAGAGTAAAGATATCGACAACAACAACAACAATAGTTTTTAGTTTAGTAGCAACAATCTAACTTGCAAGATGCAAAACAAAAGATACTGCTTTTTCAGTATTTTATCGATTTCTATAGTAGACTTAAAAGCTAGATATAATTTTTAATAATATTGTTTGTTGATTCTAGTTCTAACAGATAGAATCTATTTAAATATTCTATTTTCTATAAAAAAATCGAAAATTCTATTTTCGATTTTTTTTTTATTTTCTTATATTCTTCTTTTGTCGATACGCGACAATATTTACAAAGATACTGAGATTTATTATATATCTAGCAAAGAGAAAGAGAAAAAAAACAAAAGAGATTGTTATAAAAAAAATAAGTAGAAAATTGAAGAATCTGAATTTTTATATAGATCTATAACAATTATAGACGTTATTAATATTCGAGACTTCTTTAAGTGTACAGCAAACAGTACTGAGTTAAACAATAGTAGCAAAAATATATATAAATCAGAGAAAACAAAATATATAGATCGATATACAGATATTAATAGCTGTAAATATATCTGAATTTTATAAAGATCTAATTATAATTTGCAAAACAGATAATTCTAATACTTATTGTCGATTTCTGTTGTTAATTATATTGCTTTGTTTGCTTTTTCGATCTGTTCTAAGAAATTCTTAAAAACAATTGTATCAGCAATATTAGAATTTAATAAATTCTAGTTTATCTAATAAAATCGACAACAGTTAAGATAAATATATATTTCTAATTAATTCTCGGGATTTTCTAATATACTTCAGATAATTCTTTTGTAATCGAGAACAAAATCGAAACAATCAGCAAACTTGATAACTCTATTAGATTTACAAGCGCCAAATATGTTTCAAGCTCTTATCTCAGAAAACAGTCAAAAACGCACAATTATTTAAATAGTTGTACTATCAACAAATCTATTATTCTCTCTCTTAATTGTTTGATCTTGTTCAGAATTATTCTATTTTAGAATTTGTATAAATAAACAATCTATAGTAGCAATTACAAAGCAAAAATTGTTGTCTATTTCTATAGTATTATTGCTGTTATTTTATGTTTTTCTAAGTGTCTGCAAGACAAGCGATATTCAGTACTGAATAAAAAAAAGAAATAAGAAATAATAAAAATTGTTAGCAAAAGATCGACAAGAAGTAACTATAAATACAATATATATTAAAAAAATATATAACTATCTGAAAGCAAATTAGAAAATGCACAAGAATTATTACAGAATTTTAAAATACAAAACTCTGTACAGTATAGATACAAAAAAACAAACAAGTTTTCGCAAAAAACTATTAATCGATAGCTGTTTTAATATATTAACAACAAAAAACTATATAACTATTTCAAATCTATTATTGTATTTCTTGTCTGCAATACTGTACTAATTTAAAATTGTAATAAACAAAAAGTTTTACAATATTTTTATTATTAATATATAGTACTTTGTTTCTGATAGAAACAATTCGAGAGTTATAGTTAACTGCTGAATATTATTAGTTTTTTTCGATTTTAAAGTGTTAGTTTTTAGTTTTTAATATCTCAACTTATTGTTTACGATAATTATCTGTTTAAGAAAAATTTTGTTCTCAATTTTGTATTTGTTTTTGTAACAATCAATTAAAAGAGAAAAAGTTTCGAATATAAAGTTGTCTTAACTGCTGTTTTAGAATTTTGCTATTTAGTTATTACAAGTTTTAAAGAATATAAAAAATAAAAAAATTAAAAACTCGAAACAGATATAATTAAAATACAGAGAACTATTGTATATTATTTTTATTAAAAACAATTTCTAGCGTCTATTGTGCGTATTTTTAATACTCTATCAGACACGCTTAAATCGATAAACAATAATAATAGATTTCTTTTATTGTATCGAAATATCAGTTTCTATTATCGATTGATTGTTTCTGTTATTTAGATTAATTTGTTAACTCTGTTACTATTTTTTTTTTCAATCTTGTAACTTGTAGTTGTTGCAAATTCTTTTGTTTGTATAAGTAGTTTGTAGTATCGAAGAATTCAGAGCAGCAATAAATCGAGATAGATTTCTTTTCTCTATAATAGTTACTGTTAGATTTATTTTTTATCTGAACTATTTTGTCGATATAGATTTCTAATCGAATTGCTATTGTTGTAAACAGTATTTTCTGATATATCGATCTAACTATTTTGAATTTCTAATAGCTGATTGTTTTCTGTACTCTTAAAGCGTCGAATATTAATTAAAATTGTTGTATTAATAAAAAGCAATATCTCGAGACAAATAAATACTGTTTCAGATTTTTTGTATTTCTTTTATAAATCTGTCGAATTATTTTTTCTATAATCTCAGTTTCGATAAATACAGAGTTAACTGTTTTTGTATTTTTGATTTGAAATTTTGAAATCTAAATTTTGAGTAAGATAGATAGAATTCGAAAAATTTAAAATATATTTACTGTAATACAGTAATAATTACTGTTTTAAAACTGAAATATAACATTATTTGTTTTGAAGTTTGACGTTTTGCTGAAGCAGAATAGATATTCTTACTTTAACAGAATCAGTTCTCGACTATTTTTTGCAATTTAATTAAGTTTAAAACAAGTTTGTTAATTCGAAAAAT
>JAABUW010004572.1_pt1 | contig 18703 bp, 27 predicted proteins | sample 5560081 | NCBI WGS metagenome assembly JAABUW01 (sample SAMN10711882, study PRJNA513363) | rock metagenome | isolation source: Antarctica rocks | place: Antarctica: Victoria Land, Knobhead sud | reverse complement strand
AGATCAGCTCAAACTCGACCTTTTCGCGCCACCGAGGGAGCTCAGAGCACCAAAGGTATGTCCAGATCTCTCGCCCTCTCTCATTCGCCGTGCCCAGTCTGAAACACTTTCATCTCCACGAACGAGGGATCCCTGTGTGCATATTCGAAAGCTCTGCGGTACTCACCTTTCGTTTGGCTTCGTAAACGTGGAACGAGGGGAAGTCTTCTCTCGAACCGACCAAGTCGACGAGATGCCTGACGGACAATGCCTTACAGATGAATGGAAATCGAACACGGGAAATCCAGACTGTTTGTCCGCAAAAACAGGCACGCACGCGCCGCGCCGCGGAGAAGAAGTCAAAAACCTTCCGACAGTCAGCTTGGTCTTATGCATTCTGATCTGCAAGCGGTTGACGATCTCGGTATCACGGAAAAATGCTGGATGCAGCGTGCTCTGATGTTACATTGACGATCAGGGCGAAAGGTCCAGTCAGCAGTGTTCGTACGATTTCGACTGGGGCTTATGCCAATCTCGTTCACGCCGATGTCAAAGTCACATGAGGTCTCTGTCATAGACAGAATGTTTCGCCCAGGTCGATATGCGAAGGGACGATTGATGATGAGATCGATCCTATCATCAAGCTGATGGATGTCGGATCAACGGGAAGCCATACCATCATTCGCCTCGGCATTTTTGCACGCTGATTGATTTCTGATGGATGTCGGATCAATCGGGAAACCAACCACGTTCTCGGACAACTTCCCATGTGCTCAGAGCACCTGAACTCGCAGCATACGACACGCATCTCCTTCTCCTCCGGCGGGACCCCATCAAGTGAATTGAGTCGCACCCAGCAATCGTACGGTCAAGATGAGCGACACCACCCCCCGCAGTACGTCGAAAGCCTTGTCCTACTTTTCCACCCTCGTATGCGCGCAAGTCGGGCGGCCTGACTGTCCAGAAGAACGGAGCCAAAAGGTATGCGGCATCTATGTCCTCACGGATGGCGATTGCAGCCTTGATTGCCCGAAGCTTCACCCCCGAGACGTCGCAGGTCACCTCGCGCTAAAGAAAGCACAAGAGTACAAGGGCATGAGAAACCCGCAATGCACTGTCCATGACCTGTTGACCGGAAGTGGGCTGACCCTAGCCTTCCCAGTGGCAGTCTGTTTGAAAGGAGACTCGTGCTTTCACAAGGCAGCATGCTGGTTTTCCCATGCCAAGGATGTTCGAGGTGAGTCAAAGTGTCAAAAATTTCCGGTTCATGGACGAGGCGGACAGAGCTCGCTACACCACCTGTCATCAGGCAGCATGAACTCGAGCATCCCGGTATTATTCTGGAGTCTGGTAAGTTTCTCCGTCTGCCTGCCCAGCTGAGAACCCCCTCTCTAGCGCCAATTCTCAACTTCAGCTATGCTCCTCCGAAATCATCTTCGCCGCCAACCTCTGAGACCCCACCGTCAGAGATCACCACGCGAAATGCGAACGTCACCGAGCCGATCAAGAAACCCGAGGCGATCCAAACACCGATGCCCAATACTTCCAATGAGACGGACGCAGACAGCTCCTTAAGCGACTGGTTCTCAGCATTCTGTATGCACCTGGACTCTACGATCTCAGCGGACGAGACGTCTTCGCGCGGCCGCGAGGGTATGCTGAATAGTGAGCAGGATTCAGCGGACGATGTGTACAGAAGTGACGGAATCGCAGGACTGGACCGCCCAACCGCCTTTCGCTCGGTCGTCATCTGTGAAAATGCTGGGAAGAAGAACGATCGTGATGCTGGAGGAGATGTTCCACGATGAGTAATACCACATCAACCCTTGCGCATTAGCCTGGATTGCGGGTCAGTATCTATTTGTCAGACTGTAAACGGTCACATAGAGAACTTGAAAATGAGATCATACAACCATTACAACCTTTCACTCAACAGCTCTCTAGGGATCTCCAAGATAATCCTTGATCAACTACACCTTCACCCTCTTGGTCCCCATCGTCTCCCTCCGCGGTTCCCCACTCGCCATCAGATCGCCCAAATGTCCCTGTCTCGGCGTGACGCTCTCCCCCCTCTCCTCACCCGTGCTCTCAGCCTCAATCGTCCCCTTCGACGCGGCATTCTTGATCGCCCTCGCAGGAGTTTGGCGCGGCTTGAATCCTCCAGCCGTCATCTTCGCCAGAGCCGAAGCGGGACTTGCGGTCGGGTGCAACGGTGAATATGTCGACGGAGCTGATGAAGCGAGACGCGGTGCTTTGGGCGTCTCGAAGCCGCGTATTGGTATCGTATTGGAGGAGTCACCTTTCGCAGCGGCTTTGAGATTCAGCTTGGACTTCCTTTGGCCCGAACGCGCGTTGCTGCGGTTGTGATTAGATCGAGGAGGGCGATATGAGCGGAGGTTCGGGCTTAGGGCATTCCCTTGCGCGTGTGGGATCGAAGGAGTGAAGGCAGAGGATATGGGGAGAGGGAAAGAGTCGGTGTCCTTCGCTGTGGGAATCTGCGACAGACGTTTCCGACACCAGCAAGTCAAGAACAGCACTCGTTTTTGTCGCCTTATTCACGCAATTAGCGAGATTCCCCTCCAATTGGAAAGACCACGCACTTGCTGTAGAAGAAGTAATTCGCGGACCACAGCAATCCACCAGCGCGACTACCCCGACCCCCCTCCCGTTCGTCATCACCCATTTCCTCCGGCGTATCAACCCCACTTTTCCGCCGATCTTTCCCGCTACTCGACCATGTGCGCACCATCTGCACCGACTTTGGCATGTCATCCAGCTCCATTCCCCCTTGACCCCAGCTGGCCGGGGTTTCGTCCACTTCTATCTTGTCCGCGCCTATCGCCTTGTTCTCGGCTTCTTCTTCCGCATCCAGCTCAAATCCATCCTCGCTGGTCTCCCCGTCTTCCGCATCAATATGCGGATCATATTCCGGCTCGGGATACCACGAGAACACCTCACATTCATCGAGGGGGACCACCTCGTTGAGGATGCGGTGTAGGTCAGGATTGGTCATGTCGGCAGAGGATTTGGACGGAGAGCTGGACTTCAAAGGCGGGGACACGTGGACGGGAGCAGACGTGCCCGTCGCATTTGGGTTGAGGGTTGGATTCAGAGCCATCTGGCCCACGAGCATTCTGAGATCCTCAGTACCCCTTTAGACGGGGTGCACAGTGTACTCACGAAGTCTCGCCGGTCCCAGATGGGCCGAGCAGACTGCCGCTCAGTTGACCGAGCACTTGACTAGACGAAGGCTCCCGGGTGAAGTGGTCCGGCCGAAGAGAGGCGAAATCATGGTCCGGAAAAGCCGAGTTCAGTGTGGACACGAGTAGAAAGTGTACTTTGCTGCATCATTCGAAGTTCAAATTCGCGTCAACGCGAGATCTAGGCCAAGGGTGGTGCCACATACCGAGACTCCTTCTCATCCAGTCTACCGAAACACGATGACAGCCCAGCCTCCCTCATCTCCGGGGAGAAGCTCATCCTTGCCTCATCAGCATGGTACATGGCGAGTCACCTAAGGCTCACTCCTCCATTTCGTCTTGCCCGCTGACGTAAGCCTCCTCCATCTCCTTGAACATCTTCCTTTCTTTTCCGATAGGTTTGACAGAGTACGCCTCGAACCGTACGTTCACGCGGAGCTCGGGAGAAGGATTAGAGGATAGGGAGGAAGAGAGTTGGGTGAGGAGGGAATGATCGAGATACTTCATGATGGCCGAGGATGATGTTCAGATTGTTGGTGAGGGTCATATATAGTGGGATTGATACGACCTCCTCCCGTTGTTGTCATGTACAAAGGACCGACCGTCGAAATCCATCGAATCGAGATAGCAGATAGATTGAAAGAGATGGCCGTACGAATGACAATGAAGGTGATTGGAAGATGAAGTGAAGGACGTAGTCCTTGCTGTGCGGTCTGATGTCGAGATGGCGGAGGGCCCCTCACAGATAAGTCGGACAGATAGTATCCCCAAAGGGATTCCGAGGGATCATGTTGGCTCGGTAAAGATGTCGATCAGATTGGGAATCCTGGAATGTGGGGATCAATGTCGAAGGGAAGCGAAGATTCTCTGGGCCTGGTGAGGTCAAGGGGTTCAAGTTTCGTCGGTTAGAGATTACGATGGTCTTCACCCCTAGCATCAGTTGGTCATCATGACGATTCCGGAAGTAGTAGTAGCGCGGGCGCAATCCCACTAACAACGGGACCATTTCAGGACGATTTCCCCACATGGCAATTATGATCTGTTCACAAGATAAAGCGTATTTGTCCTCGCGCTTTGACTTTGCTCGTTCCAACAAGATGGACGAATCCAAGGAGGGCGATCATTACCTCCTCTCCCTCCCAGGCCCATCTAATCCTTGCAATACCTTCCATACACCCGCAAATCCCGTCGGTCTCGGTATTCATCCTCGGATCGCACCTCCAAACCTTCCTGAACCCGACGAATCGTTCGAAGGCGAATGGGCGGAGGGCGCGTCACCGGCGGAAGAAGGGGAGAGTGGAGAAGTTGGTGAGGGTGACGAGGGCGATGAGGAGGAGTGTGAAGGGAGCGAGGCGTCTTCAGTCATGTTTGATCGCGATCTGGACCCAGAGGGGTGGGCGAAGAGGTTGGATGAGCTTGCTGGAGTGTTAGAGATGGGTGAAGAGGAAGCGAGGGCTTTGAGGTGGGGTCCAGCATTGGGTAGAGAGAGGGATGGTGGGTCTCCTCTGCTTCTTGATGTATCATTGACTGAGTGTGGTTTTATAGCGCCAGACTTACCGTTGGAGGACTTCCGAGCACTCATCAACCATCACCTCACCACTACCGAATGGCGATATACTTCCCCCACCAAGCTCTTCCCACCTGTCCTCACTCGCGGGTCCGCGTCATTGCCGTTCTTCGACGACGGGCTACTAGATGGCGCCAGCGGGGTACACCCAATCAGGGTGACGGGGACGAACTGGATTGGAAGGGACGTGGGGGATCTGGAACGGAGAATGGGGGAGTTGGGCCGGGTGGCCTCACCATAATGGGCGGTGATGGAGCTGGTCAGGGTGGTGGGGACGTGAGCTTGACAGCTGGAGGACGGTGAGGTTCCAAGGGCGTGCTCGTGATTACTGTACGAGTGTATGTACGGCCGAGGCTGACATCCGAGCAGAGAATATAGCGATGCCATGCATCTTTGAGATACCTGTGCAGGTATATGGATGCGGCCTCGTGTTGCGCGGATCTGTCCCATCCAAACATCGTTGTATCCCCCTTCGATTCCTTGGATTCCCGGCCCGCTACTTAGCTCGGGCGTGGAACCGCTGCTGGGTTGCGCAATGCCAGTATCAGACAAATCCGCACCAGAACATCGGGACCGCAACTCTTTCCCATAGAGTACTACTGTCGGACTCGATGAGAAAATTGGGTTCATGACGGGTCGAAAATCCGCATGCTGCCCAACAGACTTCCTTCTACGCGACGAACTACGCCTGATTGCTTCCGCTATTCAATGCGCCAAACATAATCTTTGGTGGTGGTTGAGTTGGGGCACCTTATGTGAGATCCAGCAGCTTAACTGTTTTCTACTCTGATGAAGGGTCCACGCAAGTTATCCCGATTTCAAGCAGTAGGGTCAAGATGTAATACTTTGGAGGAGGCGGTACAAGCTCGGGCTACAAATCCTCAAATCCTCACTTTTCAGGCAGGTCCAGGATGCAGATCTTGACTGGAAGGTGGACGAATAGCACTTCTGACCTGAAGCCTCCAGCAGGGCACCTAGAAGGAACACGACTTCTCACGCCAGCCCGAACCACCCCAAGACAATCGACTCGCACGCCTTCTTGACCCCACGTCAGTGTATTGGGATCCCACAAGACGTCAAGATCCTTCGAGCAAAGCTGATCCAGTATGCCTACTATCGATAACAAACCCCGTCTCGGAATTTGAGGAAGCCGATCTCGGAGAAAGATCCGCTGCGGTCATCGACTTTCAGAGACCAAGAAGGGCGAGTGATCCAGGACCAAGCACTGGCACCAATAATCCGGGTCTGAGAGTGGAGATCCGCAGTCCAGTTTACGACCCATCAACGACCCTGCACGATCATCACGACACTGGGTCATCACCCCTCTCGTCCCGCGACCCGTCGATCAGTTCGGAGCCGGACATCCTTATCACTCCGATTCCCTCTCGAGCACAATCTCTAGACACAATCGGTGTTGACAGTCTCCAGCAAGGGCCAATAACCTCTACTAAAGAGACCGAGTTCATCTTCCGCACCTCGCCCAACGCGCGAATCACCAGGCGCGAACCATCGTCCTCTCTTCGTACGTTAATTCTTCTCATCCCTGATCATGGCTCACGACTACCAGTCCGCCCCACCACATTCTGGCGACACCATCCCCTATCCCCTCACGCTCCCACTCATCACTCCCCGTCATCCCGTGTGATCCGGCGGTCCGCTCTTATAGCCAGTACCGCATCCGTTCAACAACCCGATCCAGACGAGGAGGCTACCCGTATCGCCATCGGACTGGCCGGGATTGGCTTCGACGGGATCGATCGCCTCGCTGCCTCAGCCTGATTCCCACTTGAGCGATGAGGGGAATCATCTTCAGCCAGAAGATTGGTCTGGCCGTGCTGCTCGCTTTGGCGGTCCAGAAGGGGAATCCGGAAGGGGAAGCTTTCGTTCCCAGGTGTGAAGGCAGTGGCTTTCCGAGTTCGGGCGCCAACGAGGCTGGCTCCACACCATTGCTTCTTGGTCCGCACGGATCAGGATCCGATGGGGAGGCGCAGCGCCAGTCACTGCTAGTATCAGAACGGTATCGATGTATACCTCGAGTACCAGTACCGCATCTAGCTCTTCGAGCACCAGTCAGCCAACCAAGTCTGGCGCCTCTTCCCAGTCGACACTGTCATCCCCCTCATCTTCTAGCGCTTCCGCGACCACATCCGCCACGCTAACCCCACTACCACCAGGCGCCGATGCAGGCAAGCACCCCTCGAGCATCCGATTCCTGATCCCCGTGTTCCTCCTCATCGTAATCACTATCATCGATGGTCCTACATGAAATGCTTTGCCGGACGCCGCCAGCGGAAAGGTATCTTCGCTTACCAGCAGTCCCCACAGCGAGGGGCGGGATGGAAAGAGATCCACTCGGATGACGTAGCGACGAGAAGGACGACCCTTGGTACGCCGGGGAAGAAGCCGGAAACCCGGATGTAGACCTTCACGCCAGTCCTCAGACTGTATCGGTGGCTGGTAAGGGGTGGGGCTGGAAATCTACGTTCAATGCTTGGCGCAGTGCTCGTGGGAAGGCTGATGAAGCGGATGGTGAGGGTGAATTGGTGGATGAGATGGGTCAGCGTCGGACAATCAGGCTCGTGACCAATATCAAGCGGTCCGAGACATACCAGACCATCCCAACCATCGAGGCTACTCCATCGAAGGAAGAACGAGGCTCTATCCGAGCCTTCGGGATAAGCTTGCTACACTCACCTACCGCGCCAGTCCACCCCAAAGCCCTGGTGCCCTCTCGCGCGCGAATTTCACCTAACAAGCACCGTACTCCCACCCAAGACGCAGCAGAGATGCCCGACCCGCCAGCTTGGATCCGACCACGCGCAGGATCGCCGACCAGCCAGATCCTCTCACCGCCTCTCCACCCACACCTCTTTCTCCATCCTACGATCAGTAACATGTCGATCGCCCAGGTCCAGGCGAGCGGTGCTAGCGAATCTGGATCCGACTACGGTAGCGATGAGGACCCACACACTCGCACAACCGCTTCCCGACGATCCCGAGTTCGGCGGAGGCGTTGGCTAGCTCGTACACTGCCACCACGGACACCGAGATCGAATAAAACGCCTCGGACGCCACAGGAGTGTGAGCAAGAGATTGAGACGGAGAAGATGACAGAGGAGCCGACGGAGAGGAAGACGGCATCACTGCACCGACTGCCAAAGCGGACAACAGGCTCGGCCATGACGCTAAAGCGGAACCCGACGGCTCCAGCTTCTCGGATCAGGCCTTCTCCTTCCACCAATCCCGTCACCATACGGACAACGGGAACCATAACGCTACGGACAGCGGGAACTACGAGGCCACGGACAGCGGAAGCTAAGACTGCAACAACTCTCAGCCGATCAACCGGAGTGAAAGATCTCTCATCCCCATCGAAGGAAACCACGCCCCGCCCCTCCGGCCTATCCCGAACGAAGTCCGTCAAACCGGCATCAGCCTTCACCTCCTCTGATGGGAGCAAAGCTCGTCGCCCCGTAAATCCCGCAGCGGAAGCAGGAACGAGCACAGGGGAAGGTGGAAGAAATCCTCAAGGGGCGCTGGAGTGACAGAGCACTGGCATCCCCCGCGACCAGTCCGAGTATCGATGGGTTGATGGGGATGACCAGTCCGGGGGTGGAGGAGGCGGCTGTGATGAGTGGGGTTGGGGTTGAGCAGAGGTTGGCTATGCTGAGGTCGGTAGAAGTTTAGCTTGGCTTGGGATAAATGGATTATAACGGTGTTTCGCTCTACATGGATTGCTTGTTCTTGCTGCCAGATGAGCGAGGTGAGAAGGGTGCATAAGCCGAAGATCCTAATGCGATGCAGTGGGTAATCGGAAGACCGCTCAAACGAGGGTTTTGAAGAACGACCATCCACCCGCAGCCGCGGACATGAGTCCCGCACTGATCATCGCTGGCCGTACACCCGCTACAAGGCATAAAATATAAACGGCACTCCCAGGATGCGATACCGATTTTGGTAGTCGATTTGGGAAGGACTGCTCACCTGTCGATTTGTAGATGGCCCCACTCGCCGCAGCCGCCGTCAAGCTATTCAGGATATCATGCTTCCCCCGTATATTGTCCATCGACGAGTTGGCGATGTTGTAAAAGATTGCTGCGGCGTATCAGCATTCATCCTTCTGGACGAGCATAGGTAGACTGACCGAGCACACCGAGCGAGTTCGCCAACAACGTCCCTCTCCGCGTACAAGCGTTCAATACGCTATTCAGTCGGAGCTTGAAATTCGATCGATTGCCCAACGGTCTCGAAACGCCTTCTCTCAATCCCCAAACCCCTCCAACCGCCAATCCTACACCAGATCAGCTCTGCGACCCCAACCAGGCATACCCACCTGAGAGATACGTCGTCCCGGTGCCTACACAAAGATCGTCCGTCCATCCTCGACTAGGCAAGACCGAAGTGGCCCCTTGTACATCCGTCAACTTATCTTCCTCGAGCTGAAGGAAATCCAGCTTGTCGCCCAACCCGGCGAGGGGATGGAGTCGGGCGGGATCGAAGGCAGTGGAGAAGGTGTCGAGGGCTGTGGGGGCGGGGAGTATGGGGTTTGGGTTGGAAGGACCGGCGGAGGGGAAAGGGGAGGGGGTGGATCGGAAGGTCGTGCCGGAGAAGGCATCGGCTGAGGTGGGGTACTGTTCTAGAGTAGGTTGAGGTCGGGGAGTCCGGTCGCCGAAGATACCGCTGAGGAAGGACATCCTGTGAGAGATGGGATTCCAGGACTTGAGCACGAGGACTGATTTTGGTGATGATAGCGCTGATGATCCAAGGAATCTGGAAATCTTGGAATACCAGTGGCGGTGGGACTTCGGCAGGAACGGGGCTAAATTCCCGTTGTGGCGGTCATGCGAGAGACCTAATCGAGGCGAAAGCCTGAATGCATCAGAATATGCTACGACGGATGCCCAAGCTGCTCTACGCTCTTGGTACTGGTTATCCGCCATCTTACATATTTGTGGCTAATGGCCGCTGATCCTACGATTGCACAGCCAGCGTCTTGTTGATCGGAGGATTCATAGCAAATCTGGAAGCACCCGCAATCCGCATTGCCCTACGGATCACCATTAGGGGATACTCACCCTTTACCATTCGCTAGGAACCTGCGTCGCAAAGCTTTGCGCCTCGACGAATCCCCCGAGCTCGAACATGGCCATCTCCACGCTGATATCTCCGCATGCGGCGTAATCGAGTCGCTGGACCGCATCGCTGACTACAGGCGGACATACTTCTTCCCGTCGGCAGTACATGGCAGGCGTTCGAAGATATATCGCGCAGTAAAGGGACTAGCGACGACACGACGAATCTATTTCCCTGTCAGAGCTGTGGTAGCGGACTATGGTCGTGACAGGTTGCTGGACTTACTTGTGAGCGGGGATATCGGAAGTATCCGGCTTGGTTGGCAGGTCAGTCTCGTAGCTCAATCCGGGAGCAGGCAGTAGGCTTGCAAGGTTGTTGTCATGCGAGAAGTCCGCGTAGAATGTTTGAGAGGGAAGGTGGCGGAGTTCGTATCCATAGTCGAGTTAGTTCCCGAGCCCAGGAGAACGGGACTATCGGCAAGACGGGCGAGGATCTCGTTTACTAGTCCGACACCTAAGACCCTGCCATATGGGGATCCCCAGGCATGATCGCTATTCCTGTCAGCTCCCACAAAACTGCCAAAGGACGGGATCGACATGCTAGAACTTCGAAAGGTCGTAGAAATACTCGTTCCCCATGAAGTCGACGTCGGTGAAGACGCTGCTCCAAGGTGACGCGACCCAATCCTGAGACTTGACGCTGTCGAACGAGAAGAGGGAAAGGAGGTTGGTGATGTCCGTTCCGCTGACATTGGTGCCGAGAGCCGAGTTGATACGCTTTGCGATGGGTGGGCCGAAGACTGACAGTCAGTTTGCCTCGGCCTCGTCCCCGTACGCAAGGTCGAGGCTCTCGTCGGTGGTGCAAGTGCCGATCGACAAGGTGTCATTCAGACCGTCGCCTTCGTACACCACCTAAACAATCGCGGTAAGCCAGGAGGCCAAATGAACGAAATATAAATCTGCTCACGACATCGACGTCCGGCTTCTTCGCAGTGAGACTGAACTTCTGCCCCTGAAGCCCTGAAGAAAAAACTCCCCACTCTCCACTATCCTCCTATCCGATCTGGCCCTGACGAAAGGACCTCCCGCCACCTTCTCATACTCCTCCGCATACCTCTTACCCGTATACCACATCTCCCTCCTCCCGAAGTCCGTCAGGTCACCGGCCGAAACATTTGTATAGGTGAATCCCTTGACGAAATCCAGCTTGGGGTCGGAAGCGCTCGTCGCATTCTTGAGCTTCGCTATGCTCGTTTGAATCTTCTTCAAGGCTGAGGCGGGATTTTGTGCCCCGTGTTTCACGTAGATCTGGACTTGGTCGATACCGTAGCCTGGCTGAACGGATCGACAGATGTAGGATGGCTAGGAGAGGAAGGGGGAGTAGGGACCGAGGTTGGATAGGTCTGCGTAGGGGTGGACGGCAAACGCTGCGTCTATATCGGAAGAGCTTACGGGGTCTTAGCAAGCGCTATCGTTCCGTCGGCTGAGACGCATCAGCTCCACGCGCGTATCGACTACATAGGCAGTGCAAAGAAAGAGGGTGAAGCAGATCTGACCGATGAAGAAATCATACTGACTTGGCGGGTGCAGCTGTAGAGAGCGAGGTAAAGACTGCAACTAGCGAGAGCAGAGCGTTGAGCTGCATGGTGATGATGTAGACTTCGATTGTTCGATAGCAAGATAAAGCTCAGTGACAGCACCGAGCGCCTTTTCGAGGCCCTCAGCCGACATTTCGTCGAAATATCTGCGGGACTGATCCGACGAATGTGCTAAGGAAATAGGAGTTTCTGACTGGGGAGAACGTGATAGCGTTAGCCCCGTGCCTCTGATCCGACGGAAGGGAAATTGATAGCCTCAATCCCGTGATTCACGTGATTTGAAGTTTCAGTAGCATATCGCCCGCAGGCAGCAAAATAAGTTGCACTACATATTGGTAGACATAGTGTATTTATCCCGTTCGATAGCTATGAGCGGTCGAGGCCATCACCTGGACGTCATGAACGGAGCTTCGAGCTTGGCGGGCCCCTCATCCCCTCCAAAATCTCGAAAGCACAAGAAGCGCGCTGCGCCCGAAATCGGAGAATCCGATCCTCAAACGATATCGAAGACTCCACGCCTCGATTTGCCGGATGATGACGACTTTGACGTTGATTTCGCAGGGGAAGCGGGCGTCGATCCGATGAAACAGTTGGCCAATGGAGCTGCTGATCCGATGGAGCACCTCGATAATGGCGGCGGCGGCGCGGATCCGATGGAGAATCTTGAGCAGGAGATGGGTGAGGACGGCGGGACGGTTTTGCCGAGAAGAGCGGATGAGTTTGAGCAGGAGGCGGAGAGGGAGGTCGAAGCTAGTAAAGGCTTGGATGGAGCGGCCGGGGACGAGGGGAAGATGAAGCTTGTGCATCAAGTCCGACATCAGGTTGGTTGAGGTCATACTCCGAATTGTCCAGTACACTCAAAGAGTCTAGGTCGCCTTACCTCCTCGCTATCCTTACCGTCCCATCGCTCAACACAAACGCCTCGATCCCCCTGCTCGAACCTACAAGTTTGAGCTAGATCCGTTCCAGCAGGTTGCGACCTCCTGTATCGAGAGAAACGAGAGTGTGCTGGTCTCGGCACATACGTCAGCAGGAAAAACAGTTGTGGCGGAGTTCGCGATCGCTACATGTCTGAGTGAGGGGCGGAGAGTGGTATATACTAGTCCAATAAAAGTGAGTTAGCCAGAAATCCTGTAAGCCGAGGCTGATTCAGCTGGTAGGCATTGTCGAATCAGAAATATCGGGAGTTCCTGGATATCTTCTCTGATGTCGGATTGATGACGGGAGATGTGACGATCAATCCGACTGCGTCTTGCTTGGTCATGACCACCGAGGTCAGTCACCGTCTATCTTTTCTCGCTGCGATCTGACTGCCCCAGATTCTCCGGTCCATGTTGTATAGGGGGTCGGAGGTCATGCGAGAGGTCGCATGGGTCATCTTCGACGAAGTCCACTACATGCGTGACAAGGGTACGCTTCCGACTTCCAGCGTTTGCCTTCCGCTGATGAGTTCCAGAACGTGGTGTGGTATGGGAAGAGACGATCATCCTTCTCCCCAAATCGGTCCGCTATGTCTTCCTTTCCGCCACGATCCCCAACGCCATGGAATTTGCCGAATGGATCTGTCAAACCCACGAGCAGGCCTGTCACGTCGTGTACACCGACTTCCGGCCGACACCGTTGCAGCACTACCTCTTTCCGGCTGGATCGGAGGGAATCTACTTGGTTGTCGATGAAAGAAGCAATTTCCGCGAGGACAACTTCCAGAAGGCGATGGCTGCTCTCGCGCAGGGACAGGGAGAGGACCCGTCAAATCCAGGGAGCGGTAGGGGCAAGAAGGGGAAGACAAGGAAGGGTGGCGCGATGAAAGGTAAATAGCTGCAGCCGGCGAGAGCTGATCTTAGCAGAGAAATCCGATATCTATAAGATTTTACAGCTCATCATGACCCGCAATCTAAACCCCGTCATCATCTTTGCCTTCTCCAAGCGCGAGTGCGAGCATCTCGCCATGCAGATGTCCAAGCTGGACTTCAATACCGAGGACGAGGCTGCAACCGTCGGACAGGTATTCGAGAATGCCATCGGCGCGCTGAGCGAGGACGATCGGAAACTTCCGCAGATCGAGCTCATCCTGCCCTTACTCAAGCGGGGCATCGGCATTCATCATGGTGGTCTATTGCCTATCCTGAAGGAAGTCATCGAGATTCTGTTCCAGGAGGGTCTGATCAAAGCGCTCTTCGCCACGGAGACATTCTCGATCGGACTCAATATGCCGGCCAAAACAGTCGTGTTCACCTCGGTGCGGAAGTTTGACGGCAAAGAGTTCCGAAATCTTTCCGGCGGAGTAAGCGGCCTCATTCCGAAGGGTCTTCGGGTCTGATATCTAGTAGGAATACATTCAGATGTCCGGTCGCGCAGGTCGTCGTGGTCTGGACGCCCGAGGTATCGTCATCATGATGTGCGACGAAAAGATCGAGCCAGACGCAGCGAAGTCTATGGTCAAGGGCCAGGCGGATCGGCTCGACTCGGCATTCCATCTTGGCTATAATATGATCATCAATCTAATGCGTGTCGAGGGTGTGAGCCCAGAGTACATGCTGGAGCGGTGTTTCTTCCAGTTCCAAAATACCTTGAGCGTGCCGGTTCTCGAAGATGGTAAGTTCTATCGTGATCCAGGGGATCGCAGGCTAATTATCCACAGAGCTGAAGAAGGCGGAAAAGGAACGCGACTCTATCGTTGTTGAGGATGAGGAATCGATTTCAGAGTATTACGAACTGCGGCAGTTGCTTTCCGAGAAAGGCGCCGACTTTCGGGCCGTCATCACACATCCGACATATGCGCTACCTTTCCTCAATGCTGGTCGGCTGGTGGAGGTGCGAGAAGGTGACAAGGACTTTGGGTGGGGTGTTGTCGTCGGTTACAACAGGATCGTCAACCCCAAGGCAAGCTCTAATCGCTCTGCTCATCTCGTAGCTGACAAGGAAGCCAGGGTCGACCACCAATTTGGACCGAGAACGACCCTCCTCAGAAAGCCTACGTCGTCGATGTTCTTGTGAAGATCGCCTCCGGATCATCCGTGCCCCGAGACCGCTCCGCTTCCAGCCTGAACCCGCCAATCAACGGCGACCAAGGTGAAGTCGCAATCATCGGTGTCCTCCTTTCCTGCCTGCAATCGATCAGCCAGTTCCGGATAAACCTGCCGAAGGACCTTCGGGGACAAGGGGAGAAGAATACCGCTTTCAAGGCGGTCGGAGAGATCAAGCGGCGGATGCCAGATGGGCCGACTCTGCTTGACCCCGTGCGAAATATGGGGATCAACGATAAGTCATTCAAAGACCTTGTCAGGGTAAGCTGGTTCAGCTGAAGCAGCATCAATGCTGACGAGTCGAAGCAAATCGCCATGCTGGAAGGCAAGATTGAATCCCTCGAGATCACTAGATCCCCTTCCCTGCCTCGGCAATTCGACCTTTTCGACCGGAAGCGGAAATCGATCGAAAACGTCAAGTCGTTGAAACGTAAGATTAACTCGGTACATGACGTCCTTCAGCTCGAGGAACTGAAGTCACGCAAGCGGGTCCTCCGTAGACTGGGCTTTACTACGTCGGAGGATGTTGTCGAGATGAAAGGACGAGTGGCGTGCGAGATCAGCACCGGTGACGAGTTGCTCTTGACGGAGATGATGTTCGGTGGGGTGTTCAACCCGCTCTCTCCAGAACAGTGCGCCGCTCTGTTGAGCTGTTTCGTCTTCCAGGAGAAGGTGCGTTCTCTCCTCCGCTCGAAGCTAGTTCCTGACGTGTCATGAACATAGTCCGATGCGCAAGTCCGGCTGAAGGAGGAACTATCGTCCCCGCTTCGTATCCTGCAAGAGACAGCTCGGCGGATAGCCAAAGTCTCCACTGAGTCTGGGATCGCCCTGATCGAGGACGAATACGTCCAGACCTTCAAAGTGGAGATGATGGATGCGGTACTGCAATGGTGTAGAGGCGCAAAGTTTGCTGAGATCTGCAAGGTTGGCAACACACTCCAACCGATTGTTAAAGCTGAGGTGCTTCCAGATGACAGACGTATTTGAGGGATCGATCATCAGGTGTTTCCGACGTCTTCAGGAATTGCTGCGACAAATGGGTCAGGCGGCACATGCTATTGGGAATACGGAGCTGAAGGAGAAGTTCTCGACGAGCTTGGAAATGCTGGAGAGGCAGAATACGGTGGTCTTCAATCCCTCGTGAGTGCTTTCTGAGGTATCGGCCCGAGCATATGCTAACGCGTGGACAGACTGTATCTTTAGAGTATACCTTGCATTCCAGAGAGTATGTATCGATCTTATGCATCAGATTGGCATCCGGGCCTCGCAATTTCACTAACAACCGGATTGATCGATTTGATAACGGTATGCCAGGGTCGCATCTCTCTGGTTGTGACCGAATTTTGGCGTTCAAGCTGCGGGCCAAGGACAAGTTCTTATCATCACAGTGCCTCGAGTCCGATGTAGCTCGGACTGCAAAGATGCATTCAACTGATGAACGGCTGTCCATTCAACCACTCAGCGACCACCGCCGCCATCCCAACCCCAAAGATGAGCAAACAACCATCCCTATAAGTTTGCGCAAGGAGTGTGAGGTATCGCGAGCCCGTAACCAGTGGTCGAGAGATCGCTGGGGGAAGGAGAGGGAGAAAGGTCGAGATGAGCGAGTGAGGTCGTGGTGGGGACTACGAGGAGTATCAGCTTTTTGGGTTGGCCCTATCAGCGAGCGACTAGAAGCATACATTGAGGATGAAGAATCGTGTGGTCTGGAGGATGAGTTCGAGTGTCGTGAATGCCCAAAAGATCGGCTACGATTCTCTCTCCGTTAGCCAATACCACGATCTTGAGGTGGAGAGCGCACCAATCCCTCAACCCCTCCGACCGACTCATCCTTAACACCCCTCCATAACCCCTTCCGGCCCCCCCACCCCGCCCACCGTCCCGCCCACCCTTGCTCCAGCGCTCTCCCGGCCCACCTCGCCGACCTCAATCTTGGCTCCCACCACCCCACCACAAATACCAGTAGTACCAAAACCGACACAGCGTGTATGAGAGGGAAGTATCGCTCCACTCCCGATTTCTTCTGCGTCGCCATTCCGGTACCTGGGAAGTGTGGGAAACCGCCATTTGCGGCTCCGGCTCCTGAGAAGTTGAAGGTGTTCATCGGAGGTCCACCACTTCCTAGTCCAGCGGGATCGTCGAGGTCGCCCAGAAGGTTCTGCCCGCCAGGGTCAACACCCATCATCTGAGCCATGAGGCGCTGCATATCTGGCATTCCCCCTCCGCCAGCACCGACACTTGCACCGGTTCCGCGGGGACCACCGCCGAACATGGAGGACATCATCGCTTCGAGTTGGGCGGAGATGGCTTGTTGTTCTGCGGATGGCTCGGGTTGCGGTTGAGCTCGGGATTGGGCGGAGGTGGTGTTGGTTGAGAGAGGGGGAGGGGCCCATGATGGCCCGCTAGTTGAGGAGTTTGGGGCAGGCGAGGGAGGCGACTTAGGTGAAGATACTAGCAGGGGGGTACATCAGTGTTTGGTACGATTACGACGATGTATCGTTGAGAGATGGTAGCTAATGTGGAACTCACCGGAGCTATCCTGCCCGTACAGAGTCTCCGCTTCATCCCCTCTAGCCGTCTGAGCCAATTTATTCAAACCGCTATTCCCCCTCGCCAGGATCTTGGCTTTCCGAGCAGCAGCTCGATGGGCAGCGTCGCTCTGACTCGATTCCGACATTCAGTCTTATCTAGCGTAAGCAATCAGCCGTTTGACCAAAAAGTCGTGGATGCATTCACGCGTGCCATCGATTTGTTTTCTCCTTTTCTCCCTTTCGTCCCGAGCTTATCAACCTGCATTTTACCCCCGAGGAAGCTATTATAAATGTTCATGGGCGACAAGCCACACTTCAGCATGCAACACTGCTCAGGAGCTCTGACCCGAGACGAAGTTTATGATCTGCTGATAAGCTTCGTACGCGGTGATGTGGTAATTGATGCCATGACCGGTCGTCGGGACGACATAGGTCTGAAAGGTATCGACGGAGGGAGAGAGTGCCCGGACGGTGTCGAGCTGAGTCGAACCATGACCGAGGGAGGTGACGTAGCAATTCGCCGCGCAATATGGCCCGTCGTTCTCCCCGGTCATTACCAAGACCGGCTTATTGAAGCTCTTCCTAGGTTCAACAAACGTGTCCAGTTGGCCGAGCGAGTACTCTGATTTTGTGGCGGTGAATAGGGAGAGAGCGGCTTGGGTGTAGTCTGGGTGATGGAAGAAAACTTGTTGATCGGCCGAGATGGAGGGTGTGGTGACGTAGGCGTTGGAAAGCCCGGAGAAGCGGCAAGGGTAGGTGACGGTGGCGATGATACTTTCGAAGCTGGCGGTACCGAGCGGTCCTCGAGTGGCATTGTATGTGAATCCAGTCAGGATAAGCGCATCGAATACAGCGGGTGAGACGCTCGCCACGCCGACCATGAGATTTGAACCGTACGAGTGACCGATCCCGACGACGGTGGAGAAAGAGCCGAGGTCGCCAAGGTCACCGTTCCGTAGTGCATCTGCGATGATTGCGGATTGCACAATCTCATAAGAGATTTGGACAGTATTGATCCCATCTGGATGGGATCAAAGAATTGCCTACACCGAGTCGATCATACGAGAGCGTCGCCCATCCGGCTTCGGCAGCAGATTCGACAAACGAATTATCCGTCTTTCCATCCAGCTGGACATTCCAATAGGCAGCGTTCGAGACCAGCCCATGATGAGTCTGGAAGATCCGCGTCGGGTTGCCTGATGTAGGCTCGAAGTACTTAAAGTAGAGCGAGTAAGTGCCATCGACGGCGGGGCCTTCCAAGACCTCCGTTAAGACTGTGCTGCCCACGGCGTAGCTGTCGATCAAGATCTGAACAAGCACCTGGTTCGCGGGTGTGCACCGATGATCGACATGAGGTCGGTATTGTTCGCCTGAGCTGTGATGTCGGCGTAGAAAAGACCGACAATTCGCACTTGACTGGGTCCATCGTCTCGTCTGAGCTTCATTTTCTGCGTGACTAGCGACGGCCAAGGTGGCAAGAAGTAGGTAAGGGCGAGCCGAGGAATCATCTCGGCTCGATGGGACACCCCCCTTTATTGGCCACTCGCATCGTCCATTTCCCGCAGTTTCTCTCTTCTTCACTTTCTCTCTCTTTCACATCATAACTCATCATGCAACAACCCCAGACGCCTCTCGAGCTAGCTCTAGCTAGCTACGGACAACAGCAACACATACATGCAAGAGATCGCTCCAGCATTCGCAAGCTTGCAGAAGATTTCGGCGTTTCAAGA
>JAABUW010004571.1_pt1 | contig 18707 bp, 14 predicted proteins | sample 5560081 | NCBI WGS metagenome assembly JAABUW01 (sample SAMN10711882, study PRJNA513363) | rock metagenome | isolation source: Antarctica rocks | place: Antarctica: Victoria Land, Knobhead sud | reverse complement strand
TGGACAAACTGGTCGAGAACTATGCAGCCGCCCTCGACGAGGTGCTGCGGTCCAAGCCTTCCGCTGCCAAGGGCAAGTACGTGAAGAAGATCTTTTTCTCCACCACGATGGGCCCCGGTATCCCGGTGGATCCGGCCAAGACCAAGAACCTGCTCGAGACCGAAGAGGTCTGACCCGCCAGCTGTCCACCTGCTACCTCGTCGGCCCCGCTTTCCACCCGGAAGCGGGGCCGACGGCGTTCGTGCAGCCCCAATCCGTATCTGGACGGTGTGCGGGCGACTCGAACCATGGGCGATGTCTCGAGCGGCAGATAGCATCGACATTACCGGGTGCACGGAGGGGTGGAGTCATGCAGGTGGGGCAGTGGATGGCAAGACAGTTCAGGGGGCGGTCGGACGGCCACGGCCGGGCGGGGCGCGCCCGCTCCGTCCTGGTAGTCGGCGCAATTGCCCTCTGCTCACTGCTGGGCGGATGTGCCACCCCGATCGCCGGTGCTCCGGCGCCGGTGGCCTCGCTGCTCAGCGGGTCGGTCGCCGCGACCACCGGGGCGCAGATTCCGTCCGTCCGTTCGTCGAAGGATCCGTCGACGTCGCCCGTCCGTCGGCGGCCATCTCATCGGCGACCAGTGGCTCCGCCGCCTTGTCCGGCGCCGGCAGTCCGGTTGTCCAGGCCACTTCCGGGGCGACTATCCCGACGACGGCAGCCGGCCCGAGAATCGACGGAGCCGAGTTCGCTGCCCGGATGAAGGCGGCCAATCAGGGGGTCACATCAGTCAAGGGCTCGATGACGGTCGAGGCTGGCAAGACCGGTATCTCCGGTACCTTCAGCGAATTGTTGGTGACCGGGCACGCGTCGGCCGTGGACATGACGATGTTCCTCAAGCAGGGCGATCAGGATCTGTCCATGCGCATGCTGCTCGTCGGTGGCAAGTTCTACCTCGGCGGCCATTCGATTCTGGCGGCGCTCAACGCTGGGGACAAGCAATGGGCGTTGATCAGCAAGACGTCTTCCAACAGCAGGCTTCGTCAGTTGGCGGCTCAGTTGGACGGTTATCTGACCACCGTCAGCTCTGATCAGTATGAGTTGTACGCGCGCGCCGCAGCATCGGTGCAGGACGCCGGCCGCCAGCAGCTCGGCGGCGTATCGGCCCACAAATATCTGGTGATGGTGGATGTACCCAAAATGGCCGAGCTGTCGACCGGGGCTTTGCGGACATCGGCGCAACTGATCCAGCAGAGCGGGATCAAGGCCATTCCTACGACCATCTGGCTCGACGCATCCGACCGCCTCGCGCAATCCGACGTGTCGTTGACGATCCGCGGTGTCACGACCCACACGTCATTCAAGATCAGCGCCTACGACGCGACCGTGGTGATCAACCCACCCGCCCCGGCCGGGGTCTATACCGGATGACCTGCGATTTGCTCCGGACGACCGTTCTGGCGTAACTTGGACAGGTTCCACCGAAGACCGTAGGCCCCTTACCCCGCACGTTGGGGCAGGGTGAAAGGCTCGCGCTGACAGCGGGCGGCCCGCGCAGGAGGACGAGGCACAGATGCGCGGGTTGGGTTCGCCCGGATCCCGCAGATCACGCCCCGTGCCACTGCGGCCGGGGCGTCCGGTGTTTCCAGACCCGGGTCTTCAATAGTCGATGCGTGAGCGTCCGGCTGATCACCGCTGTCCGGTCATTTGGTGAACCATGCCTGTATTCGAGAATCACGAACGAGGAAGGAGGCGAGGATGGCAAAGCCCACCAAGGTGGCAACTGTTGCGGAAATCGCGGACCAGTTCCGCAATTCATCGGCGGCGGTTGTCACCGAATACCGCGGCTTGACGATGTCTCAGCTCACCGCGCTCCGGAAGTCCCTGGGCGGCGACACCGCCTACACCGTCGCCAAGAACACTTTGGTCAAGCGCGCAGCAGCCGACGCCGGCGTGGAAGGTCTTGACGATCTTTTCACCGGTCCAACAGCGGTCGCTTTCATCAACGGGGAACCCGTGGATGCGGCCAAGGTGCTCCGCGATTTCGCCAAGGCGAACCCGCTGTTGGTGATCAAGGGCGGTCTGTTCGACGGCAAGGCGCTTGACGCCACCGAAGTCAGCAAACTGGCCGATCTGGAGTCCCGCGACGTGCTCCTGGCGAAGATGGCCGGCGCGATGCTGGCGACCCTCACCAAGGCGGCCATCGTCCTCAACGCTCTTCCCTCCCAGATGGTACGGCTTGCCGCAGCTCTGGTCGAGAAGCGCACCGAGGAGGAAGGTGCTCCTGTTTCGACCGAGGGCGACTCCGCTCCCGAATCTGCTGCGGCGGAAGCCAGTACGCCGGACGCCAGTTCGGACGAAGTACCCACTGGGGCAGCTCCGGCGGACGAACCAACGACCGATGCAGCACCGGTAGCCGAAGCAACGGCCGATGCAGCACCGGCCAGCGAAGTAGCAAGCATCGCCGAGGAGACGGCCGAACAGGCCTGATTCCGACCAGCATTACCCGGTCGGATCGACCGATACGACCAATTCAATCTCTCACGCTAACCCCACGTTGTCCCTCAGGCGCCCAATGACGCCGAAGCCAGACGTGCCAATGAAAGGACGCCCATCATGGCGAAGCTGACCACCGACGAGTTGCTCGAGGCTTTCAAGGAGCTCACCCTGATCGAGCTCTCCGAGTTCGTCAAGCAGTTCGAAGACACCTTCGGCGTGACCGCCGCCGCACCGGCTGCCGTTGCCGGCCCGGCCGGCCCGGCCGCTGCCGCCGAAGTCGCCGAGGAGCAGGACGAATTCGACGTCATCCTCGAATCCGCCGGCGAGAAGAAGGTCCAGGTCATCAAGGCTGTCCGCGAGCTCGTCTCCGGTCTTGGCTTGAAAGAAGCCAAGGACCTGGTTGACGCCGCTCCGAAGGCCATCCTGGAGAAGGCCACCAAGGAAGCCGCAGAAGCTGCGAAGGCCAAGCTCGAGGATGCCGGCGCCAAGGCGACCGTCAAGTAGTTCAGCTGGCAGGATTGTGCGACAAATGGCTGGGGCGGCTCGGACGGATGCGCGTCGCGATCGAGATCCCACTGACGTGGGAGCCGCCCCGGCTTTTTGCGATCAACGCGAGTGGTCACCGGCCGACCGGGCCGGGGGGACACTTCGCCGGTGCTACGGCAGCTCCATGGTTTCGGTCCGAATGATCTCGCCGAACGCCTCGTCGAGGTAGCGGGTCAATCGTCGACCACCGGCGTTCAGGAGGTCAGCGATCAGAAGCGGCGCGTGCCAGGCGTACTCGACAGACGTGGGCGGCTCGGAGCGAACCGACTCGCCTGATGTCTTCGGGTCCTGCCGTTCGTCTCGATGCGATTCGCGGCGCAGTGTCGAGGTTGGATCGGTGATTTCCGCGTAGGTCACGCCCGGCTCGTGGATGCCCAGGGCGCTCGAGAGCACGGCCACGAGCGATTCGACGCTGACAGAGCGGGACGGCAGCCAGACGATCGCCGCCCGGTAGCAGCGGCGCAACACCTCCCGCATGTCGTCGCTGTCGAGACCGCCGGGGTGCTGCGCTTCGAGCAGCAGCCTGACAACGGTCCCCAGGACCAGTCCGGCCTGCTCGGCCGGTAGGATCGCCACTGCGGCAGCTGCCGGCTCGAAGTCGAGCCTATCTGTCGTCAGTGCCGCGTCGACCGCTGCGTTGATGGCGCCGCCGATCGCTCGCGCCGGTCCACCGAGCTCAGGCCATGACGGCATTTCGTACTCCCTGTACTTCCGCTGTGAGCAACTGTGAGCAACCTTGCCGGGCCGTCACCGGCCGCCGTTGGTCCGCTGCCGATGGAACAGATGGCCGAATCGCCGGCAGCGAAAGTGCTGCAGACGCCGGGGGAGTGGCGGGGTCACTCCGTCGGGTTCTCCCTGGTGGTGCCCGTGCAACCGGACGGCAACACGATCCGCAGGATTCTCGTGGGTGGCCTGTTCAACCGGACGGCAACATCATCGCAGCCCCTCTGCCGCCCGCGGTCTGCGACCGCGGCTCCAGCGCTGCGGCCTCGGCCGTCCTGCGCTGCACCCCGCGCGCGGCCGCCTGTGCTGCACCCCGTACAGATCCGCCCCGCGCTACACCTCGCACACATCCGCCCCGCTCGCATCAGCCCAGCTCGGGCGGCGACGGCACCGCGCATCGGAGGGGATGGTTGTGCGAAATTGATCGGCCAGCCTTCTTGACGGATCGGCCCGGGCGGGCCACGCTTGGCCCAGTGACGTCGGTTACCCGCATTGCCTGGTAGCCGTATCCCGCGAGGTAGAGCTGTGCGGCAGGGCCAAGATCGCTGACAAGCACTGAGTATTCGTGCGGCAGGAACAGCGGCGCCAGCGCCTCCGGCAACCGCCCGCCCGGGCACGTCTGGACAGGTCTGTCCATTGCTGCTAGGCTGTGTGTTTGCGCTGCCTTCTTTCTGCTGCCCTCATTCGGACTTGCCCTTACTGGGCTCACTTTCGTGTGTCCAAGCGGCATGGCCGGGCGGCCTCGGTCGGCGCCAGGCAAGTCTTCGCTCGAGATCGTCGTCCAGGGAGGGTCCTGATCACCAAGTGCGTCGGTACCCGACTGGTCGCGATCGCGTGTGCAGTCGCGTCTGAGTCTGCCCCGTTCGGTGGATCGTAGTACGTCCGTTCGAACTTCTTGGTCCGCGCGGAGAAAGTGTGCAGGCAGCAAGCACCACAGGCAGTTGTGAGACAGCACCAAGAGCAGTTGTCAGACACCCCTCAAGCAGTTGCAAGACCGTGAGCAAGACACTCACAACAGGCAGTTGCAGGACAGCTACACAGCACAGTAGACCGACGCGCTTGTCCTTGGAAGGACGCATCTTGGCAGTCATGAGCACGCCCAAGACCACCACTTCGACCGCCGGCGGCCCCATCAAACGGGTCTCTTTCGCGAAGCTACGCGAGCCGCTGGAGGTACCAAATCTTCTCGCCCTGCAGACCGAGTCCTTCGAGTGGCTCGTTGGCGCGAAGGCCTGGAAGGATCGGCAGCCCGAGCCGACCCCCAGCGGTCTCGACGAGATCCTGGAAGAGATCTCCCCGATCGAAGATTTCTCGGGAAACCTGTCCCTGTCGTTCATGGATCCCCGGTTCGACGACGTCAAGGCGAACGAAGAGGAGTGCCGCGACAAGGACATGACCTACTCGGCACCGCTGTTCGTCACGGCCGAGTTCATGAACGCCGAAACGGGCGAGATCAAGTCCCAGACCGTCTTCATGGGTGATTTCCCGATGATGACGAGCAAGGGCACCTTCATCATCAATGGCACCGAGCGAGTCGTGGTCTCCCAGCTGGTCCGCTCCCCGGGCGTGTACTTCGACCGGACGCTGGACAAGACCGCCGGCAAAGAGGTCTTCGCCGTCAAGGTGATCCCTTCGCGTGGCGCCTGGCTCGAGTTCGACATCGACAAGCGCGACACCATCGGCGTCCGTATCGACCGAAAGCGTCGTCAGCCGGTCACCGTGCTGCTCAAGGCGCTGGGCTGGGACACCGAGCGCATCCGCGAGAAGTTCGCCTGGTCACCGGTATTGCTGGCCACTCTGGAGAAGGACCACATCGCCGGCACCGACGAGGCGCTCCTGGACATCTACCGCAAGCTGCGTCCGGGCGAGCCGCCGACGAAGGAGTCCGCGCAGGCCCTACTGGAGAACCTGTTCTTCAAGGACAAGCGCTACGACCTGGCCAAGGTCGGCCGGTACAAGCTGAACAAGAAGCTCGGGCTGAACTCGCCGATCTCCGTGGGCACGCTGACCGAGGACGACCTGATCTCCACGGTCGAGTATCTGCTGCGCCTGCACGAGGGTCAGGACACCTGGACCATTCGTGGACAGCAACTGCCCGTCGAGACCGACGACATCGACCACTTCGGCAACCGTCGCCTGCGCACCGTGGGCGAGCTGATCCAGAACCAGATCCGGGTCGGCCTGTCCCGGATGGAGCGGGTGGTCCGCGAACGGATGACGACCCAGGACGTCGAGGCGATCACGCCGCAGACGCTGATCAACATCCGGCCGGTCGTCGCCTCCATCAAGGAGTTCTTCGGCACCTCGCAGCTGTCGCAGTTCATGGATCAGACCAATCCACTCGCCGGCCTGACCCACAAGCGCCGGCTGTCCGCCCTCGGGCCGGGTGGTCTGTCCCGTGACCGTGCCTCGCTCGAGGTTCGTGACGTCCACTCGTCGCACTACGGCCGCATGTGCCCCATCGAGACGCCCGAAGGCCCGAACATCGGTCTGATCGGTTCGCTGGCCACGTTCGCCAGGGTGAACCCGTTCGGTTTCATCGAAACCCCGTACCGCAAGGTCGAGGCCGGTTCGGTCACCGACCAGATCAACTACCTCACGGCCGATGAGGAAGACCGCTACGTCATCGCCCAGGCGAACGCCAAGCTGGACGGATCCGGACACTTCTCCGAGCCCAGGGTGCTCGTCCGCCGTAAGGGCGGCGAGGTCGACCAGGTCACCCCCGACGAGGTCGAGTACATGGACGTCTCGCCGCGGCAGACGGTCTCCGTCGCCACCGCGATGATCCCGTTCCTGGAGCACGACGAGGCGAACCGGGCGCTCATGGGCGCCAACATGCAGCGCCAGTCGGTGCCGTTGCTGCGTAGCGAATCTCCGCTGGTCGGCACCGGAATGGAAGCGCGGGCTGCGGTCGACGCCGGCGATGTGGTGATCGCCGAGAAGAGCGGGGTCGTTGAAGAGGCGACCGCCGACTACGTCTCGGTGATGGCCGACGACGGCAGCCACCGCACTTATCGGTTGCACAAGTTCCGCCGCTCCAACCAGGGCACCAGCTTCAACCAGAAGCCCATCGTCGACGAAGGACAGCGGGTGGAGGCCGGTCAGGTCCTCGCCGACGGTCCCTGCACCGACGGTGGCGAGATGGCGCTGGGCAAGAACCTGCTCGTCGCCTTCATGCCGTGGGAGGGTCACAACTACGAAGACGCGATCATCCTGAGCCAGCGCATCGTCCAAGACGATGTACTCACCTCGATCCACATCGAGGAGCACGAGATCGATGCCCGCGACACGAAGCTCGGGCCGGAGGAGATCACCAGGGACATCCCGAACGTCTCTGAAGATGTGCTCGCGGACCTGGACGAACGAGGCATCATCCGCATCGGCGCCGAGGTGCAGGACGGCGACGTCCTGGTCGGAAAGGTCACGCCCAAGGGCGAGACCGAGCTGACCCCGGAGGAGCGCCTGCTCCGTGCCATCTTCGGGGAGAAGGCGCGCGAAGTGCGCGACACCTCGCTGAAGGTGCCGCACGGTGAAACCGGCAAGGTCATCGGCATTCGCGTGTTCAACCGTGAGGAGGACGGCGCCGAGCTGCCTCCGGGCGTGAACGAGTTGGTCCGCGTCTACGTGGCTCAGAAGCGGAAGATCCAGGACGGCGACAAGCTGGCCGGCCGGCACGGCAACAAGGGCGTCATCGGCAAGATCCTGCCGCAGGAGGACATGCCCTTCCTCGCCGACGGCACACCGGTCGACATCGTCCTCAACCCGCACGGTGTTCCGCGACGGATGAACGTCGGTCAGATCCTGGAGACACATCTGGGCTGGGTGGCGAGTCAGGGCTGGGACATCGAGGGCACCCCGCAGTGGGCGCAGTACCTGGAAGACAGGGCGCGTTCAGCCGCTCCGTTCACCAGAACCGCCACGCCGGTGTTCGACGGTGCCACCGAGGACGAGATCATCGGGCTGCTCGGCTCGACGACTCCGACCCGCGATGGTGAGCGTCTGGTCAAGACCGACGGTAAGGCCCTCCTGATGGACGGCCGGACCGGCGAGCCCTTCCCGTACCCGGTAGCGGTCGGCTACATGTACATCATCAAGTTGCTCCACCTGGTGGACGACAAGATCCACGCCCGGTCGACGGGTCCGTACTCGATGATCACCCAGCAGCCGCTCGGCGGTAAGGCCCAGTTCGGTGGCCAGCGTTTCGGTGAGATGGAGTGCTGGGCCATGCAGGCCTACGGCGCGGCGTACACGCTGCAGGAACTGCTCACCATCAAGAGCGATGACATCGTCGGCCGCGTCAAGGTCTACGAAGCCATCGTGAAGGGGGAGAACATCCCCGAGCCGGGCATTCCGGAGTCGTTCAAGGTGCTTCTCAAGGAGCTCCAGGCCCTGTGCCTGAACGTGGAGGTGCTGTCCAGCGACGGTGCCACCATCGAAATGCGTGACACCGACGACGACGATCTCGAGAGGGCTGCGGCCAACCTCGGAATCAACTTGTCCCGCAACGAGTCGGCCTCGGTGGACGAACTCGTGAATTGATCGTCGAAGCCACTGCAGGGGTGACGCGGTGGGCCGGCTGGAAACCGACCATCGCGTCGCCTCGTCAGGATTGACCAGGCTTCACCCTCCGGGTGCACCGCAAGTTCCACCGAGTCCGACGGCGAGAGCCGGCGGAAGCGGTGCCCCACCGCTTTCCCCGAACAAGACAGGGACGTGCAATCAGTGCTCGACGTCAACTTCTTCGATGAGATCCGCATCGGCCTGGCCGCGGCGGACGATATTCGTACCTGGTCCCACGGCGAGGTCAAGAAGCCAGAGACCATCAACTACCGCACGCTCAAGCCCGAGAAGGACGGCCTCTTCTGCGAGAAGATCTTCGGTCCGACCAGGGACTGGGAGTGCGCCTGTGGCAAGTACAAGCGCGTTCGCTTCAAGGGCATCATCTGCGAGCGCTGCGGCGTCGAGGTCACTCGCGCCAAGGTTCGTCGCGAGCGGATGGGTCACATCGAGCTGGCCGCTCCAGTCACCCATATCTGGTACTTCAAGGGCGTTCCGTCGCGCTTGGGCTACCTCCTCGACCTGGCTCCGAAGGATCTCGAGAAGATCATCTACTTCGCGGCCTACCTGATCACCTCCGTCGACGACGAGCAGCGTCACAACGACCTGCCGACGATCGAGGCCGAGATGTCGGTCGAGCGAAAGAACTTGGAGAACGAGCGGGACGCCTCGATCGACGCCCGGGCCAAGAAGTTGGAGGCCGACCTGGCCGAACTCGAGGCCGAGGGTGCGAAATCGGATGTCAGGCGGAAGGTCCGAGAAGGTGGCGAACGCGAGCAGCGACAGATCCGCGACCGCGCCCAGCGTGAGATCGACAAGCTGGACGAAGTTCTTGACCTGTTCAAGAAGCTGAAGGTGCGCGACCTGATCATCGACGAGATCCTGTACCGCGAGCTGCAGGATCGCTTCGGCGACTACTTCCAGGGCGGCATGGGCGCCGAGGCGCTGAAGAAGATCATCGCCGACTTCGACATCGACGCCGAGGCGACCTCGCTACGCGACACCATCAAGAACGGCAAGGGCCAGCGCAAGATCCGGGCGATCAAGCGGCTCAAGGTCGTCGCCGCGTTCCAGTCGACCAACAACTCGCCGCTGGGCATGGTGCTGGACTGCGTTCCGGTGATCCCGCCGGAACTCCGTCCGATGGTGCAGTTGGACGGTGGCCGCTTCGCGACCTCCGATCTCAACGACCTCTACCGCCGGGTGATCAACCGGAACAACCGGTTGAAGCGGCTGATCGACCTCGGCGCGCCCGAGATCATCGTCAACAACGAGAAGCGGATGCTGCAGGAGGCCGTCGACGCACTGTTCGACAACGGTCGCCGTGGCCGGCCGGTGACCGGTCCGGGCAACCGCCCGCTCAAGTCGCTGTCCGACCTGCTCAAGGGCAAGCAGGGCCGGTTCCGTCAGAACCTGCTCGGCAAGCGCGTGGACTATTCGGGCCGTTCGGTCATCGTGGTCGGCCCGCAGCTGCAGCTGCACCAGTGCGGTCTGCCCAAGCTGATGGCTCTTGAGCTGTTCAAGCCGTTCGTGATGAAGCGCCTGGTCGATCTGAACCACGCGCAGAACATCAAGTCCGCCAAGCGCATGGTCGAGCGTCAGCGCTCGCAGGTGTGGGACGTCCTCGAAGAGGTCATCAACTCGCATCCGGTGCTGCTGAACCGGGCGCCAACGCTGCACCGGCTGGGCATCCAGGCTTTCGAGCCGATGCTGGTCGAGGGCAAGGCCATCCAGCTGCACCCGCTGGTCTGCGCCGCGTTCAACGCCGACTTCGACGGTGACCAGATGGCGGTTCACCTACCGCTGTCCGCCGAGGCGCAGGCCGAGGCGAGGGTGTTGATGCTCTCGAGCAACAACATCCTTTCCCCGGCATCGGGCAAACCACTGGCGATGCCGTCCCTGGACCTCGTCACCGGTCTGTACTACCTGTGCGGGCTCGACGAGAATGCGGTCGGCTCGAAGCACGCACTCGATGGGGAATTGACCGAGGCCTCCGGGCAGTTGCGTTCGTACTCGTCCTCGGCCGAGGCGCTGATGGCGCTGGATCGCGGACAGATCTCGGTCCGCACGCCCATCAACATCCGGCTGCACGACGTCGTTCCGACCACGGGCGCCGAACTGCCGGAGGACTGGCGCTCTGGCGACGCCTGGACGGTCAGCACCACCCTAGGTCGCGTCCTGTTCAACGAACTGCTGCCCGCGGGCTACCCGTTCGTCAACCAGGAGCTGCCGAAGAAGATCCAGGCCGGCATCGTCAACGATCTTGCCGAGCACTACCCGATGTCGCTGGTCGCCCAGACTCTGGACAGGCTCAAGGAAGCCGGCTTCCACTGGGCGACCCGCTCCGGCATGACCGTCGCGATCGGTGACGTCATCATTCCGGCCTCGAAGCCTGCCATCCTGGCCAAGTACGACGGCCAGGCGGAGACGGTGGAGAAGGCTTACCAGCGAGGCAATCTCTCGCCGGAGGAGCGTCGGGAAGATCTGGTCAAGATCTGGGAGGCGGCCACCAAGGAGATCGAGGCGGCCATCCCGCCGGCCTACCCGAAGGACAACCCGGTCTACACCCTGGTTGCCGCCGGTGCGGCGGGCAACTGGATCCAGGTTCGTTCGCTGGCCGGTATGAAGGGCGTCGTCGCCAACTCCAAGGGCGTGCAGATTCCGCGGCCGATCCGGAACTCGTTCCGGGAAGGTCTCTCCGTGCTGGAATATTTCATCAACACGCACTCAGCCCGTAAGGGTCTGGCCGACACCGCTCTGCGGACAGCGGAATCCGGATACCTGACCCGTCGTCTGGTGGACGTGTCGCAGGACGTCATCGTGCGCGAGTCCGATTGTGGAACCGAACGTGGCGTCGATCTACCGATCGCCGCGGTCGGCCCGGATGGTTTGCTTCGTCAGGACGAGTTCGTGGAGACCTCGATCCAGGCCAGGGTGCTGGCTACTGATGCGGTCAGTGCTGTTGACGGCAAAGTCGTCGTTCCGGCCGGTACCGATCTGCGCGAATGGCATGTCGCGTCTGCGGTTGGCGCCGGCCTCACCGCGCTCAAGGTGCGCTCCGTGCTCACCTGTGAGGCGGCCGTCGGTACCTGTGCAGTCTGCTACGGACGCTCGTTGGCCACCGGCCTGCTGGTTGATGTTGGTGAGGCTGTCGGTGTCGTCGCCGCGCAGTCCATCGGCGAGCCAGGTACGCAGCTCACCATGCGTACCTTCCACACCGGTGCGGCCTCGGGATCCAGCGACATCACCCAGGGTCTGCCGCGAGTTCAGGAGCTCTTCGAAGCTCGTATCCCGAAGGGCAAGGCACCGATCGCCGATGCCGCCGGACGGATCCGGATCGAGGACTCGGACAAGTTCTTCAAGATCGTCATCACGCCTGATGACGGCAGCGAAGAGGTCGTCTACGACAAGCTGCCGAAGACGCAACGCCTGGCCACCCTCACGGTGGACGGCTCCGAGCGCCTGCTCATCGACGGTGACAGCGTTGCTGTCGGGCAGCACCTGCTCGAGGGCAACGTCGACCCCCACGAGGTGCTCCGCGTGATGGGTCCGCGCCGGGTGCAGTTGCACCTGGTCCGCGAGGTCCAGGAGGTCTACCGCAGCCAGGGTGTGTCGATCCACGACAAGCACATCGAGGTCATCGTCCGGCAGATGCTCCGTCGGGTCACGATCATCGACTCCGGTTCGACCGAGTTCCTGCCGGGTGCGGTGATCGAGCGCAAGGAGTTCGAGCTGCAGAACCGTCGGGTGCTGGCCGAAGGCGGGGAAGCGGCCGCCGGTCGTCCCGCGCTGATGGGCATCACCAAGGCCTCGTTGGCCACCGACTCGTGGCTCTCGGCCGCCTCGTTCCAGGAGACGACCAGGGTGCTGACGGACGCGGCGATCAACGCCAAGTCCGACAAGCTGGTCGGTTTGAAGGAGAACGTCATCATCGGCAAGCTCATCCCGGCCGGTACCGGTATCGCCCGCTACCGCGATATCGCGGTGCAGCCCACCGAAGAGGCACGCAGTGCTGCCTACTCGATGTCCTCGTTCGACGACACCTACTACGGCGCCGACACCTTCGGTGTTGCCGCTGGAACCGCGGTGCCGCTGGATGACTACGACATGGGTCGCGACTACCGCTGATTTACCCCGAATACCAACGGGCCGGTTCTTGCTGCGAAAGCAGTAGGGGCTGGCCCGTTCGGCGTTGTTGTTCACTGTTTCTGGCCCGTGGTGGTCTAGACCCGCCCATGACGGGCCACGAACGGTGATCTTCCTCAGCGCGTCAGCTAGCGACGACGTTCCCGCCGGACACCGTGACCGAAACGGGGGGCAGCGGCTTCGGGGCCGGACCGTTGATGACCGCACCGGTGAGCGCGTTGTACTTGGAGCCGTGGCACGGGCAGTCGAGCTCGGCGGCCTTCACTGCGACGGTGCAGCCCTTGTGGGTGCAGAGGGCGCTGAAGGCCACGACTTTTCCGGCCGTCGGCTGCGCGACGATGATGGGCTGCCGTTGGCGTCGGACGCCGCTATGGCGCCACCTACCGGAACCTTGGCCAGCGCGATCAAGGCGTTGCCGGCCGGCGCTGATCCGGGGGCGACGGGGGAAGCGGGGGCGACGGGGGAAGCGGCGGCGGCCGCAGGGGAAGCGGCGGCCGAGCTAGGGGAAGCGGCTGCCGAGGTGGGGGAGGCCGCGGCCGGCGTACTCGAGCCACCGCAGGCTGCGAGCCGAGGGCGCTCGCACCGAGGCCGGCTGCCACCAGCACCTGGCGGCGCGACGGCGTAACAGCGGTCGACGCGGGCGCTTCTGGTACCGGGGAGTCGATGGTCGGGGTAGTGGCAGTGTCCGGTTGAGTCGTCATGGTCAGCCAAACGACGGGCAGCGGGAAGCGGTTCAGTGGGCACAGCGCCCGCTCGATTGAACCTTTCCGTTGGACTCGTCGTCTGGGAGAGCACGCCGGTAATCTACCGACCCTTTTCCCCGACCAAGAGCGGAGCCTCACATGACGACCACCAGGACGGCCGACATGGCGTCGAGGTCTCTGTCGGTGAACGCGTCCACCGTGGGCCGCGCAGTCGCGGCCGCCGGCGTTCTGCTGTCCGCCGATGTCCATCTGGTGCTGTATTTCGAGGGCTTCGGCGACATCTCGTGGTCGGTCCGGCGTTTTTGCTCAACGCCGTCGGCGGTCTGGCAATCGGTCTGGCGGTACTGGTGTGGCGTTCCTGGCTCCCGTTGCTCGCCGCAATCGGCTTCGGTATCGCGACGTTGGTTGCGTTCTACCTGTCCGCCACGATCGGTTTCTTCGGCGTGCACGAGACCTGGGGTGGTAACCAGCAGATCGTGGCAGAAGTGGCCGAGTGGGCGGCTGTCGTCGGTGCCGCCGCCGCAGGGGTCTTTGAACGTCGGAAGTCTTGAGGCAAGGCCCGGACCCACGAGCATTCGCGACCTCAATCCAGATGGATTTCTTACAGACACACCGGAGTGCGGAGGTGGCAATGGCGCAGTCCAGCGCGGAACTGATGCGCAGCCTGCACGATGTGCATGCGCCTGCGCTGTGGTCGTTCGTGCTCGGACTCACCAGCGGCGATCGGGACCGGGCGCAGGACGTGGTCCAGGAGGCCCTGCCTCGCGCCTGGCGTCACCCGGAACTGTTGCAAGTGAACGACACTCATGCCGACGCATCGATCCGAAGCTGGCTCTTCACGGTGGCTCGTGGTTGACCAGTGGCGCGCCGGAGGGCGCCGTCCGGAGGCCTTGATGGACCGGGTTCCCGAGCAACTGGAGGCCGACCGCACCGATGCGGCCCTGCAGTCCATACTGGTTGCCGAGGCGATGCGCCGGTTGACCCCGGAGCACCGGGCAGTCCTGCTGGAGTGCTACTTCCGGGGAAGCACTGCAGGTCAGGCTGGCGTGCGACTGAGTATCCCGCTGGGTACGGTGAAATCGCGCACGCACTACGCGTTGCACGCTCTGCGGCTGGCGCTACAGGAGTTGGGGGTGGTGACGTGAGCGCACCCGGCCAGGATCCGCGGGTGCCCTCGATTCCCTGTATGGACGACGCGTCCTACGTCCTGGGCAGTCTTTCGCCCTCCGAGCGGCAGAGTTTCGAACAGCATCTCGCCACCTGCGCGGCGTGCCAAGCCTCGGTGGCTCGGCTGGCCGGGCTGCCCGGCTTGTTGAGCCTTACCTCCGCTACCGATGTGGAGGCCGATCTGCCGCCGGTGCCTGAGGTGTTGCTGCCCAATTTGTTGGCAGCGGCTGCCCGCGACAAGCGCCGCAGGCGCTAGGCATGGATAGGTACGACAGCACCCGCAGCGGCCTGTGTTCTCGCCCTGGTGATCACCGTCGCCGTTCGCCCGTCCGCACCGGCCGCGGCCACACTCCCGCCGCCGGTGACGATGCAACCGCTGGTCCGGAGCGCGATGTCCGTACCCTGCAACTCACCGACAAGCAGTGGGGGACCAGCGTCGTGGTCAATTGCAGGTACGGCGGCGCGCACGCTCCTGGGTACAGCTACCAGCTGGTCGCCTTCGATGCCGCCGGCAAGCCGCAGCAGCTCGGCTGGTGGATGTCGGTGAGCGGCTCGGCATCGACCGTCACCACGACGAGTTCCATCCGGCTCACGGACATCTCACGATTGGAGGTGCGGTCGCCGACGGGCGAGCCGTTGCTGACAGCTGTGCCGGGCCGCGCCTAGAGACATCCGCCCCGCGTGGCACCCTGCGCTGCCAGCAACCGCATTTCAGGACGTAAGGCCGACCGGCAGGGCGCCGACCAGTTGCTCCAGAGTCGCGCGCGCGCCGACCTCGTGCAACGAACTCAGCGCCAGGGAATAGCCGGAAACGAACGCCGGCTCGTCCACCAGATCGCCGAACAGCTCTCGATCGGCGATGAATGCGAGCGGCTCGTCACGCTGCCGGATCGCGGCTGCCCTCAGGCGGTCGGCCAACCTGTCGACCACCTCGATCGAAGCGCCCTGCTCGTCGACACCTTCGGCGTACCGGGCCCAGCTTGCGACGATGGCGGCCGAAAGCGTGACGGATCCGCCGGTGGTGAGCTGCTGCCGGATCACCGGCAGCAGCCATTTGGGGATGCGATCCGAGCTCTCTGCGCAGAGTCGAGCGACCGTATCCCGCACCGCGGCGTTGGAGAACCGGGAGATCAGCTGGTGCTTGTAGCTGTCCAGGTCGATGCCCGGGACCGGCTCAAGTGTGGGCGTCGCCTCAATATCCATGTAAGCCAACAGGAATCGGGCGAACAGGGGATCCTGAGCTACTTCATGAACCAGTCGGTAACCGGCGAGGTGGCCGAAATAGCAGAGCGCCTGATGGCTGGCGTTGAGCAGACGGAGCTTCATCAGTTCGTACGGCTCGACGTCGCCGACCACTTGCACCCCGACGTCCTGGAGAGGCGGCCTCCCGAGTGTGAAGTCGTCTTCCAGAACCCACTGGGTGAACGGCTCGCAAACCACCGGCCAATCGTCCTGCACGCCGTAACGAGTGGCGATCTCGGCCCGGTCCTCGTCGGTGGTCACCGGCGTGATCCGGTCGACCATGGAATTCGGGAAATGCACTTCCGATCGCACCCAATCCGCGAGCCCGGCTTCGCCCCAACTCTGCTCGCGGAGCTCTGCGTACGCAGTGAACATCTTTGCGGCGACATGCTCGTTGCCCTGGATGTTGTCGCAGCTCATGATCGTGAATGGAGTCAGCCCGCGCGCGCGCCGCCGGACCAGGGCCTCGGTAATCAATCCGAAGGTGGTGGTCGGCACCGCGCCCTTCACCAGATCGGCGGCCACGGCAGGATTCGTCTCGTCGAACTCGCCGGTGACATGGTGAAAGTTGTAGCCGCCCTCGGTGACGGTCATGGAAACGATCTTGGTGGACGCATCGGCCATCTTCTCGATGACCGCCTGCGGGTCGTCGGGAGCGAACAGGTATTCCACGATCGAGCCGACGATCCTCGGCTCCCACGAGCCGTCCGGGTCTTTGAGTACCAGGGTGTACAGACAGTCCTGCTTCTGCATCGTCTGCTGCATCCTGCGATCGAACGTCATGACGCCGACCCCGCAGATGCCCCAGTTCAACGCCTTCCCTTCGTTCATCAGGCGATCCAGATACATCGCCTGGTGGGCGCGGTGGAATCCGCCGACCCCGAAATGGACGACGCCGGTGGTGACGGCCGAACGGTAGTAGGTCGGGATCGGGATCGTCTTGCCGATGATCGCCAGGTTTGCCGAATTGAGCTCAATCATCACAGTGTCCTTGTCTGGATTCGGGCCGATCAATGCCTGGTTCCGGCTACTTCACAGCACCCAGCGACAACCCTTGGACCAGTTTGTCCTGTGCGGCGAATCCGGCGACCAGGACGGGCAACGAGACTGCTGTCGCGGCCGCACAGAGTTTGCCGAGAAACAGCGCCTGCGAGGTGACCAGGCTGGGCAAAAACGCCGGCAGTGTCTGGGCCTGGGAGGTACTGGTCAGAACGTTCACCAGGAACAACTCGTTCCAAGAGAAAATGAAGCAGATCAGCGAGGTGGAAGCGATGCCGGGGCCAGCGATCGGCGCGATCACCTTCAGCAGGGTTTTAATCAAACCCGCACCGTCCAGTGCAGCGGCCTCGAACAGGGCCGGCGGTATGTCGGCCAGGAACGAGCGCATCATCCACACCGCGATCGGCAGATTCATCGCCGTATACAAGATGATCATGAACCAGATGTGGTTCAAGCCACCGATTCGTTGAGCGATGACGAACAGTGGGACAAGCCCGGCCGCCGCCGGCAGAAATTTGGTGGATAGGAAGAAGAACATCACGTCGGTCCACTTACGGACCGGTTTCACCGAAAGCGCGTACGCAGCTGGAATGGCGAAACACAGCACCAGTGCCGTCGAGACGACAGAGGCGATCACCGAGTTGAGAACGAAAGGCCACGGACTCTGACCCGAGCTGGAACCGAAGAATTCGCGGTAGCCGTGGAGGGTCAACGGTGCAAAGAGTTGGGGCGGGTTGAGTCCGGCGCTCACCTCCGGATGGAAGCTCGTCAAGATCATGAAGAACACCGGGGCGATGAAGATCAGCCCGATGATCCAGGTGGCAGTGGTGAGCAGCGCCGATGCCCCCTTGTTCTTCTTGAAAGTGGCTCCGGCCGTTCCTTTCACAGCGGGTGCGTTGATAGCCGTGGCGGTCATCGCGCGTTCTCCTCCTTGAACAAGCTGGACACCGTACGCAGGGCGAAGGTGGCGATGACAATCGTGGCGATCACGATGACGACGCCCTGGGCGGACGCGAGACCGTAGTCGTTCGCGGAGTTGATCGTATTGAAGATCAGGTAGGGCAGATTCTCGGTCTGCGGATTGAGGGGAGTCAGCTGATAGACGGCGTCGAAGTTCTGGATGATGTAAATGCTGCCCAGCAGGCCTGCCAATTCCAGGTATTGCCGCATGTGCGGCATCGTCAGGAATCTGAAGGCCTGCCAGGGGCTGGCGCCGTCCACGGCTGCGGCTTCCAGGACGTCACCCGGACGGGATTGAAGACCCGCCAGCAGAATGAGCGTCATGAACGGCGTCCATTGCCAGATCAACTCGATCTGCACCGCCAGTAATGGATGGCTGCTGACCAGCGTCACGGTCGACGAAGGCGCACCGGGGTGGAACCAATGGTTCACCGTGGTCACGACGCCGCTGAGCAGGCCGTTCTGAGCATCGAAGATGCCATACCGGAAGAACAGCGCAGCCGCCACCGGCACGATGAGAAATGGCGCGATCATCATGGTGCGAACGGCGCCCCGGCCCGGAAACCTGCGATTCAGCAATAGGGCAATACCGAGACCGAAGGCCAACGAGACCAGGACGACGACCACGACGAGCTGCACCGTGTGCCACATTTCCTGCAGGATCGTCTTGTCGGTGAGCACCTGCTGGAAGTTGCGCAGCGTGAAACCACTGATCTTCGGCCGGTCTGCGTCATAGCGACGAAAGGAGAAGAAGATGGTCACCAGAAAAGGCAATTGGGTGACGACGACAGTGAAGATGAGCGCCGGCAGGAGTGGACCCCGCCGAAGCCACGCCTCTCGCTTGGCCTTGCGATTGACATCCTGGGCGACGGCTGCGGAGGTGTCGTGCGCCGCGGGTCTTTCTTGGACAGCGGTCATCTCGGACCATTTCTTTCGCCGAATTCGGTCGGTTGATGGGGGAGGCTTGTCCAGGCAGGCCTGGACAAGCCCTGGAAGAAGCCGGCGGGCCTGCGACGTACAGCAGCGCAAACCCGCCGGCTCTGGAGCTACTTCTGAGCCTTGATCCACCGCGACGGGTGTAGTTGATCTTGGAATCGCGTAGTTGATCTTGGTCCGCTTGAATCCTGTTGCGGGCAGGGGGTGGTGGCCCGATCTGTGGTCGGTGTGTCCGGGCGGTGTCGG
>JAABUW010004570.1_pt1 | contig 18715 bp, 18 predicted proteins | sample 5560081 | NCBI WGS metagenome assembly JAABUW01 (sample SAMN10711882, study PRJNA513363) | rock metagenome | isolation source: Antarctica rocks | place: Antarctica: Victoria Land, Knobhead sud | reverse complement strand
CACCCCCTCACCATCCCCAGCCACAGAGACCGTTACCGTAACCGTAACCGTCTGCTCTATCGTGGGGTTTGAGGGCAGTAAGGCGGCTGAGAGGAGGATGGGTAGGATGTTGGTTGCTGGGATGGTTGCTACTGCTGTCTCATTACCAGTAGTAACCGCGGCAGTAGTATTGGTTGCATTGGTAGTAGTATCAGTAGTAGTATCGGTAGTATTAGATGTCCCACCCGCAGCCAATGAGCCAGAGTCATAACAACCACCCCCCCAACACAACGGTAGCGCCACCGGACAGCATCCCTCCTCCGGCACGCTATCCTGAGAGGAAGAAGTACAGTTTTGAGAGAAATGGGAGTAACAAGTAGCTGAGCTGGCGTTGCAGATGTGGGTTAGGGGACAGCAGCCCGGGGGGAGGGGGGGGAGGGTGCAGGATGTGTTCTGGTGATGTGCGTGAGCTTTTTTGTGGATGAGTAATGGTTTTGGATTTGGATTTGGGAAAGCGGGGGACGTACGGAAGCGCAACAGAATTCACCACAGCACGTCTCGCCCTCGATGCAGAAAGTGGAACCACAGCATGTTGAGGTGGGGGGGATGCAGAAGGGAGATTGAGATCGGGGAGGGGGGAGGCAGCATGTTTCTGGATTTGTTGTGAGTGTTAGTCATGTTTCTTTCCTTCAAGACTAACTCTTCTGGGGTCGGTTTTATTGAAAGGGAAAAGAAGGAGAAGAAGAAGAAAAAGAAAACATACCCCCCGGATCAAAACATTCGCAGCTCAAGTCGCTTGCTGCTAGCTTTTTACGCGCACTGCTATTCCCATTCCCAATATTCTCGTGATTATTGAAAATCCATGCCCCACCAGCGCTCACGTGCCGATATAGTGGTGGTAGTAGTGGCGCAAACTTCGCGCTTTCATTCAGGAGACCTTCGGTACGAAGATTGGCGGTGGTGGCGTTTGTGGTGTTCGAGACGTTTGCGAGGAGCGTTGGAGGTGTAGCGCTGGCGATGAGGAAGATGAGGGAGAGAGTTGTGAGGGTGGTTGTGAGGGGGTGGAGCATTTTGGTGGTGATGGTGAGATCTTGTTAACAATCGTGACGCGAGCGGCGGGCGTTACGGTGGTGGGAGGGAGACGGTTTAGAAACGATGGGGGGACAACATGGGAGTTTGTGGATAGTCGGTAGCTAGCGAGTATACAAGTGAGTGATACAGTTGAAGTTATTCGTGAGAGATTGAGAAATGGAGTGGAGAGATGTAGGAAGGCATTCTGTTGAGGGGACTTGGATGGGGGTGTAATCAATGGGGTTGGTGAGGGGACGCTAGGGGGAGGAGTGAAGTTAGGGAGGATGTCAACAATGGTAGATAAGAGTTAGCCGCGTTTACCTCCGTGATGGGATAGGGATGAAATCGATTGGAAACGGTGTCGGTCTGAACCTCAAGTCTTGCTGTTCAAAAGGGTAGGTTGCGGAGGACGTGCAATGCTTCAACTTGATAACACAAAACATACCTAGGGCATCCTACCGTACATAGCTGCTCCCTCGCCCACAGCCCTTACCAGACTTCACTCCCATACTTCTACCTACCTCCAGCTCTCCCCCCACACTACACCTTCTCAAATCTAAGCCAACAAACCCTCTCCTTCGGAAATGCCAGAAAATAATCCTGCTGCCTCATCACCGCCTCCGTCGTCTCGCTCGCTACACTGACACTCCATCCGCGCACCAAACTGGCGATTACAAGCTTCAACTCCATGAGAGCCACATATTGTCCGAGACAAGCTCGAGAGCCTTTGGAGAAGTTGATGAAGGTGTCTTTCATCGCCTTGGTGCCGCCGTTCGTGGAGATCCAGCGCTCGGGGTGGAAGGAGTGGGGCGAGGGGTAAACGGAGGGGTCGCGGTGGACGTTACGGGATTGGACGGAGACGGTGGTCTGTTGGTGAGGGGGTGTGAGTGCTAGTGGGGTAGGAGGGCGAGGTCGTGGATGAGGAGAAGACTGGGAGAAGGGGGATGGGGAAAAGGAAGGGGAAGGGGACTTACGCCTGCTGGTACGGCAAAGCCTCCCACGCTAATACCGTCAGTACCTGCAACGCGTGGTAGACCGATAGATTGAGCGGGGTGTAAGCGCATCGATTCCATGATGAAGCCGTGCAGTGTGGTCAAAGATGCGATGGCCTTGTACGCGGGTACACCGTCTTGAAATTCGATCTCATTCACTCGTAGTTCCTCCCTAATCTTAGCCTGCCATTCGGGATGGAGAGCAAGTTCCTTCATCGTCATCCATGTCAGCATTCGTCTTTTAAGATAACATTGAGCTTTGCGACATATGAGGGGTAAATGGCCTGCATTCAATGATTGGATATTGAATATGGTAAGAGGGTTGAGGGCTTTACACAGAAGAAGCACATACCCATAGCATCCAAGTGGCGACCACGACAGTGGTGTCAACCGCACCAAGGAGTAGGCTTGCCAGCTCGTCACAGATCGCTTCGTCACTCAAAGGATGACTGTCTGGTGTACCAACCATCTTTGTCAGTAGATCGATGCGGCCAGAGTAACGTCCGTACTGCTTGATATATTCGTCAAATAGTTTACGGCCGTAGGCGTAGCATCTTCTCTGAGAGTCCAGGAAAAATTGTACGGGAGGAATGGGAAGACGTTTTAAGAGAGTCACGATCCAGGGAGCGAACCAATTTAGCGCGAAGACGGCAAAACAATCGTCCACCCACTCCAGTAGTTTCGGCACCTCGTCGTTATCAAGGGCGCCGAAGTCTCGTCCAAGGAATAAAGCGCCTGATTGAACAAATTAGCCTCTCGAGCCTCTCATGTACTACGATGCCTGCCTCACCTCCAGTGTCAAGCATGATCCTCCTCATCCACAACATAGCGTCCAGCGACTCTCCTCCCTCTTGAGCGCGACTCACCCATCTCAACGATTTACGCACAGCACCTCCGATAAGCGGCTCCGCTTCATCGACATTCGATGGAGCCAGTACATGCCGGACAAGATTCCGCCTTTCCCTTGACTCCGATGGGTCTGTCATGTCAAAAGAAGCGCGAGTGCCAGATGCGAATCCATCATAGCGACGAGATTTCGGAAATTTGCTGCCCTGAAGGTAGATGTCTTTGATGCATGCGCGGTCCGAGAAGGATAGCTCGTTGGGGCCGGTCCTGATAATTGGTCCGTATTTCTCATGGGCTTTGGTTACAACTAAACTGCGGTTGCCGGAAACTTCGTTCAAGGTGAGCCATTTGGTAGTGATTTTGGCGAGAAATGGACCTGGTATATTTCTCAGTGGCGAGAAGAAAAGGTTGTACACGATCTGTGGTAGAGCAATGTTAGGAGACTACAATCAACTTCTGGACAGAGTGAAGTCATACTTTGTGCGCAATGAGCAGTGAGGCTAATGTCAAGATCAGTCGAGTCACAAGTATGAATAGATGGTCAGACTCGGAGAATATGCTTTTCAGGAAGACATGGGTAGTTGCCATAGAGAGCTTGCAGGCTTCGAAGACATTGTTCATCTGCTTCGAAGCAGAAAGGATAAGCGCTGGCCAGTCGAGGTCAAAGACTCCTAAGGTGGCGAGCTCAACAGACTTCATCTTTCTTCCTGGGCCAATATCAGACGAGGGCACCAAGACGAAGCGGAGTGTCCTGTACTGATTTTACCACCTACAGGTGTTGAACCTGGGATAACGGGCTGTGATGTGAACAGCAATTGTCGCAGCTCGTGGCTGCCGTATCATTCGATCTAAGGTGAATGGCCGCGAGAGTGAAAGCAACCAAATCGCCTATGAGGGAAGCAGTGCATTCATGAAGACGCATGCATTCGTTCGGAGACCCCACCTCTCTAGCCTGAGTTCCAACGCTCTAGAACCTACCCGCAAAGATGTATGCGCTGTCAACACGGCAACTATTGACAAGATTCTCGGCACGAAGTCAACAGGAACGAGATAGCAGCGACGGACTGCAGTGGCGCTACCAAGCCGGGACCACACGTAATAGCCTGCAGTAGCGCAGCGGCAGCGCTCCAAAGCATACTTTACTGTACCCGAGCACGTAGGCCCTTCCCAGTACCAGGTTCCAGGAACTCAAGGCATTCGGAGCAAACCTATTCGCACCCTCTAACAAGAATCCGAGCAGCGTGCTATCTAGCTTGCATCGGGTGCGCCTATACATGCGAGGGCTAAGAGTCGGAATCGGTTCGTAAAAGCTCAGACTTGGTGGCTAGCTGTGAGGATGACCTACCTAACCATGCAAAGGGAGGGCCGCGAAGGTTATACGATATAGACGCAACAAAATGTAACCCAGAAAAACAGGCCAAGCAACGTGCCGCTCGATGTTCCTTCCGTCCGGAAGCAGAGTTTTTGCAATTAGCAACTGCTTCTACACAGTGAGTACAATACCTACTCACGTCACGGAGCATCTGAAAGCGTTGGTCGAATATCCGGCTGAGTCTCTATGATATGGATTGTGTACCAAGTCCCCTAGCGATCATCAACCTGGAACGTAAGCATGTGGCCCCTCTTGCCAGATTCATACTCCATTCAGAAAGGCAAAGGGCTCAGCCAAATTCTTCTCACAGGACAAGTGCCGTTAACGGCGACTAGATCAGAGACACCTCTCCTCTCGTAGTGGCTGTGTAGCATCTAATCTTTCAGGTGAAGCTCTCACCCATGTAGTAGCTTGGAAAGTTCCTGGGAGAAATATTTGGCTCAAGCTGGACTAGACAAGAGTCCTCCAGTAGCTTCAGTCCATCTGAAATGTAATAATACATATTGCTGCAAGACTTCTATAGCTGTAGTACCAAGTATCTTCAGGTCTCAGGGTTTTCCTTGATGTGGAACAGCCTGAGTAATTGGCGGCACCGGGTGATTCTAGGCATCCCAAGAAAGCTATCGAATCTTGATCTCGGCTGCCCCGATGTCCAGGGATCGCAGTAGGCGGCCGATTTACTGGCTCTGTCGGCGAGATAGATGCAATTTGCAAAGGCTTTACCGTCGACTGGCGCCTTTGGAGGAGCAGTCTAGTAGACCAAGACTTTTCCGAAGTGCAGCCGCGAGACCCGGGTCAAAGAAGCCTTCGATAATTTCTGACGAGCTGTCCCTTCATGGCTCAGTGTGGTAGCCTCCAGCGATGGAAAGATCAATGTCCTCGGAGCTTGAAACGCGCTTATGGTGGCTTCGGTGGTTACCGTATGATGGTCTCGGTGGTCCTGTCCATTCCATCTGTGACTCCACTTGTTATTAAGCATTAGACCACCTCTCTATGATGATTTTGTGTAGGGCAAAGCGAGCAAGAGGACGTTTGACAGGCAGTGGGACCATGCCGCCGAAGGCTCGTGTCAGAAGAGCCAGAGCGATGTAGTCACCTTCTCGCCATCGCCATTCATCATGCTTGGCCATCATAGCTGCAATTAGCATTGGAAACGTGACCTTACTTTATCGAGCCCGTGTCCTTCGCTGCCAGGACTTTGGTACATGATTGACGCTTTCGTAGGCGCAATGGTGTCTTGCGGTAGATAGCTCCAGTCCTTGACTTGGCCAGCAGCAACTTGCAATGCGAGGTATCTTGAAGTCACGGCGACTCCGCAATCATGACTTTGGAAAATTAATGAGATTGTCAAGTACTAGGCTCAAAGAGTCAGATCGATCGAGAACGCCAAGACTTCGCGCTAAGAGGCTTGGCGCCAGCGCGAGGGTCGGTTGAACCTGCCAATCTAAAGTAAGAGATACTCTTCCACTTGGATACCAATACAAGCTCATCAACCACATCATGAGCATCCTAAACATTTAGGACTTATGCTTCCGACATAAGAAGCAGTGTGTACAGTTCTCTGGACTCCTGCCGCCCATATGTGATTACGTGTCCTACTTACACATTATTGAATAGTTGGAAGTTGATATTCGGTAAAGACTTCTTTGAACTAACCCTTTCATGCTTCAAATCTTTGTTGGAAAATATTACTATATAGGCACCACCTAATCACTGGGTGCTTGGTCTAAGAGTGTGATTTTCGCTTCGCACACACTGCTTGTGAAAGGTCATGGATTCAGTTCCCATAGCATCCATTGCAAACTGCTTTTAGTTTTTGTGTTTTCGTAGCATTTCACGATTCCAAGATGACCAGTGTGGCCGCTCGGAGGGTTCGCTAGCTGTCGTTTCTTAGTTGCACTTAGCCCAAAATACTCTGGATCATGCCCTAGGTCTTATTCGCGGACGTTTCCAAAATCTGTCGTAAACATCTTCGGCAGTACTTTCTACGATCTCTACTTTACGCTCCTGCCAATAGAAGATTATGAGACTCGGTCTTTTCACGAGAAGAGGATGTGCATTGACCGGTAGAACATCAACAGCGTCCGTCTATCTCTCGAGTGGGGTACACTCAGACTTATATGATAACGATTGGTCCCACATATTCACTTCCTCCATTTCCGACCTTCCTGAACTACGGCAGCTTGTTACTTTCCAGACAAGGACTCTACAGCGGTATTTTGCTTCTGGGGTTTTGACAGAACCTAGGTTGAGGACGTCTTATAGGCGTAGTGCCCTACTCTTTTACAACTAGACAATTCTAGTCTCTTAGTTTTGACATCCTCTTGCAGACCCGTCCAATAGAGTTGAAATATGTGAACGAGTCTATAGAATTGCATCTGGGCTATATATTCATTCATCCCTCTACAATCTGCTTTTCATGACCATCTAATGACAGTCATGGTAGCTAGACTGCTGTACTTAGCGCCAAGAAGTCCGTATCGGTTCAACGGACAGCGTCTCTGTGTCTCTTCTTCTTACGAGTTTGGCCTTCGCCTTTGGTGTTTCAAGAATCTCAGCAAAGCCGTCGGTGACAAGCACTATCTTCACTTGTTTTCTCCAGATGCAGCACATCTACGCTACTCCCACCTTATCGCTTCCGTGTCATGACAGGACAATGGTTCTCTCTGGACGAAATTTGGAAGGTTCGTCGTTGATAGAATTGTACTGGTGACATGGCGGATATAGTGTATGTGGATGAATAACTGCACAAGGAAGTGAGTGTCGGCATAATTTCGATCAATGGAGGTGCCTTTCTCCTTGTGTCATATACGATATAGGCTATGCAGTCTTGTTCGTCGTAGGTTGGCCCTTGACTCAGGCGACATTGTAAGCGAGATGTGTGTCGTTTCTAAGGGAAAAACTAATCAGAGAACATGGTATCAAGCTCATCCGACTTTGGGTGCGGTTTTGTGCTATTACAGGCTGAGATCAATCTCTTGTTACGTTATCTCCAGGTAATCAGAAGCCGTTCGCTTCTTACTACATGATTGCCAAAATCTGACTCTGTTTACTCCATTGACTCTGCTGGGAACAAGCCAAGGGACGCTGCATATATACTATAGTAGTAAACCATTTGAGCTTAGATTCCCAGTATCAGGAATTTGCTGTCTGAAGTACATGGCTCGACCGATCAACACCTGGCCATGAGGTGGCTATAGCGTAAGCGAATTTCCTAAAAGGGAGAGGTAATCAGAGCGGATTTGGTTGGGTGTTGTCGCCTTTGGATCTTTCTGCAAATTATACCTCGCGGCAGCGATAAGCGAGCATTAGCCACGCCGGCTCAACTCCGGGCGGCAGCTAGCATAGAATAGCGCTAAGCCTGTTATAATACTAGCGCTAAAAAGATTAAGTATCGGAGGCGATGGTTCCTGGGTATTCCGCGATGAATCCGTGTCGCTGCTTATGACTTCGAAGGCTGTTTTACCTCCCAATCCACAATTGTCTCTCGTTTCCTTGCTCTTTATCGTACTGATTTCACCAAGGTCATTTCAGACGTATATTGACGGAGCCGTTCCCAGGGAGAGATGATACGGACACTGGTAAGTCGAAGTTCCTTTGTCTGCGGCTTGCCTTCGCGATAGTCCAATTTCCAGACTGAGTGTACGCATTATTCAGGTCCTCCGTCAGCATTTTATACCGTCAGCTACACATCCAAAGCGTGCGCTTGCCCTTCCGACATGGAGAGATCCAAAGCACATCCGATGGAGCTCTACAACTCAAGAGTCACAGGCTCATCAAGCTAACGACCGAAATTCGGCTATGCTGCATGGAATCAAGAGGAAGGAACAGGTCAATCCAGTGCACCAGACCCCACAGACTCACCCAGAGAAAAAAGTCTCACAACACCAGCAAGCACCAGCCCCAGGTCACAAAGCCCACAACACATCCCAGCAGCAACATCGCGCGCGAACGTCCAAGCTGAAAGGCTGGTCCGATTTTCCAAGCCCCAAGGGAAAAGCAGAGAAACACACTGCGCAGCGGCCAGCTCACCGGCGCCCGACATTGAAAGATGAAGCATATGTTCGGAGCAACTTTCGTGTGCCAACTTCGCAAGACTACCCTGAACTCCCATCCGGCTTCTTTAAACGCATAAAAGGTTCAGTCAACGATGCGACATACGGACTAGCGGAGCTACGCTCAGATTATACTCCACTCTCAGAGGGCGCCTATCAATGCACACTACACTTTAACTCTGCGGCACGGACCGAAGTGGTCGTTGGGGAGGGCAGGACCGAGAGAGCTGCAGAAACGGCTGCCTATCTGCATCTCGTTGCTAATTTCCATGAACAGGAGATACTTGGGGAAGTCTTGAATCGGCAATCTGACCTCAACCAAATCAACCAACAATCTGTGAAGAGGGAGAGGGAGGAAGAAAAAGATGCTCTTACGGACATATATAATTATGCTGCTCGTTTTGATCTCGTACCTCACATCAAAGCCGAGGTTGTTAATCAGAAAGCGCGGGGAAGGCGCAGGAAATTTGTAAATCTGACTGTGGCGGTTCCCGAGCAAGGTATCCAGGTCACTGCGCGGGGATCAGATTCTGCGGATGCCGAAATCAATGTAGGGAAACTCTTCAAGCAAGAAGCTGAAAAATACCATGCCGGGCGTGGTAGCGAGGCCATCGTAATCAAGGACTCGGGCGCTCTCACGACGGAAACTGCCTCACAATTTCTCGAATTTTACAGAATACTGCGCCCTGGTATCAAAATTGAACTTGACTCCCAGACGGCAGTCCAAGTTCAGACAAGCAGACCATGGAGCAGAATCCAGGTTAAGATCAATGGTGCACCCGTAGGCGAAGCTGTGGAGATGGAAAAACGAAAGAAGGCCGAGAAGACGGCCTACCTCACAGCTTCCATTGCTCTAAAAACGAACGAGCCAGAACTATACCCTCGATTCCTAAGAGCTTTGCGAAGTGGCCATGGACAGATATTGAAACCTGTCACGCCTATAGATCTGAACGTTGATGAAGACTGTTCTCTCGTTATGCGTGAAACTTTGCTTGGAGCCCGTAAAGCAGGCTTGCCAGACGAGGTGGTCGACGTTGTACCACATGTTGCGAAGCACGAAGATATCAATGGAGGATATCGACGCCAATTGTCCGCTGATGATATGGAGAAACGGAATTGGTTCCTAAAACAGAAGCTCAGTTTTTATCTACAAGATGAAAACCAAGTGGAACTTCGGAAAAAGAAGGCAGCGCTACCCATGAATCAATACAACACAAAAGTCCTCGACTTAGTGAACAGCAACACTTACAGTATCATCGTAGGAGCTACAGGCAGTGGAAAGACCACTCAGGTGCCCCAGATCCTATTGGAAGACGCCATCGCGAATGGGCAAGGAGCTGCTTGCAACATCATTTGTACTCAGCCCCGTCGAATTGCTGCCACGTCGGTTGCTCGCCGCGTCGCTGACGAGAGGGTTGAGAAATTGCAGGAGACTATCGGATACCATGTACGTTTTGATTCAAAACTTCCACGACCTGGAGGCAGTGTCACATACTGCACTACCGGTATTTTGCTACAGCAGCTTCAGCATCACCCGGACGAGGTCATGGATTGCAACTCACATCTTGTCATCGATGAAGTTCACGAGCGAGACATGCAGATAGATTTTCTACTCATTCTTCTGAAAAAGATCATCATGAGACGAAGGGCACAAGGCAAAAATGTCCCGCGTGTGGTCCTGATGAGTGCTACTATGGACACTGAGCTTTTCGCGGCATACTTCAAGAGCGATATCCCTGGCAAGGGGCCTATAGATTGCCCTTCACTGAGCGTTCCTGGTCGGACATTCCCTGTCAAGGAAATATACTTAGACGAGATTGTGAAAGCATTAAGAGCCACAAGCCCATCTTCGCAGCTTCAAGCGATGTACCTCGATCGCGATACCAAAGACTTCCTCGACGCCGAAGAAAGGCATCGTGTCGACAACCCAACAACTAGCCTTCAAGAGATCTCAAATACCTCGAGGGACGAGGTATCGGTCATTGATTGGAAGCGAGAGCGCAAGTATTCCTCAGAAGATGGTACTATGGACGTTCTGAACGAAAAGGAGAATGCATTAATACCGTTCGGTCTTGTCGCATGCACCATCGCTCACATTGCAAAGACCAGCAATGAAGGGGCCATCCTTGTGTTCCTTCCCGGGCTCGCGGAGATCATAAGGGTCGAGGAAACATTGAAGCAACAGAATTTCGGAATCGACTTCGCTGATCAATCGAAATTTCAGTTGTTTATGCTACATTCGTCCATAACCACTAGCCAGAACACCGTCTTTGAGCCAGTGCCAGAAGGATGCCGTAAGATTATTCTCACCACGAATATTGCAGAGACCTCGGTCACTATCCCAGACGTCCAATATGTTGTGGACACTGGCAAGCTGAGAGAAAAGCAATATGACCAACAGCGGCGTATCTCGCAGCTATCGTGTACGTGGATCAGCAAATCCAACGCAAAACAAAGAGCCGGTCGTGCTGGACGAGTACAGAATGGAAATTACTATGCCCTTTATACCAAGCAGCGTTACGATTCTTTGCGTGCTATTGGGCTTCCAGAGCTGCTCCGTGTCGATCTGCAGGAGATTTGCCTCAACGTTAAAGCCCAAGCTTTCAACACTCCAATCCGAGACTTTCTGGCGGAAGCCATCGAACCACCATCGGCAAAAGCTGTTGACGCATCCGTTGTCAATCTAGAGTCTCTAGACGCTCTCACAGACGAGGAAGACATCACCCCGCTCGGTCGTCTCCTATCCTCTCTACCCGTTCACCCAAGTCTCGGGAAAATGATAGTCCTAGGAATTATATTCCGCTGCTTGGACCCCATGCTCGTCCTCGGCGCTGCCTCCGCAGAACGCGCTCTCTTCCTCAATCCCCTTGGAGCCCGGCAAGAAGCCCAAGAAGCCAAGATGTCCTTCGTCCAAGGTTCTGGCTCCGACCATATCGCTCTCCTCAATGCCGTGCGTGAGCTTCGCCGCATCCGTGACGAGCAGGGCGAACGCACCATGAAAGATTTTGGCCACAACAAATTTCTCCACATCAACGCCTTCAAAACCATCGACTCAACCGCCCAACAAATTCTAGACATCCTCATCGAAGCAGGCATGATTCCCCCAACCCGCCGCCGCCTCGACTCCCAATTTGGCGATCCCAGCCTGAACGAGAACAGCCACAAAGTGCCACTCATCAAAGCCCTCATCCTCGCCGGCTCTCACCCAAACCTCGCCGTCAATCTGGGCGGTCGCGTATTCCGCACGCCCGGCGAGAGAAGTACAATCGTCCACCCATCTTCCGTGAATGCCATACGTGACCGTGACCGCGACCGCAACCGCGGCGACCGTGAAAAAGCTGAACACCCTGTGAAGTTCGGCACGATATACAGCTACAGCACCATGGCGCGCTCCAATGACGCCACCACCCTCTTCCTCCGCGACACTACAGAATCCACACCACTTATGGCCGCCCTCTTCGGTGGCAAATTGAAACGAAATGAAGAGCGCGGTAATATTGTGGAGATAGACAATTGGCTACCATTCTACGTCACCTCTCATGATCGCCGCACCGCCAAAACAATCATCGAGTTCCGAAAGTCGCTCGAGCGCCTGCTCGCCATTGCATTCAAAGATCTTGGCCAACTTTCCGCCAAGAAAAGGACTGGTGGTGCACTAGATGCCAATGGGTCCAGGAAGTTCCTCGCTGATGAGAAGGTGAGAGAGTTGTTCGCGGGGGGGTTGGTGGAGGTGTTGGATCGAGATGTCAAGGTTGCAGAAGGAACGGCGAGAAGGGGATGGGGTATTGGGAATCGACCGGCCAATGGTGTTGGGATGGTGAGGCGGTCGTGGAGTCCGGAAAGTCGAGCGGAAAAAGGTGATAGTACGGAATACAGGAGCGTGGATCGAGGGGCTAATAGAGGTGGTGGCGGAGGGGAGAAGAAGAAGATGCCCGCGTTCTATCAGGATATGATGAAGATCTAGTGTGTTGAGGTGTGGTGCATTCGCGTGATCGCGGACATATGTTGGGCGTTTGGAGAATCGGGAGGGCATTCTGAGCTTTGTTTCTAGACTTTGGTGACGGACAGTTGTAATCTAGACTTCGATTCTATGTACAATTGATAGAAGCCTCGATAGAGGCAAATACGAAGCAAACCCAGCTCTATACATATCCATATCCCAGACTTCGCGTCCAATTGAGAAGCATACCATTCCATTTCCAGGCCTGGAATACTTCCAAAAACGCCATATCCAAACAAAGCCGCCAACGACATGCAATTCTTACCCAAAACGCAAGAATGGGCGTTCATATATTCGGACTCAACTGATCGTACTTCACGCAGGTCTCGACCTGATCCGCCGATGCCTGCAGGAACTGTCGCCCTTCCAACCCAACCCAGATGCGAATCATGGAGAAATCGCCTTCGCGGGCGCTTTTGAGGAGAGAGCTGCCGCCGCCTTGGGCGCCGAGTTGGCGGAGGATGGGTAGGGCACTAGGGTTTCGGGTTGTTAGATCTCGGAATTTTTGTGTCTCGAGGTATGATGGGGGGAGAATTGGGGGCGGAGGAATGGATGGCCAAAGTAGGGGGGGGGGAATGTTCATACCTTTTGAAGAGGTCTAGATTAGGATCCAAACTCCTTCCGATACCCTCGAGCAATAGGATGCTGATAACGACGTTCACGAAATCTCCTTCCATCCTCACGTGGTGACTTCGCACCATACTGAGTACCTCATTCAGTACATCGCCGATTTTGACAGCGCCGAGCGCAAAGGTTTTGCTTTTCACGCCAAGTACTAGATGTTGCATCTTGAGCGCAAAAACCTCCTCGTCAATCACAGCGTCTGGTTGTCGGCATCGCTCAACCATCAAGTGTCCTGCGCGATAGCCATCGAATTCAGCAATGGCTTTGAAGAGGTCGAGGAAGTTCTTGCGATTCGTGGCGTTGAGGGCTGTGACGAGACCTGTGTCTATGAAGATAAGCTGAGGGCGGTAGCCTTCTTTGTCGATTTCGTCGAGCTCGGCTTTCCATGCTTCGGGATGGTGGCGATGCGGGCGGAGTTGTTGGAGCACTTCTTCCGTAACGTCCTTAGAGTGTGTAGGGGAGCCTGAATGTTTGTGTCGACCTAAGGAGAGGTTTATTCGCTCGGGCTTGTAGAAGCGGACCATGATATTCCCGGGATGGAGGTCAGCGTGGATGAAATTGTCAATAAGAAGCATGTGCAGGAACGCGTCGAGACCTTCGTCCGCGATTTCTTGCTGAAAAACGCCGCCGCCATCTTCGAGGAATGCGGCGAGTGGTATGCCTTGTGCGAATTCTTCAATCAAAACCTGCCGTGTGGTGTGTTCAGCGTAAGGGTAGGGAAACCAAGCTGTTGTTCGATCTCTGAATTTCTTACGGAACATCGTCAGGTTGGCAGATTCGATACGTAGGTCCAGCTGTAGTCGCATCATTTCACCGAATTGTTCCACTTCGTCGGGTAGGGAAAGCCATTCAATAGTGGGAATAGCGTTGAGGATTGCAGCGAAGAAGCCCATTATCCGTAGATCGCGACGCACCATACGCTCGACTTTCGGGTGCAAGACTTTGATAGCCACGTAGGAGGATGGTGTCCGCTGCGGTGTACTCTTCACTAGCACATCCACATTCTTTCGCATCCTTTGCCGCATGTTCGGCTCCTCGGAGCTGATGTCTGTATCCCCTGTGGCAGCAAGGTCAGGTTTTAGCTTTGCCTTATAGACTTGTGCGATGGCTCCCACGCCTAGAGGCTTCTCTTGGAATTCGTCAAAGATATCTTCGAAAGGTCGCCCGCCGAACGCTTGAACCAGTGTTTTCTTGGTATATCGGAGTGAGTGGGCGGGAGCGTTGGAGTGCAGGGAAGACATAGTGTTGCACATTTCTTGAGGGAATATGTCTGATCTCGATGCTGCCCATTGGCCGAGCTACGAGAAGTGGATTAGCCTGAGGCTACTCCTTCCTGGGCTGATGGGTGTACCTTGATGAAGGCCGGTCCTGCCCGCTCCATGGAGTGCACCAAAAAAGAGTACCACCAGAGCGTACCAGAGCGCTCATTATCGCGATCCCTGCGACGTCGTCCCAACCAGACTAGAGGTATTGTTCCAATCACGGGCACGAATATAACCACCAAATGTAGGAATCTGAATATAGTTGCGACGGGCTCCACAATAAGGGTATCAACGAATATGTAGAAGCTCCTCCATATCCTGGCGAGACCATACACCTCGTCCTGAACTTCCTTTGCTATCTCTGCCCTTGATGCCTCAAGCATATGCACTTCTGGTGTCTTGCCATCTCCGGTGTCCTCTTCGCTCAATGCGACAAATGCTGCTGGTGACAGCAAGCTCCATACCACCACCCTCCCTCTTGGCGATCTTGGTGGTGGCCTGAAGGGTATTCGCCATTTGCTGGCTATTGAGTATTGTCGTCCCTCGCGGGCGAAGGTCGCTAGGAGCCGTTGGGGCTTTTGGCAAAGGCATAGTCGGCCAATGGCGAAGACCGTTCGCATTTTATAGCCAGAACCTGTATCGTCACCGCCGTCGTAGGTCTTTTCCCATTGTAGCGACAGTGGTGCTCATGGGAAGACTTGGTGGGACGTGGACGTCGCTGGCGCCAAGGCGGACGTCATTTTGCCCGCAAAAGGTCCAGAGCTTTCGCCTCCAAGTTCATGCCTTGTAACCATTAACACTGTGACTTGGCTAAGGGAAGATAACTACAACATAGCACCTCTACGAAATTCGATCTTAGCAGTGCCAAACCTTCGAAAAAGCTGAGCTATGGGCTGGTTCTGGGCAGAGACAGCGGCGTCCTTAAGACCTGTTGCGCCTCACCCTTCAAATGCTACTCCCCCCGTGAGACACCCACTCGTATCTATATCTCTACCATAAGTCGCTGACTTCTACTAGCCTGCATGCCCCATGCACATACCTTCTTCCACGCCCCCCTTTCCACCCCAGCGATCCTCACAGCCACCAGTGGATGAATCATCATGCCCTGTTGCCGCTCCCAACGCTCCCTTCTCCTCTTCAGAGCCTCCTTCATCGACTCTGTCCAAGCTGAACCCTCTAAATTATATGCCATCGAACCTATCTCATGCCCGCGCCTCGAACCAAACTATCGCCCTGCCCACCTCCCGAACTACCTCATCAATACCTCGTGGCGATACGGAGTCAAGCTGGGAGTACCCTTCGCCACAACAGATGTACAACGCGATGTTACGCAAAGGCTACGATGACACACCCGAGGACGCCGTCGAATCAATGGTGGCGGTACACAACTTTCTGAATGAAGGTGCGTGGGTGGAGATTGAGGGATGGGAGGCAAGATTTGGCAAGGGCCTTGGGCATGGCTGGAAAGTATGTCGTAATGGAGAAGCAGCGTACGTGCAACCCAGGATACCAGAAGCCGAGAAGCCACGGTTAGCGAGATTCATGGGAAGGCCAGGAGACATGACACCAAAGGCTCAAATGCTGAATTTGCTGGGGCGAGCGTGGCCTTCTCAATTCGCTGGCGAACCACCCTTTGACCGACATGATTGGTATGTGCGGAGAACGCTAGCTGGAGGAGAGACGAAGGAGGTCAGATATGTTATCGACTACTACTCTGGACCGCCCGAGCCTACGGGCGAGCCTGTGTTCTACCTGGATGTCCGGCCTGCTGTTGATGGGCCCACGGCAGCAGCTGAGCGAATGCTGAGGTGGGGTGGGGACGTCTGGCATAGAGCAAAAGGTGCCAAATCTCCAGAGAAAACCTCATAGATATTTCAACACACTACATGGTATATCGTTAGCAATTTTCCGGCAATCATAGCGAGGCGTCGACATGGAGAGGATTATTTGGGTTCCTGTAATAACATATGATTCCGCACACTCTGCTCTACAATCAACCCTGAGTCGGGTGATCTACCAGGACCCTTACCACTGTACCTGTTCCTGTTCATAAGGCTAAGGTTTCACCTGCGTCCGTCGATAGCAAGATCGCAGATTCTGGTGTGGCCCTGAAGCCGTATCTCCATATGGCGCCTTGTTCCTCGCCACTCTGTTCATGTCGGTTTCGCAACACCAAACACCCAATGTGACAACGTGACCACAGCATTCGAAACCTTTAGTATTGCAGCATCTGATCTGAAACTTTCGCGACCTCGCAGGATAATTCAAAGCCCTGGAACAGCATCAACAACCCAGAGGGAGGTGGGTCAATCTTAGCCTGAGTGCGGCTGAATTTGCTCATGCTGCATTGATAAGGCTGTACAGAGGCTGCGCTTTTTAAATGATTCCTTTTCCCAATCATATAGCAAGATGTTCGCAATCTCTATTTGTTACGGCGATAACTACACTTGAAGGGCGACGGCAACCCATGTTCTGGAGACTTTTACAACGTTCTGTTCAAATGTCTTCATTGTAGTAAGACATCGACGTCGACCCCAATTAGGATTAGCGTGACTGGGCCCCTGCGGCTGAGACTTCGATTCTGAAACATGATGGAGCGTCAGGGCTGAAATGTCGTTGTCATAAGCTGAAGCTCTCCTCGTGAATGGTTCTGCGTCCAACTTCTCTTTGAAAGATAGAACTATCACCACGAGCATCCTTGCCACATGGCGAACCTGTCGAATTCTTCACTTTCCGGCTGGTTGGGCTTTGACAGAACTAATCTACCCACTATTCACCCTTGCCAACACGTCGATGATACGGGTGAAACAGCTGTCCTCAGTCCGGCTAGCTGCGCACAGGTTTGCAACGACAGCCTATCGCTCTTCTGGCCTCCAACCGATGATCCTCCGACCAATAATTTGGTGACTTGTGGGCTGTGGATAACTCTGATGGCCCAGTACACCTTCTTGGGGCCTAACAAGGATCTACAGTACGAGCCAGCGGAAAACATGGATAGCCTCTTGTCTTCCTTTGAAGGGACTGGACTCAACGAAAGCGACGTTCAGCATCTTCCATCATATAGTGATACCATCAGCGACTGTCTGGGGCGAATCTACGTCAATGTGAAGAGATTCTCTTTTGCTGATGATGGACGAGTTGCTTCCGCATGCACCAGGGATCAGCTGTTTCCTCTTGCTTCCCTTGAAACTGACGTTCCTTCCTACAATTTATCAGATGATGCTTTCCATCCCACTATCATTGCGCTGAGGGATTGTTTGGACGCCACATGTTCCCCACTCACCTTGAATCCAGATCTTGCCGGCATTGGAGTGAGTCTCATTGGGGCTGCCAACCGTCATGGCAATGCTGAGTGATATCACACCAGGTGTTTTCGTCTTTTATGTTACAATCGGGCATTGCTATCCTCGCCTTTTCCGCATTGTTGAGTTTCGAACTACGGTCGATATATACGGGTGAATCGAAAAAACCCTCGAAACGAAAAAATGAAGGAAAGGAGACACATACGGATCGAATTGCCATAGCCTTGGTCGAGTTTCACAAAGCCCAGTGCTACTTTTCAAGTGTCATTCAGATCACTGCATTATCACTCTTTCGTCAAAGGAAAAAGGCTGGCAAGTCATTTTCCTATGGCAGCCCAGCGAACACGTACAATGACTTTTTCGATACATCCGTTTTGATAGTCCTCGCGACTGGAGGCTTGATTCCAATCAACCTCACCTTGTCCTGTCTCACGCGCTACGGACGTCAATCTTGGTATCTGCTCATCTTGTCACTAATCACCTCAACGTTGGCTACCCCGACGTTGATATCCTCCTACTATAATGCTAATCAATCTACAAACAAGGACGACTTCAACAACAATCTGCAATTCCCTTTTTCTTACTCCACTACGTATGGGGGGACTTACAATGGAAATTGTGTCCTTGGATCCGAAAATATTAGTCATATTGTCGTCCCTCTATGCGGAAACTCAGAATTAGTGAATAATGCCATGCCGAGCGGGACAGTGGCCAATTGGTGGACGTGGCTTGTATGGACGAATTGTATGACGTGGCTGTTCTTCTGTTTGGGGAAGAAATGCTACGAGACAGAAAACTTAGGATCTTACCGAGAGCGACTGAAGAGCTTCCTCACGAGTCGTTGGTTAAACAAATTCGTGGTCAGGGAATACGACGCCCACACTATGTGGATAGCTACCGCGGTCATCCCGTGGTTCCTCTGTTTCGCCTCGCAATTTTGGCTGTTCAGTGCCTACTTTCAGCACTCAGTCATCTCGTACCAGTGGTCTTTTGGTCAGATCATTGCGATCACGATATGGGTCCCTCGCCTTGTTGAATACCTATACATTGAACTCAGTAAGTTGTATTCGCCGGGTTTTTAAGTTGGTAGATTACTAATCTATGCAGATGGCATCGAGAAGGCGTCCAATTATAAATATCCGTGGCCTTTGAAGGTGATAAGGGTAATCCGAAAATCGTCAGTCATGCTGACCGCCTTGAGATCGCCCGGGC
>JAABUW010004568.1_pt1 | contig 18719 bp, 20 predicted proteins | sample 5560081 | NCBI WGS metagenome assembly JAABUW01 (sample SAMN10711882, study PRJNA513363) | rock metagenome | isolation source: Antarctica rocks | place: Antarctica: Victoria Land, Knobhead sud | reverse complement strand
CCAGCTGCAGCCATGAGTAAGGCGCCGAGTGTGAAAAGCACATCACCCACAAGCAGTGCCTTCTTGCGACCTACTTTGTCGCTGAACCAGCCGCCAATGGCAGAGCCCACTCCAGCACCAAGCACTGCTGCACTGACAATGACTTCCTGGATCCAGACCAGCCTGCAGGTAAAGCAACCATATCGCTGCCAGAAAGACCGCAACAACTACCTTGAAAGCAAACGCTGATCATGCAGCAGTGCATGCTGCATATGCAGAGTTGTTGTGCAGCAAGTCAGGTACTGGTGTATAACAATGTACACTTGAACATAATCTGTCCAGCAAGTGAGATTGTTTGCAGGTTACCTGCTCTTGGTAGCAATGTGGTGGACAAGTAAGTCATCTCTGAGATATGGAAGAGCTCCTGAGATGACTCCGGTATCGTATCCAAACAGAAACCCTGCAGGTCAGACCTTATGCTGCTGCAACTTTCATGGCAAGCTTGCAGGTATGCCAGGCTTGCTTGACAACACAAACATATTTGTCACCTCCAATGCCTCCGAATATGGTCAGAAGAATGATGTTGTTGCTCAGCGTTGACCTAAAATTATTGACTCACGATTAGTGACAAGCAGGTCAAAGTTATATCGGCTTGCTCGTTCTGTACCTGATCTGCAACGAGTCATCCTCCATTGAGATCGTTCTGTCGCTGAGAAGAGGATGTTCATCGAGATTTGAGCCGGTCGCTTCTTGCGCTTCAGCTTCTGATCGCTGCATCGGCTTTTTAAGAACTCGTTTTCTGGCTTTCTCCATCAAGCATCACGACGCTTACTGATCATCGGGGGCAGGCTTTGTGCGCCCGTTTCTGGAGTCGAGGGGCGTTTAAGAGCTGTCGGGTCTCAGCACCACTAGGGCATCTCTCCAGATCAAACGCCATGCAGCATTTCATGATGATGCTCTTAATTTGCATGTGAAGAAGCGTGCACAGCAGAAGGTGACTGCTTCAATGTGGCACATTCAATGTGGCACAAGGGCCTCTAAAGAATCTGCTGTCAAAAATGGCATTTACTTCACGCAATTGCTGACAGCAATTTGCTGTTGCAGAACAGCCGACTTCTGCATGCATGCGCAAAACAACCCCACAGCCAAATATTTAATAGCTTGTCCTTCATCATGATCAGGAAAATGGCTTCGTCTGGAAGGACATGCCATTCTGCATCACATGCTGCTGGTGTGGAAGGTTCCCAGGATTCCTGGGCCAGGAACGCACGTCATCTGCAGACCGTCTGGGGCCCAGTGTGGCCCATGGGCATGCTGTGTGATTGTTGCAGTTGCTGGTTCAACGTTTAGAAGCTTCCATAGCGCCACCCAATTCCCGCCAAATCTCACCACCACTCCTTGTTTACCACCTTTGCTTTTTGGCCCCCTGCACTTCATCTTGCACCGCTAAATGATTTTCCTGCCAGACTTGCTGCCCAGATTCCTTGTTTTCAGAATTCCCAGCTTACTGCAGATTTCTGCGCTCTGCAACATCGACCTGTCGAACCTCGTCGCTGGGACATGAGCGGAGATGATTTTCACAAAACCAAACAAGCAGACCAATACTGCGGAGAGCGAGGTCAGGGCACCTTCCTTGCGTCATCTTGCGCCACGGCCCAGCCGATCAGGAGAGACACGATCGCAAGGAGGCTGCGCACACACCGTTCCTCGTCTTTGTGCGGTGCGAAGGCAGCACAATCTCGTTATTTGTTGATCACAATACTGACGTTGCCGACCTCAAGGCTGACCTCAAGGTGGGCCCTGCCACTCGACTGCCACCGCATCTTGTAACGCCAGCGAGCATACAGGCGTTACAGTACTTCATGTTGCCTGTTTTATTCACCATCACTTTGCAGGCGTGCCAGCAGAGCATCAGCTATTGACCTGCTGTGGTAGACAGCTTCAAACAGGGCTTGTTGCTTCACAGGTACAGTCTGAAGGCACAGTCAGCTCGATATACAGGATGCGTGGTGGTCAGCAGACTAGCACTGTAAAGGTAACACTGCAGCCAAGAATACAGAAGGACAAATGGTCCATGTACTGGAAGGAGAGCATGGCTACCAAAACAGACAGCTTTGCAGCCGTCACAGTTGAGGCAGATGTGAACACAACAGTTGCCAAGCTGCAGCAGGTATGGCAAGTCGCTGGTAGCAGCTTAGCTTGCAGTACTGCCAAGTCCAAATGCGCTAAAAGTCAAACAGTGGCATTGCTGCTGCTGCTGCTGCTCTGCAAAACAGCTGACGGCTGTTTTGCTGAATTAGTCTCATGTGACTGCAGCAACTGGCAGAAAGTCTCGGGTGGCAACCAGTGGACAGTCTGGTAAAGCTAGAGGGCTTCAGAGGTCCATGGGAATTCGCTGTGTGTAAGGGCAGAAACGTCAACCCAGCTGTTTCATTAAAAGCCAATGGCATAACTACTGACGCCACCATCACAGTGGTGAGACAAGTTCTGATACCAGAAGTGTGGAAGGTGCGTGTACTTTGCAGCTGAAGAGTTGTAGTAAAGCAGCAACACACTTCTGTTCACTGCCAAGCTCATGATACTACACTGGTCTGCTGCACATTATGCATCACTGAAAACCTACTTGGCCACACTGTGGCTCAGTGCAGTGCTGGCTGCAACATTGCTGACCTCAATCAAGCCAATTCTATGGCACATCGCAGTCAACTGTCTCTGAATGATTCAGATGTAGATCACATGTACTTCAGTATTGCCTGCGGCTTCAAAGCGCTGAAAGACCATTCGTATATACGCACTGTAACATGGTCTGTATGTGTTGCAGAGCATCACAGATGTGCAGAGCACTGCAGAAGATTCATCTTCTGACGAAGATACGTTCTGAAAGGACAGCAGCAGAATGCATGGCCTTCAATCAAAATTCGGTATTCATAGCATGCAGTCTGTGTCTTACACACCATAGCATGCAGTCTGTGTCTTACACACCTTTACCTAACCTCAACTACACACATATGAAACTCAGCACAATAAACAGCTAGCAATGCATGCAGTTCAACAAGCTAGTCATTAGCAGTCGTTGACATACAGATTGTGAGCTGTTGTTGCATACCTATACTAAACTCAAGCCAACTAAAGTGTTGTTTCAGATCAAGCCTCTGTCTGAACAGCTTTGTGGTCACTGCACCTGCTGTCACACAAGTTATAACACTGATCTACACAAATCTGCCTACAAGGATGTAAATAGATGAAATCCCTGGAGGGCAGTTTTGAAACCATACTGTCATAACCATTGTTCCCAGATTATTGTATTCCTGCTTCAGGAGTTTGTGATACAAGAAAACGTACACTACCAAGAACGATTGCTGTAGCAGAAGAACAGCTGGGGAGAAACTTTGTGGAAAAGGATTGAAGCCAGACTATTCATGAAGACTGTAACTCAGCCTGTTTCATTGCTGCATGTAGCACACATAATCGAAAACCACCTTTCTGAAGAATGTTACATTTGCCATTATATCAAGGGAAAAGCTCAATTGTCAGGTGTATGTGTAGTAGCCAAAGCTTGTAGGGACATACACCATGGGGGAAAGAAGAACAAAACCGTAACATCAGCAGTACACATGTTTGTGCAAAGCGTTTGACATTTATTAGTCGCAAGTGCAATGTACTAGTGCAGCATCTCAAGTTCATATGAAAGGGCACATGACTGCTTGAGTGGGAGAGGACCGATAAAAAAGAGGTAAACTACACAGTGCAGCAGGACGGTGGTGAGTACAGATAGGCTGAGAAATAGACTTTGAAACAGCCTCACAAAGCACAGGATCATCCTATCCTGACACACGCAGTACGACCATCGGCTGATGTGCATGCGATACATACCAAACTGAGTGGTCTGAGGGTTTTAAATATCCAAGGTCGCAAATTCACCATGACAGCGACAAGGCAAACCAACTGACACAACTTTCTTATCTCTCGGAGGATGTGACACGAAATTGCTGATGCAACAAAAGGAGGGGTGTGTTTGCTGGCCAGCATCAAGGTTGTGCCAACATAGCCAACAGAACCAAAACTGCATTGCGCAGGGGGACAGAACACTGACAAAGGCACAAAGGTGCGCAGGGCCTCCGGGACATTGACGCACAGAAAGCTGAAAGGTTGACAGTAGGAGCTGCATTCGTCCGGCAGGTGACTGCAAGACTCCACAGAGGAAACGAAACGGAACGGAAGAGGTGAGGAGGCAGCACTAAAATGTGTGCTCCTACCCTTGACATAGCAGTGATGCGGAACAGAATGAATTGCAAATGACTGTATAGCTCTGCTCCCGCCTATGGTTCAGTCCTGTAGACGGGCCCCAAACGCCAGTCCAATGCTTGCAAGCACTCCAGCTCCAGATGCGTGACGACATCCTTTGACACATTGCATGGTTCTGCGCCGTAGACATGAGCCATCATGGTTTGCAGCATGTTCTTGCATGGGACGTACTCCAGGACCTTTGCAGCCAAGTAGATGCAAGTGAGGTGAATCAGGGTCAGCCAGGCTTCTTTAGTGGGCAGATACTTGGCGTGGATGGCACCCACAAGGGGCTTGGCAGTCTGTCCCAGAGGAAGCACCTCCATGGGAAGCATGAAATCGCAGAATTGGGCACTTTCCAGACCCAACTGTAGCATGGCGTAGTTGGAGGCGGCCAGACGGCGGAAGTAGGAGGTTCCTAGGCTGACCATGAGAGGAGTGCAACCGTATGTGGTTGCAATCTGGAAGATTGCATTGCATTGCCCAGGGTCAGTGTAGCCCGGCCGAGCTGCAGACACACAGACAGACAGTTGGTGCTTGGTGACAATGCAGGCCAAGCAGAGCAGTATTTGCAGACAGGCACCCACTGCTGCATGTCATGCATGCAGGGTTATGTGAATATGCAACTTGTGAGGAAGGACTTTGATGTGACTGCCAGAAATGTAGACTGCTTGCATGCAGCACGTCCCATTAGCAAACTTGCAGGCAGCTCTACATAAGCAGATCAAACTATGCAGCAGGCAAGGCATGCTTTGCAGCAGGTGCACCTGAATGCATATAATGCTACAGTGCGTTGCATCTCAAAACGTCACTGCACTTGCGCAGCAATAAGCAGGAGGGGCCAGTGCATGTGACTGACCATGACAAGCAACACTCTCAGTGTCCCAAAGGGCCTCAGTAGGGACTTCTGAAGGGGAAGGCCTGCTGTCTTCCAGCCTTGGAGAACGCATGCCTGAGTGTCTGTTGCCTGGCTGGGGACTGCAAAATCTACCAGGATCATGATAGCTAAGGGCAGATGTGTTGGAGTCTTGCGGACTGGACAGAAACTGGTGGCGCTCCTCACACTGTAGATCACTCTCGAGCTGAACCTCTGCTGGACTGGACATTTGCATGTCGCTGAATGCACTGACAGAAGAGCCTAGCTGGCTGCAGCAGTCCTTTTCAGAATGACCATATTGGCTAAAGTGGTCTGCAGAATCAACTGGTAGCTTGCAGGGTTGCGGTGCTGATCGACTCCGAGAATGGCCTACGTGTTCGGCGCTTTAGTGATGCATGATTTGATTTACAACGCTGCGGCTCTGACTGGCAACAAAGATACCGCACTGAAGGCGTCAAAAGGGCTGGAGTCGAGAGCGGCTGCCAAGCAACCCTGACAGGTGCTGTCCTGATGATGGAAGGTACCTGCAATCATTAGGAAGTAGTACAGATCAGGCGGCACGGTAAGCTGCGCAAAGCTATGCCAGTGCATGTGTACACAATGCGAGGCCGCAACGCTGTCAGCAGTACCGCTGACAATGCCGATGGGAAGCAACTGACGACCTCGCTATGCTGTACTGGCTGAGAAAACTAAGACATGCCCAGGCTGAATGCAACTAAGCAAAAACAGCCTATTGACTGATCAGCGTAAGCCTGGGAAGATCAGTTCAACCGTTGCGCTGCCGCAGGTCAACGTCAGGAATATGTATTGCTGGTCTAAGATCTGGTCTAAGATGCAAATGCTGTTTCATGTCAACAAGATTGCACCAGTCAAGCAGTGGAGAACGGTGCCACTGATGGGGGCCACATATGTCGAAAACAGGTGCAGTGCCAGGACCAACAAGGTTAGGCATGCGCAACCCACCTATGCGAGATCGCAACCTTCAAGCATGGTGCCAGCGCTGCATCGAAGCTTATGCAATTGCCGACAGGCAAGTTTGGCTGGAATGGATCGATGGCTGCGCTGCTGACTCAAGCCGACCCAATAACCAGCACAAGAGGTTGGCCACCCGCTAATGCTATATGCTGGTCCTGTAGGTATGTCAAAGGAAGAACTTCAGATCGCAATGCGTTTGGGTTACCATCGTGCGATATGTTATCAGTAGTAGGCAACTTTGTGTCCCTTCCAAAACTTTGTTTCTTTTCCTAACCTGTTGTCGTGGAAGGGATACCTAACCTGTCCGTAGGGACAGAAAGGGACAGATTAGGTCACGACACAAGGTTTTTGTTAGGATACAAGAAAAGTACGGGACAACCCGCCTGGCAAGGAATCAGCTGCCGGGAGATTGAGCCACGGATTCGCAATGCAACTCAACAGTTCCCTTTCTGTGGGGTTCAGGTTTATTCAAAGGTAGGGCACATTCCTGCATCCTCATGCTATCTATGAGCATGCTGTAATACAAACTCTCCGCTTGCCCATTTGTAACTCCAGGCGGGGCATAGGGGTCCCACGGGGGCTCAGTAGTAATTCCAGAGAGCTGCTGACACCGCTTTGCCGCATCTTTTGGTGATCTGGTGAATTCAGTCACGCGTTCAGATTATGTTAGTTTGAAAGTTGGTCGATCCTAAGTCCGCATTTAAAATCGACTCTAAGCGCGCTCTTGCATTCCCCCAGCTTGAAGCACTCACGTGCGCAAAGGCGGACTCTCGAATGGCAATCATTGCTTATTGCATCACATATTCCATCATGTAGACAGCGTTTGTGACATGTTCACCCGGTGTCATACACGTGTGAACACCTCACAAAGGCCTCTATTGTGGCATTCTTGCGCATTACTCTAGACGATCGACCAGCGTGACGTGTTCAGATGCAAGCAGTTGCAAATGTAAGTGGTGTCAGCCGGGTGGGATGACTATGTAGAACAATTGTGCCACAGGAAATCCTGCTTTGAGGCACTTTCAGCAGCATTGAAACCCGCTCCAGAGTATAAAGGAAACTTACTCACCATATGGAGCAGTCTGTGCCATATATATATGCACGCTCTCCTTGCAAAGTCAGCTGGTTAAGGCGCCTTTTCACATTAGCCATATGGCTTATGCATAGCAAACGTTCTATGCACTACAGTAGCTACCAGTTGGACCTTAGTCTACCTTGTGCTTAACACTCAGCTCTGCAAGCTACCTTCAACTACAAGCTAATCGAATGTTGCACAGCAAGTATTAGTACAGTGCTCTGACAAACGGCAGTGTTCCGTCCAACTATGATACCATTGGATTATTCGTACTCAGTCTGTTACGGTAAATCAGATTACATGTCATTGTAAACGCCTGTAGCTACACATCCCCATCATGTGAGCATATCAGCAACATTAATGCTCTGGCCAATGCGCTGATCAAGACTTGCCAGTCCCTGTTCATACAACAGTTGCAGTCCTACAGTTTTGTCAACACAATGCTGCAACACCAGTCACACTTAGAGTCAAGGACAGTGAGATACGCACTATATACCTAAGGTACAACAGCAGATTGTCAATACCACGCTCAAAGCGCACTCTTGTTAGTCGTATATAAGTGGGTACTCCCCATCATCATCATCACCAATACCCCCCAGATGCCCCCCCAGGAGCTCATGAATGGGTACATGGGCCAGGTGGGCACCCATCTGCAGGCCCACCCCATGCGCCAAATCCATGGGGTCTTCATCGTCGCTGTCATCCAGCACCGCAGCAAAATCCCCATCGTCGCTGTCACCTTGCAGACTGTCATGGTCAGAAGCTGCCTCGTCCATCAAATGCTGCTCCAGCAGTAGTCTACCCATCTCTGAGACACGGCGCAGGCCGCCGGCTGCTAGCAAGGGGTCTTGCAAAACAGCCTTCAGAGCTACTGCAAGCAACAGCGCTGCACGCACTCAGGACAGACTGCTTTGGCCGCACAATGTGTGCTATGCGAGCTCTCATAGAAGCCCTTGCGAGAAGTATCTGTATGTTACGCACACAACAATGGATGAAGCTGACCACCAGGAGACACTGCAATGAGCCACAGAACACATATGACTTGTCCTGCACGTACCTAACTCAGCATGAGCTGGCAAGGGTTTCAGTTATTGATATTTTCACTACCAATGCAGTCACTGCAGCTCGTTCTGCATGACTTTGTACCCCTAACATTGCTCTCTGCAGCAAGGGCTTGCTGCAAATGCCACAACTGCATCAACACACCAAACACAGAATGTCAAAGCAGCACCGGAGAGGGTTACCTTTGCCAGATGCTGAAGAAGGAGAAGCGGCTGCAACTGTCGCAGCAGAGTCACTAGATTCTTCTTCTGCTGAGCTTGTGTACGATGTAGGACGTAAATATGCCAAGCGGCTAAGGTGTTGATCCACTGAATCGTCATGCTCATGACCTGTTGACATGCATGCTGATGCACATGAGTGGAGATCCAAACTTCTGCTGGGCTGGGTGGGTGAAGGCAGGAACCCATACACGGGTGTGCCCACGACCTTGACATAACGAATGCAGGTATAGTAGCGGTTGTCCTCTTGCTGCCGCTGCACTCTGCCTATCAGCTCCACCTACGTAATACTAATACTGTTATTGATAATAATAACAACGCTTTCCAGCTCATGATGAGCTAGACATGTGCGGGACACGTCTTGTCTACATGAGCAAGACCACTGCTGGTTCTGCATAAACTTGCTACTGTACAGCAGTGCAAGACGGCCTCGCACAAGCTGCTCTACTCGTTTGATCAGTTGCAGTCTCAAAGGACATGGTGTTGTGCCACACACTAAACTGTGCTGCTCAAGTGCCAAGTTGAAGCAGAATGGAGGCGCCGGCATGTCAATACAGCACATTTCCACATGATCTATGCTGTGGCAGAGCGCTCATGCAGCACGCAGCGTAAGCACAGCATGCAGGCTAAGCATAGCATGCAGCCTAAGCACAGCATGCAGCCTAAGCAAAGCATGCAGCCTAAGCAACGCATGCAGCCTAAGCACAGCATCACCACAGACAAGACCCCATGAATGCTTCAAGGAGCACTGGCCATACACATTGACAGTGCCATTTTCCACATCAACAACAAGTGAAGTGAAGACAATGAAGTGATGACATCGCTCACTCTGACAAAGCCGCCAATGCACAGCGTTGATGGGATGCTGAAGCGCTGCAAGCTGTCACTGTTTTCAACTGGGTACTCTGCAGTGCAGAAATGGCAGCAGGAAGAAGAGGAGTTCTCCCCAGCTGCACACTCCAGCTGCTGCAGGCTGCTGGCAAAATGGAATCTCACAGATTTTGAAGGATACAGGGGTTGGCCCTGCATACGCATGAGGAAGTGAGCTCCAACTCAGAAACAGAGCGATTGACACGCAGCAGTAGGGTCACAGACAGCATGGATGCTTGGACTGCTTTGCAGCCTGAAGTCATCAGCAGCTTTGCAGGCGGATGCTCTGAGCAAGCTAGGCTGGCCATCAGCAAGAGACGTTGATCAGCTACTTTGATGTACACAACAGTCAGACGCCCATTTGCGACCATAAGAACCAGCAACTCAGCACAGGGCAAGAGCAGGAACTTGCAGGAAGGCAAGCAGACCCACCGGCTGGAAATAGGCTTTGAATGGCTGCAGGTGCACTTCATGCACCACACACACAGGGTGTGCTAGCTTGAAGTCCAGCGTCTCTGAGCTGTTGACCTCGTCTGATGGACCGCTGGACCAGTAACAGGCGTTGAAGAAGCCCCTCATGCGCGCACTGGGTTGCAGCACATTCTGGATACGCTCCTCATCATTGTCTGCAAGTATCATACGGCAACCATCATACAGCAATTGTCATGCAACGAGCTGAACCACAGACGACCAGTGCTTTTTGAGTGCAAAGCCTGCAAAACACAGAAGATTTCTTGAGAGAGTAGTCCTAGTGGCTGTCAGAGACTCTCATGGTAGCACCAGGGTATATGATGGCTCTCTGTATGAGCCAATGGGCATCTCATGCACACATGGGCTTTGTTCACAGCACCTGACAGGGGGCTGTCAACATTTTGAAAGCCAGAACTACTTTTGAGTCAAGTCAGCCCAACATGACCTCATCTGCGTGCAGTAACATGTCCAAAAACTTCGAGCCACAAAAGGAAGCTTGTTCTGTAGAGTCATTGTTTTCAACTTGATGAATAAGGTCAGGCAGAGAGGGATTGTTGAAGAATGCCAGTCAGTAGTGTCAAACAAAACCATACCTGTTGAGCTAGCTTGCACAGCCTCTGCTATGAGAGACTCCTTAGCTGAGCAAGCTCCCAAGCGCCAACACAGGCGCTTGTAGAACATGGACCTCAACACATCCTCTGACATGCAGATGTCAAAATGCCATAGCTTGCTGCCGCTGCTGCTGCTATTGCTGCTGCTGCTAGCTTCGTCATTGTCCCTGCTAGCTGTTGTTCTCAGGTTACGCTCCCCAGAACAAAGCCGTTGCAGCCTTGATAGGATGGATTGGGACTGGGGGCTGTTGCTGGGGACTGAGGCTGGATCTGCTGGGGTCAATCCTGGTCCCCAGAAGGGGGCTGCTCTGCCCTTGGGACTGTGGCAAAGCAACTGCTCATCAGACTGAAGAAGAGGGCTGAATCCAGACCTGGGTTCTGAAGGGAAGGGGACGAGTCTGATTGGTTTTGCTGAGGTGGCGGTACTGCATGGTGACTGTGCATCTGACAAGCATCTCAACTCTGTCAAAACTTGCCGGAGGCTCTGCAACAGAAGCAACATACAGCTCAGACATAGAGAACAGCATGAAAGTACTCACATGTGAAGAGTATTGTTTCTCTGCTACATGACGATTTTGACACCACAGTGGCTTCTTTCATCAGCACTGACTTGTGTAAGACACCAGCTTTTACAGCACGCATAGGCTGACATGGGAGGGCTCTGCTCTGGATATAATACGGCTAGCGCAAAACAGTGAGCATGTCATGATAGGCTGAATGGCTGAAACAAACAACAAGTGCAAGATCAAGACACCACAAGGTCAGCTGGCTGTTTACCTCTGTATCGGATCCTACCACACCAGCTTGGAAGTTTGTACAGCTTCTGTTGCAGTGTATGCGCCAAAGGTCATGTTGCACCACTGCAGATCAGCTCACCAACTTTCCAGATGACTTTGGACTAGGCAGCAACCTGGCAGGATTTGCTTTGTGCATAAAACCTGAAAACTTGCAAAGCTCATGGTGATCGCACCTGAATTGCGCAATCGCTTGTTGACACGTTCCACCCAGTGAAGCTGGCATGGCTGAAGCAGGCTGAGCACACGAGCAAGAACCTCCTCCTGCAAACAGGTTGGAGTGCTCAACCTAGTGTGCATTTCAGTATCAGCTTACGGCAGCTGAAAAATTCGGTGATCGAAAGCTGTCAGAGCTCTAAGGTGTCGCCGTCTCCGTTTCTGGTGGTACTGTGTTGCGTTCGCACCACTGGGACCACAAGACACCATAGAAAAAAGGAAGCTCACCGGCAGAGAGTCGATAGCACAACGGTCCAGACCCAAAAGCTGAGACTCTGGAGAAGACTGTTGATGCGCCATGCTGCCTGACACTTTGACAGCACCGGCGCACAGTAAACAGAAAGCTGCTGACTGGACAAACTTGACGTTTTCTTCTAGGAACGGTTAGGCTGTTAACCAGTATGCGGTGACAAAACAGTTAGCAGGGTTACGATTACATGATTGTCAACGAAGCTGGCCATGAAGCTCAACGTTAGTATCGCACCGCATCACACCATACATGGCCTTGTCTGCCGTACGCCCTCAACTATTTACCGCCAGCCTTCTGCGAACCGGCAGAGTAGGAGTTCAACATTCCGTGACCAGACACGCACACCAGTCTTATAGCCGAACATACACGCGGATGGTGCAAGCACAATCCAGCTCTTCTAGCGAGACCGCTACGCTTGCGTGTGGATGCTTTTGGTCGCCGGTGAGGCATTGTACTTCGCTGAACAGGAGTGATGATCTATCTCCCTTCTGTAGCATCTTGCATATGCGTGTTGCGTTGCAGTTGTATCTGCTGCACGGCGGTCCTTGCCTTGCATCCTGAAGTGTGTCTGCTTCAGGATGCAAAGTTCAGTAAGCTTCCAGGCGTGCTGTCAACTCGAGTAGGTTACACAGGAGGAAGCAAGCCCAATCCCACATATAACTCCGTCTGCAGTGGTGATGGTCACACAGAGGCAGTAAAGGTCGAATTTGATCCTCACGAGCTTCCTTACGAAGGCTTGCTGAAGGTATTTGGTGCATGTCTGACTCAACGTTGTTGCTAGCTTCTGCAAACAGTGGCTGAAACTGCCCAATGATGGCTGTCAGACAATAAAGCCAGCATGCCTATACTGCCACATATGCATACTCAAGCAGCCATGCTGGCAGTGATCACTTAGCACATGTGTGCCAAAGTGCATTGCTCCGGCAAAACTGTACTCCAGCAGAACTGTTGGCATCATGTTGATTGTACTGTGCAGGCTTTCTTCAAAGAGCATTCTCCTACAACCAAGAAGGGCTCAACTCAGTACAAGTCTGCTATATGGTATCACAGCCCTGAACAGAAGAAAACAGCAGAGGCTATGATGAAGCAAATATCTGATGAGGCAGGGAAGCCTGTAGTCACAGATCTAGAGCCTGCATCTCAATGGACAGATGCCGAGGATTATCATCAGAATTACTACCAGAAATCTGGTCACTGAGACCAGTTCAGTTGTTTTCTTCCCAGTGTCAGGGTCACCTGTCATTGCAGTGGGGTATATTAACAAATTTGACCTGGTGACCGTAGTGTTGGTGTTGACCAACCGTAGCAAGGCTTCTGATACACCTTGCCAGTCCCAGTGCTAGAGGGGAAGCTTTAAAGGCAATGAATATTGGGCTAGGTATTGCTCTTGTACCAGTCGAGGCAGCAGCGCAGCCGATTCATGGCGTTGAGCAGCTTTTATGATTATCACAAGGCAGACTATTTATTCATTGAGCATCTTGTTCATGTGTTCATGGCTGACCTAGTGCTTTAAGGTATGATGGTGAACTAACATCCATGACTGCAGTCACTGATGGAGGCATTGTCAGGGTTATAGCTTTTCCCTAAGGCTTAAGGGGGGCATTCATTGTTGATACGTTGACATTACAAGCAATGAGCTGCCTGAATGGTTCAACAAAAGTTCAGCCAATTGCTTCAATCTGCATTGCAGTTTCTGCAAACCCTCCTTGCAAGTCATTACAATGATGTCTGATCGTGCTAGACTGTTGCCACGCGCATGGGGTCCAAAAGTCAGCTCATTGCGTTCAAAATAATCAGGGGTGATCCCACACGAGCTCTGGCCTACAGGATCTCCACGCTGCATCATTAGTCACAGGCCGCATGTGCAGTACGCGTGCTGACGAGAGATGTGAAACATGCATTCTATCGTCAGAGAATGAAGTGAACTTTCACCGGTAGTCCAAGAAGACGTTATCGTGTTTCGGCATGATGATGCCACGGAGCTGAGATCTATCAGCCAACAGGATCATAATGCTATATAGTCATGCTAGGCCTCGTGGTAGCTTTCGCAGATTGCTGCGTAATGACATCACGTGAACTATATAGGCCAGCTAAAATGGCCGCTCTGATGTGCAGTACTGTACTAGTTACTGTAGTACTGTACTAGTCACCGTAGTACGACTGTAGTACGAATTGGCTTACTTGATTCTGATCTTTCCGTGCACATATGTGACATGTACAAATGTCAGTGTGTTGAAGAACATGGGCTGTATCGAAATGGGCTCAAGCATAACAGGCGTGAGGTTACATGCCACAGCGCTGCTAAAACCTGTGCCAGATTCGCCTGACCGTCAGCAAATGCTACTTCATAGCTTTGCGCGCAAAAGCTGGCGCCAGTCAAGCAACTGTGCAGCTTTGGATTCCGAATCGGAAGATTCAGGGCAAAAATCCAGGTTGACCAAGCTCCCATGTTGCGCATATCTGTTGGTCAGCTGATGCACTAGTATACTCTATAAGTATCATACATGCCAGATGTCAGCAACATGAAGGCAAGATTCGTCAAAGCATGTCCTCCTGGCAAGTAGAAAGCAACGCTTTCTTGTGATTAAAAGAAAGCAAGCATTGCAATCAACAGCCTGCTCAAGTCCGCCTAGAACTACTGCGCTTCTCTTTAGACGTTCTGGACTTTTTGCTATCCTTACCATGTCTTGAAGGTGACTTGCTTGTAGACCGTGGGGGTGTGACTTTCTTTTTGCCTTTAGGACTTAGCGATTGCCTGCGCAGTCTTGCAATGGGAGATTTTTTCCTCCTGGGTCGGTCTGGAGACTGCGATGGGGATCTTCGCCTCCTGGCCCTGTCTGGAGACTGGCTTGGGGATTTGCGCCTCCTTGTCCTTTTTGGGGACTGGCTTGGGGATCTGCGCCTCCTGGCCCTGTCTGGGGACTGGCTAGGGAATCTGCGTCTCCTTGTCCTTTCTGGGGACTGGCTCGGGGATCTGCGCCTCCTGACTCTAGCTGGGGACTGGCTTGGGGATTTGCGCCGTCTAGATCTGAATGCAGCTGGAGATGGGGATTGCCGTCGTCTGGGCCTTTCTGGAGACCGAGTTGGGGACCGCCGTCTTCTAGCTGGGGACTGTTGTCGCCTGCAGCAGATTACAGCAGACATGTCAGTACAACATTGGTGATGTACACATTGATGTAGCCTCTCTGATCTAGCCACCCGCAAACTGCCACCATTACAACAGACGGCAACAGCCACAACAGAATATGTGAGTGACACATACACGTGTCGTGCTAGCTTTGGCAGATGTCTGTCTATGTGAGCTTGCAAACAGAAAGGTGCGCCCCTCTTGCTCCAGTTCAGTGTGAGTGGAGTCTCAACTCTGTCATGTAATGCTCTGACACACACCATCAAAGTCAGGCACCAGTCAAGCCCAGAAAGGATCATTGTGCACATTGGCTTCAGTCTCAACTCAGGCAATGCTCTGACACACAGCATCAAAGTCAGGCATCAGTCAAGCCCAGACAGGATCATTATGCACGTTGGCTTTGGCTTATTTCCTCAAGGCACTGCTGTGCAAACAGTCTTGGGCTCAGCTGGGCATACTGAACTGTGTGAGCTCTTGGAGATGTACAAACATCCCAATCTTGAAGGAAGGCAGCTGTTCTGTCAAGGAACTTGCTGCAGTGAATTTGATGCAGAAAAGGCCTGGCGACTAGTACTAGGCATGTCTACTTTGCACAAACTAAAGTCTCCTACCCGAGTCTTTGAGCATCTGCGCTTGACGCATCAAGAAATGGGTCAGCATGCAAACTCCACAGGGTAGATGTACCTTTTGGGACTTCTGGAGCGGCTTTTAGATCTGCTGCGATGCCGCTTCCCTTTGCTTGCCTTTCTGTCTACCTCACTGCGCTTGCTGTCTCTACCACTCTTCTTCTCCAGCTTATCCTCCCTGCTGCTGCTCTTCTTCTCATCCTTGGCGTTACTCGCAGGCTTGGCAGCCGCATGGGACGGCTTGCTGCTGGAGGGGCCGCTAGGATCAGCTCCGGCATCCTCTGGGGCATCATCGATCCTGCCCTGATCAGCAGTAGGCTTGTCAGCCGCCTTGCTGGAAATGCCAGCTGGCATGCTGTCAATTGGGCTCTGCCTTGCTGCTTCTTCAGAGGGGCCAAGCGCGGACTGGGATGCCCCAGCAGCCCCTTGGGACTCAAGGGCTGTTCTGGACACGGATTGTGAACCATCATTGCCAGACTGCTGCGTCGCAGGGGCGGTCTTGCTTCCCAGCATGGCAGGAAATGACTTGCCATTGGTGACAACTTGCTCAGGAGCTTCTGCTTCAAACTTAACGTTCACAGCATTCTGGTCGCCACCATGCTGGGCTTTGCCAGTGGGAAGTGAGGCATTGCCAGATCCATCTGCTGTGTCCACAGCTGCTGCTGATGGGGAAGCTGTAACAGGCCTGGAGGGCAGGGGCTGATCCCGGCTGCCTGATGGGGCAGAGGGGGGGATGGGGCCGATAGAGGCAGGGGCTGTTCGGGTGGGGGCTAGGGGGGTTGTTGACAAGGCTGCAGCAGCTTTGATCTGTTGCATGCTTCGGATGATCTGTTCCAAACTGCTCACAGGTGCTGGTGTGCTTCCTGCAGAGCACATGCGTCAGTCAACACTGTCAGATGTAGTGCACCACCCAAAACCAAGAAAATGACAGAAAGGTAGAATGACTTTGGAAACAGCCTTGGAAGACAGGAAGGTGATGTGGTTGTGGCTGAGAGCAAGTGATTTTGCCAAGTTGAGCTGAATGACACATTCCATCACTGGAACTGGTCAAGACTGGAAAGCTGCATTGGAAAAGTCAGCATCCAGCAGATGCAGCATCAGCAGCTCGAACTACCAGAAAGAGACACTCATGCACAGACACACTCATGCACAGACATTGCACCAGTATACTGGAGTCAAAATCTAGGTGCTCCCATGCACATGGTCGCAGTGCATGCTACTGCTGGTCCACACACACCTGCTGCAGTGGTGCTTGGCTCCAACTTGACATGCTCATCAACCATGTGCTGCAACCTGTTGCCCTCTGTCTCCCTGGACGCAAATCAGACACTTTTGTCTGTGTGAGATGCATCCTGTTGCTAGATGCACCATACACCAACAGATGATAGAGCAGAGCGCATGACATTGGCAGTAAAAGATGTGTACCTGATGCTGCTGCTGCTGTCAATGCGCACTGCATAGGAAGGAGGCTGGATGCTGGTGTCAATGGACATCAGCGTGCCTGCACTGTTGCCTCCATCCCTGTCAAGGTACCACAGCCTACACCACATCACATGTCACACCAGGGCAGTGCACCATATCACACCAGGACGATACATACCTGGCCCTAACCTTGTCGTGAAGGATGTATGAATGAGTGAATGAACAATGGAACAAATAGACACATGGATCGACATATGGACAAAATATATAATAGCAAATTATGTAGAGCCTGAATGCTGAATGGACCATGCTTGATGATGGGCAATCTTGTTGTTGACTGTCTAGATCCTCTATCCTCACAATAGGGCACGATATATGCCCGCCCAGACTTTGTTACACAGCAACGTCATTCACCTTGTCGTATTTCAGTGTTCCATTTGCCTCTTGGAAAATGTGAAATAGTAGACACAAGGCATTTCACTCTGACAACTATGTCATAGCATCCTAGCTTTCAGATGAAAAAGCACAGTGCAAAACACGGCCCCATGATACCTTAAAGGTGTCACACAGAAAAGCTTACCGCTGACCCTTGACAAAGGTAGGCTCAATGGCTTTCTGCTCTTCTTCCTTTTTGACCCACCCTCCAGCAGCTGTGGCAGGGCTCATGCTGCGACCATCCCCAGCCCCAGCCTGATCTCCATTCGACACCGCTGGGGATGCCCCAGTCTCCTGCTCAGTTAGGGCTGGGCCTGGCTGCCCTGCCCTTGCCCCAGGGGATCTGCCAGAATCCTGGGAATCTCCATCAGAAATGTAGCCCAGACCAAGCAAAGTTGCTCCATCTGGCGCTGCACTATCTGCAAGGACAACAGACAGTGTCAGAGTATGTCTCTGTCATGCATGTGATATATGTCTGTCATTTGTCGTGCGGCTGTCATTGCATCTGAGAGCAGAACAGTGACTAGCTTGGAAGATGAACAGGCGCCAATTACTCAGATGGGATGCTTGAGAGACCCTGTGATGTCAAGCACTGCCAGCTGGGGTTGTACTGCATTTTCCTGCTCAAGGTGGGCAACCCAACAATACACAGAACGCAGAATATTGAACTCACTAGCAGGTGCAAGCGTGTGCAATGATGTCTGACAAGCACATGGGCAAATGGGCGGCACGTCTTTTTTGCGCAGGACGCATTGGCAACATTCCAATCATGGCATTCAGGAAAGTGCCGCGACAGTGCAGTAAGATGGCCTTAAGGATTGATGCTAGCTGCATTCATATGCAGTGCCACTCCTCTTAGCTGTACCTTACACGCAAACAAAGGGAGACGAAGAAAGTCAGCAGGACAGCAGAACTGAGCTCTTGTTGCACAGCTTTAAGTGCATTTCCGCAAAACGAGGACAGAGACACATAATGTAGAGCATCACCAGATTCTTGGTCTGAAGAACTGGCTGCACTGCCAGCTGAAGCTTTGCCATGCTCGGCATCCTTGCGCTCAGCCTCGCACACTTCCTCGGCGAGCTTGTCTGCAATGCATGGCACTGACTTTACATTGCACTTGGAGTGGAATTGTCTGACCTTGTACCATGAGCAACACCAATGCCAAACACCATGTTTGTAGGCTTGCAGACAAGTAAGCCAGGGGTTGGCATCTGTAACATCAATAATGAATACAGGTGTGATGATCATTTTGCCAGGGACCTATTAGGTGTGTCCAAATCTATTTCTGAGTGCCAACATTCATTCATTTCATTTTATAACTTACAGTCTGGGGTGTGGAGCCAGTAGTGACTCATCAGACATCCTGGCTTGAAAGCACAGGTGTATGTGGTGTGCAACAAAACCAAGCTGGTGGGAGTTCTGTTCGA
>JAABUW010004567.1_pt1 | contig 18721 bp, 19 predicted proteins | sample 5560081 | NCBI WGS metagenome assembly JAABUW01 (sample SAMN10711882, study PRJNA513363) | rock metagenome | isolation source: Antarctica rocks | place: Antarctica: Victoria Land, Knobhead sud | reverse complement strand
AGAAGTCAGTTAAACTAATTGAACAGTTAAAATCGCGCGACGCGACTTTAACTAACGTCAAAAATTCTAAATCAACGTTCAGTCTGAATTCATTCTCTTTCAGTTCAATGAACATAGCAATGATAGAGACAGCGACATATAGAATGTTAGTTAAACGATCAGATGTCAAGATCTTTGCTGTTATCATCTTGAAAATCGATCGACTCATAACTACAGTTGAAAACAAGTCTGAAGAAGTGAATCTGCATGAGCTTTTCTATGCTGAAGTTCTCAAGCAAGTCAAGATCAAGCTTTTCTCTGAATATCATGACTATCTAGATGTCTTCGATCGAGCAATGATCAATCAGCTATCATTGCATCGTTTCTACGATCACAAAATTGAGTTGATCGATAAAGAAATGTCTTCGCGAAGCAGACTATATCAGATGTTCGATCACAAGCTTCAGAAGGTAAAGAAATATCTGATCAAACATCTGAACAAAGAGTTCATTTTCTTCAGCTTCGCATCATACGTCTCGCTCATTTTGTTCGCTGAAAAGAAAGACGAAAGTCTGCGTTTCTGCGTCGATTACAGAAAGCTCAATGCTTTGACCAAATGAGATCGCTACTCTTTGTCATTGATAGACGAGACTTTCGCTCATATACAAGAAAGCAAGTATCTGACTTGATTGAACATCATTGTCACGTTTAACAAGCTACGCATGCATTCAGATAGCGAAGATTTGACTATCTTTATTACCTTCTTCGATTCATACAAATATCATGTAATGCTCTTTGAATTAATCAACGAATCAACGTTCTATCAACACTATATGAACGACGTATTGTTTGAATATCTACATCAGTTTTGCCAGATTTATCTAGATGACATTATCATTTACAGCAAGATCTTGAAGAAACACAAGCGACATGTACGATTGATCTTGAATAGACTACGAGAAGCTGATCTACAGATAGACATTGATAAATGCAAGTTTCATGTTCAGAAAACCATCTTTTTAGAACTTTTGATGTCAATCGAGAAACTTAAGATGAATTCACGAAAGATGCAAGCAGTCGTTGATTGATCTACACTCAATAATCTCACTCAGATACAGTTCTTCATTGACTTCTGCAATTTCTATCGACGCTTCATCAAGAACTTTTCGAAGATTGTTCATTCAATAGTTCAACTCACTCAAAAGAAGATCATATTTGAATGAAACGAAGTCTGCTAAACTGCATTCGATCACATGAAGAGACATATGACTGAGACTTCTATACTTCGTCACTTTGATCAGACTCGCGATTTCATTCTTGAAATTGACTCATTCAACTACGTCAACGATGAAGTTCTGTCTCAATATGATGACGAAGATGTTCTACATTCGATTGTCTTCTATAGCAAGAACATGTCTTCTGCTGAATGCAACTACGAAATATACAATAAAAAACTGCTGATCATAATTTGAGCTTTTGAACACTGATGATTCGAACTGAAGCTGATCGACATTTCTATCAAGATGTTCATCAATCATCAAGCGCTTATTTCATTGATGAAAGACAAGAAGCTGAGTCAACAACAGATGCGCTGAGTTCAGAAGCTAGCTGACTTTAACTTCAAGATAATGTATCAATCTGACAAACAGAACATTAAGATCGATGCATTAACTCGTCGAGCTGACTTCGTGCCTAAAGATCTCGATGATAAACGCGTTTGATATCAAAGAACTACTATTTTGACATTGAATCAAATGAAGATCGCTGATCTAAAGAAGAATAATGATCAACCAATCTATAAACAGGTTCTTGAAACTAATGAAATCGACGAGAATTGTACGCTACTTCGCGAAGCAATAGCAAGAGACGAAGCACAATATGAAGGTATCAAATTGAAGAATTGTCGAACTCAGAATGAAATCTTGTATCATGATAGTCAGCTATGAGTTTCGTTCAACGAGCTTCTACAAATGAATCTGATTCGTGAGATACATAATCAATCGTCGATTGACCATTCTGAAATTCTTAGAACAGTGAAGATCATAAAGCGAAATTACTATTGATCTTCTATGCGAAAAACGGTAGATCGATATATTTGAAACTGCTACATATGTCAACGTTCAAAAACATCAAGAAATAAATCAAATGACTTGCTTCAACCTCTATCTATATCTGAACAGCGATGGCAGAACATAGTCATGAACTTCATTATCGATCTATCTGATTCGTACGACTATAACGCTATTCTGACTGTCATCTGCAGATTGTCGAAAGAAAGGCATTATATCTCTTGCATCACTGATGATGAAGGTATCACAGTCGAAAAGACAGCTGAAATGTTGCTTCAATGAGTATATTGAACTCACGATTTACTCAGCTTCATTGTATTTGATCGAGATTCTCAGTTCACCTTCATTCTTTGAAAGTTTCTTTGCAAACGACTGAGCATTTCTCTTTGATTGTTCATTGCCTATCATTCTCAAATCGACGGTCAAAGCGAATGAGTCAATCAGAATGTCGAGCGATATCTTCGTTTCTTCTGTTCATACATGCAGAACGACTGGTTCAAGTGACTATTCATGATCGAGTTTGTCGACAATAATGTCTTGTCTTCAGTCATCTTCTTGACTCTCTTCTTTATGAACAAGAACTTTCACCCTCATATGAGCTTCGACTCTGACATCATCGAGTATGAAAGCATTCGCGAACGCTTGCAGATCAATCGAGTCAAGAATATATCTGAACAAATGAACAAGACATTGATCTTCGCTCGTGAAGCTCTGATCAAAACACGGAAACAAATGGTAAATCAAGCTAATAAGCATAGAAAGAAGATCAATTATGAGATCGAATCAAAGATGTTTCTGAATGAATGAAACATCGTTACAGCGAGATCTTTCAAAAAATTGAATGACAAGATGCTCGACTCATTTCAGATCACTGAGTCTGTTGACTCATTCTATAAGTTGAAACTATCAGAGACTATGCGTATACATGATGTATTTCATTCAGAGCTTCTTCGTTCTGTCATCGATGACTCTCTGTCTGATCAAAAGAATGAATCTTCAGAGTCAATAGTGATAAACGATGAAGACGAATGAAAAATCGATGATATACTGAACTTTCGACGCTATAGAAGACGACTTCAATATCGAGTTAAATGAAAGAACTATGACAACGATCTCAACTGGTATAACGCTGACGACGACGAGTTTATGAACGCTCAAGAGATGATTGATGAATTTCATATCAAATATTCAAGAAAAGCGCACTAGAAAACAACATTCATGCGAACATAAATAGTCAAGAAGAGAAGGTAATGTTACGATTCTAGTCTTCGTCTATTTTTCGTCTAGTCTTTGCCTGATTTCATTCTAATCAAGTCTAGCGAGAATCTGATCTAGAAGTGATATCATTGAGACTCTGCATCATATGTGTAAGACATCAACTCAATCGAGTCTAGCACAGAGCTGAGAAACACACATATAAGAATCGAGTTCTTTTCTGTAGATACTTTTCTTTCTTAGCATTTATTTATTAGTTAAATGACATCTTTATGACTCGCTCTAGGTCAATTTCTAACAGTCTCGATTATGATGATTGCATTTTGATGAACGATCTTCAGAATAAAATCAATAATCGCTTGCAGAATGCTTTATCAATCTGTTCAGAGAACTTTACTTCGCTCACTCGCTTAAGAATCTTTCTTCAGAATGTGAATAATAAACAGTGAGTCAACTATCAGCTATGCAGCAAACGTTGCACTGTCATTGTCAAAGTCACTGTTGTATCTGATAAATGTGCTGCTACTTCATTGTCAGTGACGACTTTGATAATCAATTATATTAAGTTTATCATCTTTTTTACCTCTGAGTCAGCAAGATCATCTATCATCTACTATACTTGCAAGATCTCAAGTCATTTGTCAAAGAACTGCTCTCAGAACAAGATCAACACTTTTGCATCTTATGCATTCACTTTTCATTTACATGAGATCATCATTTCAAAGAATAAAAAGAATGAGAAAATGTCTTCTTTCAAGAATAGCAAGACAAAAAACTAGAGACTTTCATCAAAGATGCAATGAAAGATGTGTTAATTTCTTCAATGATGAGCATGTCAAATGACTCTTTTGCTTCTGAATCTTTGACTACTGAATATGTACTTTCTAGCAATGAAATTAGTTACTCATTGAAGTCATTGATTGACATCAAAGCTGCTGACTATTTGTTCATTGATGAAGTGATTGCACAGATTGTTTATAATCAGTTGCAAATCAAGTTTCTGACTTTGATCAAAGCAAAGTCAATTCAAGAATTCGATGATCATTATGTTAAGAAACTCATTACTTATGTCATCTATTTGAATCTGACTGTTCAAGATCATACAATTGACACAGCTTCTATGTTGATCACTCAATTAAATCAACATCAAATGATTCTTGAAAAAACATGAATAAACAAAATTGATCTAGTAATTGATATGCAAATCGATTTTCTTCAATTTTCGAATTTCACTTCTAGTCAGAAATCGATTGTTTTACTCTCAAGCAATAAAACAATCACGACACAGAAAAGTTTGACTTCTACTTATATACTGAAGAGATCTTTCACTTTCGTTACTTCTCAACTCAGTCAGAAATCACTCTCTTTCAGTCAGTTTAATGAAAAGTCAGTTAAATTAATCAAACGGTTAAAATCATGTGACGCGACTTTAACTAACGTCAAAATTTCTAAATCAACGTCAGATTCAACGAACATTGCAATGATAAAGACAGCAACATATAGAATGTTAGTCAAATGATTAAATGTTAAAATCTTTGCTGTTATTGTCTTGAAAATCGATCAACTCATAACTACAGTTGAAAACAAGTCTGAAGAAGTGAATCTGCATGAGCTTTTTCACGCTGAAGTTTTCAAGCAAGTCAAGATCAAGCTTCTCTCTGAATATCACGACTATCTAAACATTTTCAATCGAGCAATGATTGATCAGCTATCATTGCATTGTTTCTATGATCACAAAATTGAATTAATCAACGAAGAAACATTTTCTTGAAGCAGACTTTATCAGATGTTTGATCACAAACTTCAGAAGATAAAGAAATATCTGATTAATCATTTAAACAAAGAATTCATTTTCTTCAGCTTCGCATCATATGTCTCGCTCATCTTATTTATTGAAAAGAAAGATGAAAGTCTGCGTTTCTGCGTTGATTACAGAAAGCTCAATGCTTTGATCAAATGAGATCATTATTCTTTGTCATTGATAGATGAGACTTTCGCTTGTATACAAGAAAGCAAGTATTTAACTCAATTGAACATCATTGTCGCGTTCAACAAACTATGTATGCACTCAGATAACAAAGATTTGACTATCTTTATTACCTTTTTCAACTCATACAAATATCATGTAATGCTCTTTGAATTAATCAATGAATCAACATTCTATCAACACTATATGAACGACATGTTGTTTGAATATCTACATCAGTTTTGTCAGATTTATCTAAATGACATTATCATTTACAGCAAGATCTTGAAGAAACACAAGTGACATGTATGATTGATCTTGAATAAACTACGAGAAGCTGATCTACAGATAGACATCAACAAGTATGAGTTTCATGTTCAGAAAACTATCTTTCTAGAACTCTTGATATCAATCGAAGAATTGAAGATGAACTCACGAAAGATGCAAGCAGTCGTTGATTGATCTACACTCAATAATCTCACTCAGATGCAGTTCTTCATTGACTTCTGCAATTTCTATCGACGCTTCATCAAGAACTTTTCGAAGATTGTTCATTCAATGATTCAACTTACTCAAAAGAAGATCATATTTGAATGAAATGAAGTCTGTCAGATTGTTTTCGATCATATGAAGAGATGTATGATCAAGACTTTTATACTACGTCACTTTGATTTAAACTGATCATTGAGTTAAGTTTTGAATTAACATTTTGAACTTGAATTGAGATTAAGTTGAATTGCTCACATTTTCAACTTGATTCAAGTCGAATTGCTCATATTTTCAATTCAACGCAACTCAACTCGACTGAGAATTGAGTCAATTCAACTCGACTCGTTAAAAACTTAAGCTTGACGTCAAGAGAGCTAAATATAGAAAATTTTCCGATTTTTGACTTTTGCATTATCTTTTTGCATTATCTTTTAATAAAAAGTCATAAAGAAGAACATGAAGATCATTTGATAGAGAGTCATAAAGAGAAACATGAAAATCGTTTGATAGAGAGTCATAAAGAGAAACATGAAGAGAAACATGAAGAAAAACATAAAGAGAAACATAAAGAGAAACATAAAGAGAAACATGAAGAGAAAAATGAAGAGAAACATGAAGAGAGTCATGACGAGAAACATGAAGAGAAACATAGAGAAGAACATGAAGAAAGTCATGACGAGAAACATGAAGGAAAAACATGAAGATCATTTGACTTTGATAGAGAGTTATGACGAGAAAACATGATAGAAAGTCATGAAGAAAATCATAAAGACTGTTTGATTAAGCTATTTACATCTATCTAATATCTTGTCGAATTGAGTTGAGTTTTCAAATCAAGTTATTGAATCAAGCTTCTCAATTCAACTCGAGTGCTTGAGTTTAACTTCTCAACTCAACTCGACACTTTTTCAAAAATCTTTCAACTTAACTCAGCACTTTTCGAGTCGAGTACTCAACTTAAACTCGAATACTCGACTCAACGCAATCAGTCTACTTTGATCAAACTCATGAGACTATTCTTGAAATCAACTCATTCAACTACGTCAACAATGAAGTTCTCTCTCAATATGATGACGAAGAAGTACTACATTCAATTGTCTTTTATAACAAGAACATGTTTTTTGCTGAATGCAATTACGAAATATATGATAAAGAACTTCTGATCATTATTTAAGCATTTGAACATTGATGATTCAAACTGAAACTAACTGACATTTTTATCAAGATGTTCATCGATCATCAAGCACTCACTTTGTTGATGAAAGATAAAGAGCTAAGCAAACATCAGATGCATTAAGTTCAGAAGCTTGCTGATTTCAACTTCAGAATAATGTATCAATCTGACAAACAGAACATCAAGATCAATGCATTAACTCGTCAAGCTGACGTCGTGCTCAGAGATTCAGAAGATGAGCGCATTTGCTATCAATGAATCACTATTTTGACTTCGAATTGAATGAAAATTGCTGATCTAGAGAAGAACATTAGTGAATCAATCTATAAACAGATTCTTAAAATTAATGAAATCGATGAGAATTGTATGTTACTTCGCGAAGCAATAGTCAGAGATGAGACACAATATGAAGATATCAAATTAAAGAATTGTTGAACTCAGAATGAAATCTTGTATCATGATAGTCAGCTATGAGTTTTGTTCAATGAGCTTCTACAAATGAATCTGATTCATGAGATGCATGATCAATCATCAGTTGATCATTCTGATATTTTTAGAACTGTAAAAGTCATAAAGCGAAACTACTATTGATCATTCATGCGAAAAACGATAGATTGATATATTTGAAACTGCTATATTTGTCAACGTTCAAAAACATTTAGAAATAAATCAAATGACTTGCTTCAATCTTTATTAATATCTGAGCAGCGATGATAAAACATAGCAATGAACTTCATTATCAATTTATCTGATTCAAGCAAATACAACGCTATTCTGACAATCATCTGCAGATTGTTAAAAGAAAGACATTATATTTCTTGCATCATTGATGATGAAGATATCACTGTTGAAAAGACAGCTGAAATGCTGACTCAATGAGTATATTGAACTTATGATGTATCAAGCTCTATAGTATCTGATTGAGATTTGCAATTCATTTCTATACTATGAAAGTTTCTTTGCAAACGACTGAGTATTTTTCTTCGATTATTCATTGTCTATCATTCTCAGATTGATGATCAAAGCGAATAAGTCAATCAGAACGTTGAGCGATATCTTTGATTCTTCTGTTCATATATGCAGAACGACTGATTTAAGTAGACTGATCATCGAGTTAAGTTTCAAATTAACATTTTGAACTTGAATCAAGATTGAGTCGAGTTGCTCACATTTTCAACTCAATTCGAGTCAAATTGCTCATATTTTCAACTCAATGCAATTCGACTCGACTGAGAATTGAGTCAACTCGACTCGACTCATTAAGAACTTAAGCTTGATGTCAAGAGAACTAAATATAGAAAATTTTCCGGTTTTTGACTTTTGCATTACCTTTTTGCATTATCTTTTAATAGAAAGTCATAAAGAAGAACATGAAGATTGTTTGATAGAGAGTCATAAAGAAAAACATGAAGATCATTTGATAAAGAGTCATAAAAAGAAACATGAAGATCGTTTGATAGAAAGTCATAAAGAAAAACATGAAGATCATTTGATAGAAAGTCATGATGAGAAACATGAAGAGAAACATGATGAGAAACATGAAGAGAAACATGAAGAAAAACATGAAGAAAAACATGAAGAAAAACATGAAGAGAAACATGAAGAGAGTCATGATGAGAAACATGAAGAAAAACATAGAGAGAAACATGAAGAAAGTCATGATGAAAAACATGAAGAAAAAACATGAAGATCATTTGACTTTGATAGAGAGTCATGACGGAAAAACATGATAGAAAGTCATGAAGAAAATCATGAAGAGAATCATGAAGATTGTTCAATCAAGCTATTTACATTTATCTAATATCTTGTTGAATTGAATCGAATTTTCGAGTTAAGTTATTGAATCAAGCTTCTCAACTCGATTTGAGTGCTTGAATTCAACTTCTCAACTTAATTCAACACTTTTTCAAAAATCTTTCAACTCGACTCAACACTTTTCAAGTCAAGTACTTGACTTGAACTCAAGTACTCAACTTGACGCAATCAGTCTACACTTTAGTAGTGTCATGAACAACTAATGCAGATATTCACTTGAAATTTCGAATATTTAATGCACTTTTCAATCATCTTGAGCAGATTGAAAAGAATATAAGAAGAAGTACTTGCTCATCAAGTGCTGTTATAATAAAGACTTGCAAAAAAGTCTCAATCAAACTTGCGAAATATTATGTCAAGATCAAAGACAGTGATGAAACAATATATAATCTTGCAAATATTCTAAATTCTACAATGAAGCTAAATCTTTACAAGACTTGAGATGACAAAGACAATAAAGATACAGATCATGATGAAGAGTCTGTTCACTACAAGATTAAGTACAAGACAGAGTTCAAAGAGTATTTTCATCATTACTATAAAGATTCAGCTGTCGATTTGAATCTTTTGAGAGCAAAAGCACAAAAAGCAAGAAGTGATGCTGATGAAATAATGCATTATGATAATGCATTTGATCATTTACTAATAATCTTGTAGTCTGTTGCAACTGTTATAAGATCATTGCTTTGACAAACTCAGCATGCTCATTCTTTTCAAGATGAAGATGATTGATATCTTCGCACTGATGTTATAAATGAGAAATGTTTGACATGACAATTTTGAAAAGACAATGCTTCGAATTTTTCTAAATTGACGCAAATGATTAAAGATGTTCTTTTATGCTCAATATTCTTAATAAATATTAAGCGAACTTTCAATCTTGCTAGAAGAGTATGTTGATGAAATCGATCACAGATGAGTTCAAAAACGATGAAATAAATAATGTTAATGAAGTATTACAATTGAACTATGAATTTAAATTCAGATGAGACTATTACTGAGCTCTGAAATATTTATCACAGAGAGAAGAATGATGATTAAAAGATCAACGAGTCTGCTGATTCATTTTGAGTATTTTTGAAAACTGTTCTGACGCAGATTTATTCATAAATCTGCAATATCATCTCATTTATTAAAAGTCTTGCATTTAAAGCAAGTACTTATTAGAAGTACAATTGAGTCAATGCACAAGAATAATGCACAAGAATAATATGAATGTGATTTCAAGAATTACACTGTTTATCTAACTGATGAAGACAGACATTTTCTAGTCTGTCTTGAAAAACATGACATCAAGATTCATCATAAGATTCTTCATAAATCTCATATTTCTATCTTGAATGATGACGCGTTTGACATGAATTGTCATCAAGTTGATGTCTGCATAGAGCAAAATGTCAATGAAAATTCTACAACAAAAGTGATAATGCAAAAGAGTAATGCACTTACTTTTCATAAAGAAAATCTTAAAGTCTTCAATGACTTCTTGAAGAGCACTCAAGACAGAGCGCTGAATGCGAAAATTATATTGTAGCATGTTTGCTTAAGCATAATCATGCATAATCTCTTTAATCAGTCTTTCGAAAATCATTTTGAGAATGAGATTTTCTGCAATCTTCTGATATTTTTGAATTTCGCGCAGCGCAACAATGTCTGATTTGTAGCGTCTTTTCTGTTGCAAAGCATTAGTATGTCAGTAGATAATGCATTATTCATGTGCATTATCTTTTTAGTAGTAGTAATAGATTTAAAGACTGAAGTTTCTTTGATAACATAATGATCAGTTAAATGCATCAAACTCTTAAGCATCTTACGTGCTGATGCATGTGCTAAAAATGAACTTGTCAGCAATAAATGTTGAAATTATGTCTAGAAACTAATCAGAGTGTGTACGTGACTAGAATGTTTGATCTATAAAGATAGCTATAACTAAGACTTTAAGAATACAGAAGAAAGAAGATACAAAAGGCAAGAAGAACACGCTCTATATAGTAGTTACTCAGATTCAACGCTAGTTTCAAAGAAAATGTGTTGAAACATAAGAAAGATGTTTTATTTGAAAAATGTTTGTGATACAAAGAAATGTGTTTGTCATAGACATCTGTTAATTACTCATAACACAAAGAAGTGTGTTTGTCTAGAAGACAATAGAAACTGGTTAGAAGATGCTAGAAAAGAAAAAAGATGCTGAGTCATATCTGAGTCAAACCTGAGTCAGATCTAGGTCAGATTTAGGTCAGATCTCGACTAAATCGTTGACTAGTTCTAATCAATTCTGACACATTCGTAACATTATCTTTCTCTTTGAAAATTCATGTTCGCATGAATAGAACAAATGAAACGCAAACTTTCACTGTTTTTCAACTTAGTGTGACTTGTCTGAATAGAGCTTATAAAATTCAACTAGAACTTCTTTCAAGCTCTTGAATTCTTCTTTATCGACATAGTATCATTCGTCATCTCGATTTAGTTCTGTTCATTTGATCTTGTATTGTATTTGATCTTGATAGCATCTAGAGTTCAAAATGTTATCTATCTCTCAATGATTATCATCTTTGATTGTCAATGATTTAGAAGATTTCAAATGCTGTTCTGATAAGAGATCTTGAGAACAAGAACGTAATAGCTTCGAGCTGAACATTGAATGCAGCTGCTTCATGCTTATCGATAAATGAAGATGATAGATGATTTCAACTTTGATAGTGATTTGATAAAGTTCTAGCTGTTTGTCTTTCAAATCTTTACATGATCTAGTTGTCTTTATGTTTCTAGAGAATAATCAAACTCAGTCGTCTACTTCATAGATGACGTCTCGTCTATGTTTATTGATTTGAGTTTCAATGATCTGCTTCGTCTTTTTCAATTGCTGACGATTGAAGATAAGAAGCTCTTTCATTTAAATTGCAATATTGTCTGCTTTTCTAGCTTCAAGACGTTCACAAGTTGTTTCATAGTCAGTCATATTTTAATCGAAACTCATTCGAGAATGAAAACTCTTATTGAAGTAGAATGAAGTCATTGAGATGATCGAGAAGATATTGAAATTCTCGCTGAATTCTATCATTGATAGTCATTTTGCTCAGTCATTCTGCATGTAATTGCAGTAGATTCTTAGTTTGCATTCAACATCTTGATTAGCTCGTTTTGATTGATCATCGATCTCAGAATGATAAACTGTTGATAGACTAGCTGTGATTCTTAGTTGCTTACAAAGACTTTGTCACATTGTGAATATGAATTGAAAGTCTTTGTTCGAAACAACAGAACTAGGTAGATCATGAAGTTGATAAACGTTTCATAGCATGATTCAAACTGTTTCTTCAACTGAAATGCTTTCGTCTCTTCAATGACAGAAAACATAGTGATGTTTCTTGATAAGTCAACATATGATTGTGCAAATGATGTTATAATCTTCTGATAGAAATAGCTCAGTGATGAAGTTCATAGCTATATCTTTTCAGCGTTTCTGTGAAATCGAAAGAGAATGAAGAAGTTCATTGATACTATCTCTAGATGTCTTGCTTCGTTGACAGACATGACAGTTTTGAATGTAACGTTTAATCGTTGCTTGATGATTTGATTAATAGTAGAAACGTTGAACTAGATCGATAGTTCTTTGATTGTCAGAGTGAAAGATGAAAGATTGATCATGAATTTTCTTTAGCAATTTTGTATGCATATTCTCAGAAACTCACAGTAGATCTTTTCTGAACAGAACGTCATCAACGATCTCGCAGTGCTTCAATTCAGTGCTATGTAGCTTGAGCTTGTTTTCGCTTATAGCTTGTTTATACTCATTGCAAAGCTCATTCATCTTGTTGACATCTTTTACTCGCTGATAGAGATCAACTTCAGATTCAATAGCTAGAATATTTACTCTATCGAGTGTCAGAATGATCTGATAGCAATCTTCAGTGCGCTGAGTTGATTCAGAGACGTCGATCAGAGACATTCTGATTAGAGCATCAACTTTAATGTTCATTTTACCTGATTAAAAAATGATCTGAAAGTTAAACTTGAATAGAATGTCTAGATAATTGACTTAACGTCGAGTTAACTGTTTGTTTTTCATGAAAATCTTCAAAGTCTGATGATTGATGAACATTTGAATGAGCAGCTCTGTGCATTTCAGCTTAAGTCTTCAATGTTCAAAGCATCAAATAATGACTAGCAATTTCTTGTCATAAATGTGATAATTGCATTCAGCGAGAATCATGCTCTTGCTGTAGAATGCTACTGAGTGAAGAACATTCTCATCATCATACTGTGATAGTATTTCATCTTTGATGTAGTCAGATGCATTGATTTTCAGAATAATCTATCATTTTGAATCGAAATGTCGTAGAACTGAGATCAAGTCGACTTGTTTCTTTAGATCATCAAAAGCTTGAACACAAACTTTGTTTTAAACAAAAGATGTGTTTTTTCTAGTCAGCTGAGTGAATGATTTGACTAGCTTCAAGAAGTTCTTAATGAAACGACGATAGAAGTTAACAAATCTCACGAAGCTCTGAACTTTTTTTAGATTGATTGATGTAGTTCAGTTGACTATGACTTTCACTTTGATAGAATTCATACAAAGATCTTGTTCTGATACTATAACTTCTAAAAAGACGATTTCTTCTACATTGAATTTGCACTTTTGAATATTCATCTGTAGATCAGCTTCTCGTAAACGATTTAATATCATCTTGACATGTTGTCAATGTTTTCATTGAGTTTTGCTGTAGATCAGAATGTCATCTAGATAGACTTGACAAAAGTCATTTAGAAAGTCTCAAAGAATGTTATTCATATACTGCTGAAACAAGACAGAATCATTGATAAGTTTGAAAGATAACACTTTTGATTTGTACGCTTCTAAAGCAATGATAAAGATAGTGTAGTTTTCACTATCAGAATGCATTCGCAGTTTATTGAACGTCGAAATGATATTCAATTAAGTCAGATGCTTGCAATCAATTATTTTATCAATCATCTCATCTATCAAAGATAGAGAATAGCGATTTTTTTTGATAATAGCATTGAGCTTTCAATAGTCAACGCAGAATTATAGATCTTCATTTGCTTTTAAAATGAACAGAATGAGTGAGAAATACGAAGCTTTGCTAGAGATTATAAATTCTTTGAAAAGATTCTCATTCAGATATTTCTTTACTTTCTAAAGCTTGTAAAGAGACATTCAATATGCTTGACAGCGAGATGACGTTGCATCACTAGTAAGCTCTATCTTATGATCATATGAATGATGAGACGATAGCTTGTCTGCTTGAGCTCGATCAAAGATATCTAGAAAATTCTGATATTTCAATGATAGCTTGACTTTAATATCTTCTAGATTCTGAGTCATTTCATCAACTGAAAAGACGTTTATGACATCTAGTTTGCATTGAGTATTGTAGACGATTTCTCTATCGATGTTTTTCATGAACATAGCAAAAATCTCTGTCTGATTCTTCTTTTTTCGTTTTACTAAAGCTTGAAAAGAGACGACGTTTATGTTTTGAATCAAGAATGACTTTTTCTGAATGAATGAAACTGAGTGCTTAAGCATTTTAAAGATCTTGCTGTGAGCTGCTGAAGAGGTTGAAGTTGATCATGATCAACTTGAGTGCTTTGTATTTGACGAAATTGAAAAAATCGAAATAGAAATATTTAATTAATCAGAAAATACGATAGTATCATGTGTAATGATTGTCTCTTTAACAACACAAGATATATACAGAGATCAAACAGTAATCACTATTACTAGACTTAAGATCTGAAAATAGCTGAGACAATAATATGTATTGACTACTTACATGAGTTGAGCACGAAGCTTTTATCTAAGAGAACAATCATCATTATATAAACATAAAAGAATCATGTCAAGTCATTTCTGCTCTGAATGATCATTCTGATCATTCTCAAGCAAAATGAGCAAGATGAGCATCATGCTCATCATGCTCACTGTGATTATTTCTGATTCAAGCGATCAGAGCAATCACTTTGAAACTTTGATTATTCAATGATTATTTAATCATTGCTGTTATGTAATCATATGCAAGAGAGTTTTAACACTAGATCTTCTTCTAAGATTTTCATCTTGAAAATCACTTTTTCTTCATGTTTTCTCATTGCACAATCAAAAACTTTATCTTGCGTTGCAGAGATTTTCTTGAGCGTACAAGTTCTGAGCGTGCTGTCATGCATCTCTGTGAACACTGCAGTCGCTTGCAAAAGAAATGCTGTGTTGACAATGAATTTGATCGTTGCATTGAGTGTATGCATCTCGATTGCAAGTGCAATCTTACTTTCTCAATGATGAAGTGAAAAAAAATAAAGACAAAATGCAATTGCTTTCTTGATGAGCTGCTGAACACTCACAAACAAATGCAAAAGATCTTCGCAAGAGTTACTCATCTGCAAAATCAATTTATGTTTTTGAAGAACAAGAAACAAATGATGATTAAACAAAAGTTTCAAAACATCATCAAGCTTGAGAAGAATGAAAGAAAGACTAGTGAATCATTGCTGAATGATTTTCTCTTTGATGTGTTCTTCAAGCAGATTGAAATTTCATCAGACTTTGACTGACTGAATTTCTCAACTGAAACTGTCACAGAAGCATCTGACAGTTCTTGAGATTTTTCTTCAATTCTCAAGTGTTCTCAATATGTTCATAATCTTTTCACTTGATTAATCAATGAAACTGATCTTTAATATTCTGTTGATTCAATATATTTTCTACTTTGTATTCAACATTTTGACTTTCTGAATTAATTTCTGAAGATTTTGTTTGAATTGATGTATTTGAGTTTACAGACTTCAAAAGACAGATATAAAATATCAAATGTATTTTCATAAATGTTGATAAATTTAACTTGTAGTTAATTGATTCTTTGATCTCTAGAATTTTATAAGATTTTAGCTTTGTGTGATTCAATTTGTTACTTGATCTTTTCGTTTTGATGTTTCGTCTTAGTAGATACACTTTGTCTTTCTTTTTAAGAGTAAATCTTCTATCTCTTCTTTTATTTGCATACAGAGTCATGCATTTGCTAAGAAACTGTAGATTCTTTTGCAATTCTTTCTGTAGCATCTGCAATTGTTCTATCTGTAGCGTAGCTTTTTGAGCTAATTGTGCAAATTCACATGATTTCTTGAGAGTCTTTGACTCAAACTCATAGTTTGCAAAAAATGATGACATGCTGATTACTGTTGAGATCATGCCTAGATCATTCAACCAAAGAAACTCGAGACTGATATGTATGTATTGCTCTTTAGAGATAGCTATAACAAGACATTAAGAATACAGAAGAGAAAGAGTGCAAGCTCTTCTATAAATAATGGCTTGAGGCTGCGCTAGGCTCGATACAGATGTGATGTAATATGTCAGATGTGTTTGTCTAAAAGAATGATGAAAGAGATGAATGAAGAAAGTGCTGAACAACGAAAAGAAGTGCTGAAAATGACTCGAAGAGTTCAATAGAGATGCACTAGATTCAAACTAGGCATAGCGTCATCTGAATTCTGATCGATTCAGGCATGTTCATAACATTACTCTTTTCTTTGAACATTCATGTTCACATGAATAGAAAAGAAATAAGAGCAAAAAATTCATCGTGTTTTCAATTTAGTGCGACTTATTCAAGTATAGCTTGTGAAATTCGTTCAGAACTTTCTTCAAGTCATCGAATTTCCCTTTATCGACATAGTATCATTCGTCGTCATGATCTATCTCGATTCATTTGATCTTGTATTGTAGTCTTTCTCTATATCGTCTGAAGTTCAATATATCATCTACTTTTCAGTGCTTTTCATTCTCTTCAATGATCAATGATCTAGAAGACTCAGAGTGTTGTTTCGATAAAAGATTGTTTGATGAAGGTCGTAAACACTTCGAACTGAACACTGAATGTATATGCTTCATGCTTCTAGATAGCTGAAGGCGATAGAAGATCTCAACTTTGACTGTGATTGAATAAAGATCAAGCTGCTTGTCTTTCAAATTCTTGCATGATCTAGTGATTTTGATGTTTTCGAAGACTAATCAAACTTGATCATATACTTCATAGATGACGTCTCGTCTATGCTTGTTCATTTAAGTCTCAGTGATCTGCTTGATCTTTTTCAATTGTTGACGGTCGAAGATAAGAAGCTCGCTCATTTGAATGATAATGTCATCGATCTTTCTAGCTTCAATATGTTGACGAATCATTTTGTAATCAGTCGTATCTGAATCGAAACTCATTCGGGAGTGAAAGTCTTTATTGAAGTAGAAAGAGATCATCAAGATAGTCGAGAACGTATTGAAATTGTCACTGAATTTCATCATTGAAAGTCATTTAGCTCAGTCATTCTGCATGTAATTGCAGTAGGTTCGAAGTTCGCGTTCAACATCTTGATTAGCTCGTTTCGACTGATCATTGATCTCTGAATGATAGACTGTTGATAGATTGACTTTGATCTTCAGTCGTTTGCAAAGACTTTGTCACATGGTCGATATGAACTGAAAGTCTCTATTCAAAACGATAGAACTGAGTAGATCATGAAGTCGATAGACGTTTCATAGCATGATTCATACTGTTTCTTCGATTGAGATGTCATCGTCTTCTCAATGACAGGAAACATAGTGACGTTCTTTGAAGAGACGACATATGATCATGCAAATGACATTATAGTTTTCTGATAGAGATAGCTCAGTGATGAAGTTCATAGCTATATTTTGTCAACGCTGCTGAGAGATCGATAGAGACTGAAGCAAATCATTTGTATCATCTTGAGATGCTTTGCTTCGCTGACAGACATGACAGTTTCGAATGTATTGTCGAATAGTTGCTTGATGATCTGATCAATAGTAGAAGCGTTGAACTAGATCAATCATTCGTTTAATGTCAGAGTGCAAGATTGATGATTGATCGTGAATATTTCAAAGCAATTTCGTATGCATTTGTTTCAACACTCATAGTAGATTCTTTTTGAATAGAACGTTGTCAATGATTTGACAGTTCTTTAGTTTCATGTCATGAAGCTTCAGTTCATCTTTGTTCATAGCTTGTCGATACTCATTGCATAGTTCATTCTTCTGATTGACTAGATGTACGCGTTGATAGAGATTAGTCTCGTATTCAGGTTCGATTTCAAACTCAATCAATAAAACGTTTATTCGATTCGAAATCAGTATAGTCTGAAAACGATCATCTATGTCTTTAGCTGATTCAGAACTATTGATCATCGACATTCTAGTTAAAGCATCGACTTTGATGTTTGTTTTACCTGATCGAAAGATAATCTGAAAGTTAAACTTCGATAGAATATTCAGGTAGTTCGCTTGTCGTCAAGTCAGCTGTTTGTTTTTCATAAAGATCTTCAAAGTCTGATGATCAGTAAACATCTGAATAGATAGCTCAGTACTCTCTAGTTCGAGTCGTCAGTGTTCGAAACATTGAATGATAGCTAGCAATTTCTTGTCATAGATGTGATAATTGCATTCAGCTGAAACCATGCTCTTGCTATAGAAGACTATCGAGTGAAGCACTCTCTCGTCATTGTACTGAGATAGTATGTCGTCTTTTACATAGTTGAATGCATCGATTTTCAAAATAGCTTGACGTTTGACATCGAAATGACGTAGAACTGAGGTCGAGCTGATCTGCTTCTTTAAATTGTTAAAGACTTCGACGCAGACTTTGTTTCAAACAAAAGACGTGTCTTTTCGAGTCAGCTGAGTGAATGACTTGACTAGTTTCGAAAAATTCTTGATAAAGCGTCGATAGAAATTGACGAAGTCGACGAAGTCTTGTACCTCTTTTAGATTAGTAGATGTAGTTCAATTGACTATAGCTTTCACTTTAATAAAGTTCATGCAAAGATCTTGTTCTGATACTATGATCTCTAAGAAGACTGTTTCTTCTACGTTGAATTCGCACTTTCGAATATCTATCTGCAGATCAGCGTCTCATAGACGATCTAGTATCATCTTGACATGTTGTCTATGCTTCTTTTGAGTCTTGCTGTATATGAGAATGTCGT
>JAABUW010004565.1_pt1 | contig 18725 bp, 20 predicted proteins | sample 5560081 | NCBI WGS metagenome assembly JAABUW01 (sample SAMN10711882, study PRJNA513363) | rock metagenome | isolation source: Antarctica rocks | place: Antarctica: Victoria Land, Knobhead sud | reverse complement strand
GCCTAAAATCAGCCGGTTGACTGCTCAACCAGCACGTAAAGCCCGGTGTGACGCAAATAGCTCACCAACCAAGCACAACCGCTCGAACCTCAGCTAAAACGCATACCTGTACAGAGGTTCCCTAGGCCATAACCCGCCTTTACCATCCACTGCATATCAGAAGGCGTGGGAGCGGAGCTGCCTACGAAGAGTGACGCTCCTGCTTCCTTGAACAGCTCGACTAAACGCGAATGTGCCAGCGGGTCGAGCTCCGGATCACGGAAGATTTTGATTCGAGCAGCAACTTCCCTGAGGTCGAGCTGAGCGTGACTCGCAAGAGGATCATTAGCCAGCATACAAACCACAAGCGGTGAGCGCGCGATTTGCTGCACCTTATATAGGTTTTCATCGATGGGCATCGGGAGGATGGCGCAGTCTAAAAGCCGTTCGTTCAATCTCTGCAATGTGAGGCTTGGATTGCCTCCGGAAAGCCGGATCTCGCAACCTGGGAACAGCTCCTCATAGGATTCTCGAAAAGTCTGCAAGAGGCTGACTTGGATAAATGAGGAGAAACCAAGGCGCAGGGGCGGAACATCGTGAAGGTAAATCGCGCGAGCTATGGCCACGATCTCGTCGCGCTCTCGTAAGGCTGTGTCCGCGTAAGCGACTAGGAGACGTCCTGCATCGGTCACCCGGATGTAAGGGCCACCACGCTCAAAAATCTGGAGCTTAAGCTGACTTTCGAGTTCCCGAATCTGATGGCTCAGAGAAGGCTGGGCGAGATAGAGTTGACTCGCCGCACGGGTAAAGTTCTGGGCCTCTGCGACTGCCTTGATGTACACCAGAAGACGAAATGTTAGGGAATCGGACATGGCCTCGGTACTCCGCCCGGCTGCCGTCGATTCCACTGGCCCAGTCGTGCCGTTGACCCGTGGAAATACTGTTAACAACTATGGTTGGGAAACAGAACTAAGGTTGTCAATAAGGCACCGGTTGGCATCCGGGAACCTTGAGGTAACCGTGGCCGTTTTCTCGTGCTTCTCATGCGCCATAGATAAAACGTTGGGCGTTATAGGGACGAAGTATTGGACTCGTGACTTCCTGGGTATCACGCTCGACGTAGCAGGCCATGTGAGGTGCTCGATGCGAAAATCGTCTCTGATCCTTGGTGCCAACCGAACAGTTGAATCGAGTGGAGCTGAAAACTTGTATGAGCATCCACAGCTCAGCCCAACAGCCCGAAAGCCACCTGGGCGAGTGATCGAAATGGATCCTCTACTCACGGCTGAAGAGGTCGCCAAGAGGCTCAATGTAAGCACCGATTGGGTATGGGACCACTCCTCCCGGAAGGCGCCGTATCTGCCAGCCATCCGGATCAGCGACGGGGTTCTTCGTTATCGCTCCAGTGAAGTGGACGAGTTCATCCATGAGCGCGAACGGCTCTCTTCTTTGCGAATGAATCGGCGCTAATGCACAGAAGACGCCAGTAAAATAGGTGAAGGCCCCATCCTTCCCGCCACAGAACTGAGGAAGCAATGGGTACGGCATCGCACCAACGTGGTTATGTCACTCCTCGTGGAAGACAGTGGTACGGGTATTACCGCAAGGTTGTGAATGACCCAATCACAAGTGAACAGAAAATCACTCGCGTCCCTGTGATTCTCGGCTTGAAGTCGAAGATATCCAAATTCGAAGCTCGCGAAGCACTTCGACGTGAAATTACAAAACAGTTGGGGGACCCAGGTTCCCCTACCCGAGTCATGAACGATGGCTCCGTCACCTTCGCCTGGTTCGTTGAGAATCGGTTCCTCCCGTTGAAAGAGGCTGCCTGGAAAGAAGAGACAGCCAAGACGAAGACGATTCTTATTCAGCGTGATCTCATCGACTCCCTCGGTGAAATTCCGTTGGCCAACTTCGACAAGTTCAGCTTGCAGCTACATATGAACAAGCTGGCCTCAACCCGATCCAAGGACAGAGTGTTGCAGATGCGCGCATACCTTCGGGACATCTTTGCCGAGGCAGTCGATCAAGACTTCCTCGCAAAAGACCCTGCGCGCAAAGTGAAGGTGCCCACGCAACTGCGGGAGACCGACACGACCAATCTGACCTGGGATCAGCTCCGCTCGGCTCTCAACGCCTTGGGGCCGCGAGATCGAACTCTCCTGGAATTGGATATGACCAACGCTCTTCGTCCCAGTGAGTTGTTCGCTTTGAAGTGGAAGTGCTTCGACTCTGAGGCCTCTGCCATGAGCGTCACTGAGACGGTCTACAAGGGCAATATCCGTCCGTGGGAAAAAACAAAGAGAAGCCTCTCGGTTATCCATATCCCACAGACACTGGCTGTCGATCTCGAAGCTTGGAGGTCTGAGTGTCCGGACCCTTCTCCGGAAGCGTTCATTTTCGCCAATCAAGCGGGGAAGTTCATGGACACGGACAACTACCGCAAGCGGGTGCTTCATAAACTTGCCCGCGATCTGAAACTGCCGAAGCTGACGTTTCAGGTAATCCGCAGAACGATCGCGACACTAGCCCAGAAGAAGGGCACCGTGAAGGACGTTCAAGGATTGATGCGGCACTCCAGAACGGCAACCACCACCGATGTCTACATGCAGGAGATCCCCGAGAGCGTGCAATCGACGGTGAACTCGATCCACTTGGAGTTGCGGAAGTCTCTTGAAAAAGAACGTCGCAAGGTGGCGAAAGTTCTACCGCGTGCGTTGAGTTTTAGAGGGCGTGAACGCAAGTGTGGAGCGGTGTCTAAAACGGTGTTCGAAAATTTGACACCAAATGACACCAAACGCTCCGGAGAGGAGATTGCTTGATCTTGCTAAAGTATTCATTTATAAGGGTTATTTGGTGGACCTGATCGGGATCGAACCGATGACCTCTTCCATGCCATGGAAGCGCGCTCCCAGCTGCGCCACAGGCCCACTCCAAGAAGCGACTGATTCCATTTTGTCGGAGTAATCGGCTTTCGTCAACGCCGCTCTTCGCTTGCCCCCTGTCCGCAGGAACTATTTACCCTATATCGGTGTCTAAGATCAATAGAGTGAGCGAGCACTCGGCCGCCGGCGGCGTAGTTGTCCTCGCTTTCTTGCTTGAGCGGCGGTTGTCGACGTACTGTAGAGGACACTTCACATGCGGGCGGAGACGGCATTGGGTAATCTAGTCAGCGCGATTGGCATTCACACGGAGACAGAGGAGAGCGTCCTCATTGCTGACCTAAAGGCTGGCTCCGAGGAGGCATTTAGCCTTCTGATCGCCCAGTATCATCAGCCGCTCTATTCGCTGATCTCGCGAAGCTTAAACGATCCTTCAGATGCGGCCGACATCACTCAGGAGGTCTTTCTAAAAGTCTTCCGAAGCATACGCAGCTTTCACGGTGACTCCACCCTGAGGACCTGGCTTTATCGCATTGCGCTGCGGGAAGCCTCCAATCAGCGGAGATGGTGGTCCCGTCACAGACGCCAGGAGATCACGATCGATTCTTCGGCCAGGGAGACCCATGAGGACAGCGAGTCGAGCCTGGCCGCCGTCCTTGCCGATAAGGGATCCGATCCTTTCGACCACGCGGTTCAGAACGAACTCCGAGTACGAGTCGAGGCCTCCTTGCGGGAGATCCCCGAAGCCTTCCGCACAGTAATCGTCCTTCGGGAGATTGAAGGGTTCTCGTATGACGAGATTGCTGAAGTTTTGAACGTCAACCTCGGGACCGTGAAGAGTCGCCTGACTCGCGGTCGAACAGCCCTCAGGCTTCTCTTGAGCAACTCAGAAGCGCCCTGTGCAAACAAGTCCGTGCTGTCGGTTGGAACCCGATTGCAGGAGAGATCCGAGCGATGAAGCACCCGAAAAATCATCTCTGCTCCTCCACCCAAGCCGCCTTTTCGAGCTATCTTGATGGCGCCGTTAGCGGCCGTACCATGCAGCGGATTGCCGCTCATCTGGAGCAGTGCGCTACCTGCGCACGGGAGTTCGCAGCCGCTCGTGTCCTGCAGCAGACTCTTTCCTCGTTGGGTGCCCCTAAGGCACCAGCTGATCTCGGCATGAAGCTTCGATTGGCGATCTCGCATGAGCGAGCTCGCACCGCCTCGTTTCACATGGCGCGATGGGAGGTGCGCTGGGATAACTTGGTACGACCTTTTCTGTTCCAGGCCTCCGCTGGTCTTGCGAGCGCAGTGGTCCTGATTGGCGGAATTATGCTTCTGCTAGGAATGGTGACCGCGCCCCAGACGGTGATGGCGAACGACGAGCCGCTTGGGGCGATGACTGCCCCGCACTTTCTTTACTCGGCCGCCCAGGCGCGCCCAATCAAGACCGCCCGAGATGAGACGATCGTCGTAGAGGCAAACATCAATGCCCGAGGGCAGGTCTATGATTTCAATATCGTCTCCGGACCGAGTGATCTAGGCGTTCGCAACCAAATCACCAATCAACTGCTATCGAGCGTCTTCCAGCCGGCAAGCGTCTTCGGAGAGCCGGTGCGCGGCCGTGTCGTCCTCACCTTTTCCGGCATATCCGTACACGCGTAAACTAGCCAACGAGCGGACGTTTCCAACCATTCGACACGTCAACCCTGCTTGCAAGCGCTCCGACCGCTCTCCTACACTCGATAGCGTGCGTCGAATAAGTATTGTGTTCCCCAAATCTAAAAAGCTTGCTTTAGCCAGAACCTCGGCTCTCTGCCTCGCGATCTTCCTTTCACTCGGAGTGAGCCAAGCAGCCGACGGACAGACCTCTTCGTCGAGCAGCAGTTCTTCCCAGTCGAACCCAGCTTCGTCTAATCCCCCAAACCAGAAGATCGCGCAGCCGGAAGCGGGAGGGTCGGCCGTAACGCTTGAGACCAGCGAGTCGCTCTTCGACGTAGCCGTCGCACTCAATCTCTGTGGATACGACGCGGATCTTTCCGCCTCTGACCCCGTCCGCAGGTCGATCCGAAGGCAGATCGAGGATGCGGTCAGTGCCTCGACACAGGCTGCCGAAAAGCGCGGTGCCCTCTGCACTTTCATCCAACAGCACCAGCTCACGGATCCGGGGCGGAATGTTGCGCAATACGTCTCTCTCGCGCTCTATCTCACGCCTGAGCTCACCCCAGTTGTCGGTGAGACGGAGCTCCCTCCGGATTCGACACAAGTACTAGGCGTACTTCCGGCACTTCGAGACTTCGATGAGGCCGTTCACCTCCACGCGATCTGGGTTACTCACCACCCGGACTACGATGCTTTGGTCAACCGTCTCCACGATCCGCTCACACGCATGATCCTGAACACGAACATCTATCTGCGATCCCCGGTCAGCAGCTACGATGGGCGCCGCTTCCTTGTGCTCGTAGAGCCAATGTTGGCACCCAACTTTGTCAACGCTCGCATTTACTCGAGCAACTATGTGGTAGTCGTCTCTCCCACGTCAGACCCCGCGGGATCGTTCCATATTGATCAGATCCGCCATACTTACCTGCACTACGAGATCGAACCGATGGTGTATGCGCGGGCTGCCGCGATGGATCGGCTTCTGCCCTTGCTGAAGCCCGTTCAGGAGGCACCGGTCGACTTCATCTACAAGTCTGATATCGTGGCTCTTCTTGCCGAATGTCTGATAAAGGCAATCGAAGCGCGCACGATGGAAACAGACCTGGTCAAACCGACTCGGCCGGTCAATGCCCGAGAACGCGTCGACTTCGAAAAATTCGATGCCGAGACGAATGCCTACAATCGTCAGGCTGAGGCGGTGCGCCGTCGAAGCGTCGATCTCTCCATGCGACAGGGCTGGGTGCTCGCCGGCTACTTCTACGGTCAACTCATCCAGATGGAACACGACAGCGTCAGCCTGAAAGACAATATTTGTCCCATGGTTTACGGCATGGATGTCGACCGGCAGAGGCGGGCCGCACAGCAGATCGCCTTTTTACCCGAGGCAGCGCCTGAGATCGTACATCGAGTGCAGCCTGCTCCTACCGGCTTGCAGCTTGCTGAGACCAAGTTGATGGAGGGAGACACTTCCGCAGCAGAGGAGCTCGCCAGAGAGGCGCTGGACGACCCAAAGGGAGATCACGCGCGCGCCCATTACATCCTCGCCCGCATCGATCTACTGGAACGTCAGCCGGACGACGCCGTGACGCACTTTCGCGCGGCTCTCGATGCCTCCAAAGAACCACGCACACTGGCCTGGTCGCATATTTATCTTGGCCGACTCTACGATGTCCAATCAAATCGCAAAAAGGCGCTCGCGGAGTACCAGGCAGCATTGACTGTGCACGATATTCAACCGGACACCACAGCGGCGGCCAATCTGGGTCTGCGTCAACCGTTTGCTTTGCCTAAGCGAGAAGCTGTTGTACCCGCCGCCTCCGAGGAGGAGGATGCTCCCATTGACCCCAGCGGGAAAGCGGAGAAGGATGCTTACAAGCCGCAACCGAAGTAGCATCTTCCGGCCCGGCAAGCACTGGAGTAGAGGAAGCCTAGGGAGCTTCATGAAAACGCGCCACTCAGAGCCCGACCACTCACCTGAGGACGATAAGTCTTTTCTAGCGGCCCTTGGCCATCGTTTTCGCGACCCCTCGTTGCTGCGATGGGCGCTGACGCATCGTTCTCTCTCTTACGAACGGGCCCCCGAGGAGAGTGCAAGGCCGTCCGGAGATAATGAGCAACTCGAGTTTGTTGGCGATGCCGTCCTTGGTTTAGTTGTAGCGGAGAGCCTCTTCCGCCGTTTTCCAGAGTCGCGCGAGGGCGAGTTGACACGTCTTCGCGCATCCCTCGTCAGCAGGAAGCACCTAGCCGAGGTTGCCGCGATCCTCGATCTCGGAGCGATGCTGTTTCTGGGGCGGGGAGAGGAGCAGAGCGGTGGACGTCGAAAACCCGCCATGCTCTCCAATGCTCTCGAAGCCTTGATCGCCGCTCTCTACCTGGATGCCGGCTTGGACGCCGCACGCGCCTTTATCGATCGTATCGTGATCGGGCCCTACCTGCCCGAGCTTGAAGCCGCACTCGCCTCTGGCGGTAAATTCACCGGTGCGATCGGTGACCACAAATCCGCTCTCCAGGAGTACATGCAATCTTCCGGCGGGGGTCAACCCCACTATGTGTTGACCGCTCAGAGTGGTCCCGACCACCGCAAGAGTTTTCGGGTTGAGGTTTGCATTCGAGGTGAAAACGGTGAGTTGCGCGCAATAGCCGAGTCGGAGGGCGGAAGCAAAAAGCAGGCACAGCAGGAGGCGGCGCGGGTCGCTCTGGAGCGGCTCATCGGCCAGACTTCGCCGGCTTCGCCCAACGGCGCGGTAGAAGGGAGAGGTTGATGCAGACCTCTTCGGCTGCCCCGCAGCCAGCTATAGAGGGGAGTGGGCAATCCATTCCCACAGATGCGGGTATGGGGCAGACACCAACGACGCATGACACGGCCTCACCACCCCCTTCCGGCGCATCTCACAACAGCTCGGCGACACTCTCCGCGCTGCAAGCCCTGTGCTACATCATCGTGGTTGCCATCTTTACCATCACGTTCTCCCTGCAGCCGTTTCGCATTCCCTCGGCATCCATGGAGCCAACCCTCCTCGTAGGCGACTTTCTCCTTGTGACCAAGAGGGAACCCTCCCCTGTCAGCTGGATCAGCCCGTATCCCAGTAGCGCACTCCATCGTGGCGACATCATCGTCTTCCACTACCCCGTTGATCCCTCTCTCCATCTGGTTAAGCGCGTCATAGGCCTTCCCGGTGACCGCCTGCGTATGCGTAACGGCCAGGTCTTTATCAACGGGAGTCCTCTAGAAGAGCGCTACGCCTTCTATAGCAGGGCTCGCGAAGACAGCTTTCGCGACAACTTTCCTCATCTCCAGAGCACCGACCCTGACGTGGACTCCCGCTGGTGGATGCAGATGCATCACCTTGTCGAGCGCGGAGAGTTGAAAATTCCCGCCGCGCAGTACTTCGTACTCGGCGACAACCGCAACGACAGTGAAGACAGCCGCTATTGGGGCCTAGTTCCTAGGTCGTCTATCGTCGGCGAACCGCTGCTCGTGTACTTCTCGCTTCGGGATCCTAATGGCAGCGCTCAACTTTCGCGTGACGAACCTCAAAGATCAATGGAAGTAGGCCAGCACCGGGGTCTCGGCGAGACGATCGCCGATCTGGTCCGATGGGACCGTGTTTTACGTATCGTGCGCTAGCACCGCCGAGATACCCCACGAGCCCGAGGCTCGAAGGAGATACACTGATGGCGATGAGCACACTGGTCTCTGAACCTAGCGAAATTAGTGAACGGCAACCGGAACAGACTGAGACGCCACTTGAATCATTGGCCTCTATCTGCAGTGTTCTCGCTGTTGGCCTCTTTGTGATGACCTTTATCTTCCAGAACTTCGAGATACCATCCGCTTCGATGGTTCACACCCTTCTGATCGGGGATCACGTGCTGGTCGATCGCATTTCGCTCGCACCACCGTCGAAGTGGGCCCCCTTTGTGCACTATCGCGACATCCGGCGCGGCGACATCATTGTCTTTCTCAAGCCAGGCAATCCAGATCTCTTTCTAGTAAAACGCGCTATCGGCATTCCTGGCGATCACATCCACCTGCGAAACGGCATTGTTTATCTCAACGGTGTCGTTCAGAACGAGCCGCAAGCGGGCAAACCTATCAACGATAGCAATCCAATGCACGCTTACATTCCCTATCGCGACGACTTCCCTGCCGTCCCGCCCGGTCCAAACGAGGACGTAACAGCTAGTTGGGCCATCGATCTTCCCAATCACATCCGAGGAGACGATCTTGTAGTTCCTCCGGGTAAGGTCTTCGCTCTCGGTGATAACCGAACAGAGAGCTTGGACGGGCGCTTTTGGGGATTTGTGCCCCGGGAGAACATAGTCGGCAGACCCATGTTCGTCTACTGGTCCTTCCAGACTCCAGCGGATCAGATCGACAAGCAGAGTATCGGAGAGCGGCTCGGCTTTATGGGTCACATCCTTATCCACATCTTCGATCAGACACGATGGAATCGAACTTTCCACCTAATCAAGTAACCGGATGAGCAATTAAGCGGCGCAGCACTGCCGCCTGAGACCTTCGATGCAGGAGATGCAAGCGACACAGCCGGTTCACAGATTCCTTCCGGGAAGAACTCAGATCTCGAGCCGCTGGATGTTTCTTGGGATGTCCGCGCTCTCCCTTCTCCTGCTCGCACTTCTTCCACCCCTCATCAGTGTCAATCGCTATCAGCGGCGCGTTTCGACCAGCATCGGCAATAGCCTGGGGCGCCCGGTTCATTTTGACCAGGTCTCGCTAAATCTCCTTCCGCTTCCCAGTTTCACCATCGTTAACTTCGTCGTCGAGGAAGATCCCGCGTTTGGCGACGAACCTATCATTCGCGCGAACTCCGTCAAAGCGACTCTACGGGTCGGATCGCTCTGGCGAAGACGAGTCGAGTTCTCGCGCATCAGCTTTGCCGAGCCCAGCATCAACCTCGTACACGACGCAAGGGGCAGATGGAATTTCGAGAGCATTCTCCTACAAGCAGCCAATATCGAAACGGCTCCCACAGCTCAAGCACGATCCGGAAACACACCTCGCTTCCCATATATCGAAGCGACTGGGGCGCGCTTGAATCTCAAACAAGGCGTCGAGAAGACGCCTTTCTCACTATCCGAGGCGGACTTTGCCCTGTGGCTGCCGGATCCGCAAGCGTGGAAGATGCGTATCCAAGGACGGCCCGTGCGGACAGATACCAGCGTCTCCGACACGGGTTCACTCCAGGTTGAGGCCACCCTTGGCCGTGCTGCATCGCTGGAATCGGTTCCTCTCGACCTCCAGGCCACATGGCGTGGTGCAGCTCTCGGTGAAGTAAGCCGGCTTTTTTTTGCACGTGATCTCGGACTTCGCGGGGATGCGACGTTGACCGCGAACGTTCGTGGAGATCTTTCTCACAACTCGCTAAAAACGCACCTCCAGATTGCTCGCCTGCGACGATCAGACTTTGTTCCCGAACAGGTCCTTTCGCTCGACCTGGAGTGCGCCGGCACCGCGCTCCAGATGTTCCATGCCATAGCCGATCTTCGGTGCGTTTGGCCGGTCCCGGATTCCGACGGGGCAACACTGGCACTCGCGGGCTCAATCCCCAACCTTCTGCGACTTAGTTTGGCTGACGTCCAGATAGGCACCGCTAAGCTGCCCGCCGCGGTTCTTCTGAACTGGCTTCGTGTAGCAAGCTCACGCATTCCCCCGAGTCTCTCCGCGTCAGGTCTTCTTTCCGGAAGTATGTATCGCTCTACCGAAGACCAGCCAGTATGGATCGGCGAGGCCACAATTCCAGAGCTCCGGCTCTCTGCTGCGGAACTTACCCCTTCTCCTCTGGTGCTCAAGGATATCTTGCTTCATTCGTCTACCCGGGCATCCGATACGCGGCAGATCCACATGCCTCCTTTGATTGCCACCTCGACCTTTCTCCTCTCTCCCTTGGCCGTGTCTCTGGGAGGCAAGGAACCAGCTGTTCTCGAAGCCTCAGCAGATGCAAATGGGTATTCTTTACATCTCAGCGGAATGGTCTCAGTACGCCGCCTGCTGGCGCTAGCGGCTGCGGTGCCTCAATTTGGCGACGGCCTGTCGCTCGTGCTGCCGGCAGACCGCCCGGAGAGTCCAGTTCGCCTAGACCTTTCCGCACACCGCGAGTGGAACGGCGAACAGGTTTGGAGCGATAATCTCGCGCGCATAGATTCGGCCCCACTCCACGCATCCCGGCTGGACCGTCATCGAAAGAAGCGGCGCATTTAGTGCACAGTAATTTCTCTGAGGTGAGTGCTCTCAATTAGCTCCGGGACGCTTCCATCATTCACCTGTACCTGCTCCGGCACTCCTTGAAAGAGAATTCGTGTCGACGCCACAGAGTGGGCGTTCACCCGTAGACGTTCAGTCGCTGTCAATGTTCCTGATCGAACGGTGACCGGCACCTCCACAGCTGCTGCACCTTCGTTGCGTACTTCAATCGCCACAAGCGATCCTGTGCTCTGACCGGATGTCGATGAGAGCTGCCGAGGTGCAATGCTGAGGATCGAAAGATCCGGCAGACCTGGGTCGCGGTACACCCAGTCATCGAAGAACCAGCGCAGCTTTTTACCGGATACTTCTTCCGACAGCTTCTCAAATTCCTCATCATCCTGATCCAGCTTCGGATTGCGACCATACCGTTGCAGCACCCGCTTCAGCACATCATCTCCGATGATGTCGCGCAACATCCACAACACCGCTGCGGATTTATTCCGGTAGTACACCGCATCGCTCGTCAAAAGCAGGGTCTCGTTCGCTGGCACATCGGGATGGGCCACTGATTCCGCGAGCGCGAGAGGATGCGATGCGTCCTGAAGGGCTGCGACGGCCGCTTGCCTTCCCTGCGTCCGCTCCAGCCAGAGTAGAGATAGGAATTGCGCCACGCCTTCCTGCAGCCAAGCATGGGTCGAACGGAAATGCGCCTGCGCCAACGCTGGTAACAGCGTTGACCTCAGCGAAGAACCCTCGGCACCGCTGACCGGTGTGACCAGGAGATCTCCGTCGGAGAAAGGAACGCCCGCGTGATCGATCACCGTGAGGCGGTGAGCAGAATCTGCGCCGATCCACTCCGCGAGCATTTCCGTGATTGGCCCAGAGATGGTGCGGAGCCGCTCCGGAGCCGCCGCGTCGCTCGTAACTACCGCGATGGCGCCTTCAACAGCCGGAACCGGCTTCCCTGCTACAAACAGGCTCAGTGTTCGAAATCCAAGCTGCTGCGTGGGGAACTCCGCAGTAGCAATACCCGGAGCATTCGCAACGGGTGCATCGGAGCTGTCGCTGGTCGGGGCCAGCAGCGCCTGCCTCCCGCAAAAGAACACCGAAGCAGGCGTCTCTCCCCCGTACTCGACAGATACCCGCAGCTTCACCGAAGCAGCGGCTTGGCGGAGCATCTGTTGTCCAGCAACGTGCCGCAGGCTGGCGCCCTCACCAAGGAAGACCTGTGGCGACGCAACTGGGTACCAAAGAATGTTCCCGAACCCCCGAAGTGCTACTCCCTCGGGCGAGATCAGATCCCAATCGACGGCGTCGGCCTTGACTCCGGACGAGCCTACACGCTCCAGCCGTGACGTCGACCTTCGTACCGTGCCCGAGTAGAGCAACACCAGCTCTGCGGTTCCGTTCGGTGCGAGGGGTTCTGCAAGATGGATTACAGCTTCCGATACCTCACCCGTGTGGTCGGCATCTGTTTGTAGAAGATGCTGACCGAAAGTCAACTTGTCGGTTCGCCTTCCTCGCCTCTGGGACAAGCCCTCCCAGTGCAATGAGGACGAGACCTGCAGAGCAATTTGTGTGAGAGCTTCGATCCCGTCGTTTCGCACCGAGACTCGCGCCAGAACGGAGATGCTGGCCGCCTCCGGCCGAAGGTGAACAGAAAGGTCGTAGCTACTGAAAGTCAGAGCCGACCTCTCCAAGTCGCCGACAGCATCGGCGGAATCCGCCGCCTTCGGGACTGCAGCATTCTCCGAGGAACTGGTTTGCCGCTGCTCTCCCTGCGAGGGCAGAGGAGCCTCTTGCCCAACCAAAATGCCACTTGCAGTCAGCAGAGCTAGGCTTCCAAGTAGAAAAGTCCCCCGCGCAGACATCAACTTCCCAGACCCTTCCGCTTCTTAGCAACCGGCTCTGTTGTGTTCCCTTCCACCGACTGGCGCCGCTGACGCATCGCCTCATACATCACCACCGCTCCAGCTACCGACACGTTGAGCGAAGAGACACTGCCGGCCATCGGGATGCGGAGGAGGTGATCGCACGTGCGCTTCACCAGATCATGCATTCCGGTTCCCTCCCGTCCAAGCACCAGCACTACATTCATCCGAAAATCGAAGTCGCTGTAGGCAACTGTGCCTCTCTCATCGAGCCCGACAACCCAGAAGTTTCGCTGCTTCGCTCGCTCCAGCGACCGAACGATGTTGGTCACCTGCGCGATGCGCACATGTTCCGAAGCTCCTGCCGAAGTCTTCGCCACAGTTGCGTTCAAAGGCGCCGCCCGGCGCTCCGGCAAAAGAACGCCATTCACGCCGGCCGCGTCACAAGTCCGTAAAATCGCTCCAAGATTATGAGGATCCTCTACCCCGTCCAGCGCCAGCAGAAACAGAGGCTCTCCCGTCGTGCCCGGGTCCAGAAGATCCTCAAGCAGTAGCAATTTCCGGCTCTGAACCATAGCCAAAATGCCCTGGTGCGCATCGGTTTTTGCAAGGCGCGTTAGTTGGTCCCGTGGTTCTAGAGAGACCCGAATTCCTGCGCTCCGGCAGAGCTCGACAAGACCTTCCAGGCGCTCATCTCGACGCTCTCGCGCAACAATCACGTAATCAAGCACACGAGAACCCGAGCGGACCGCCTCCTCCACCGGGTGAAGGCCGTACAGAACTTCCATGCCTCAAGTTTACGGCGAAAGCCGTGCCTTTGATCCTCATACTGCAGCTCTGGCCCTGTAAAATTAGGAGATGGCGTGGTTCGCGCAAGCCTGCTAATAAACAGCAGCCCGCGCCAAGAAAGATCCATCGCACCGCGTCCAAGCGCGTCTTTCTACAGAATTGGAGCGTCTCTAACCTATGCGCGGTACTTCCACCATGGCCTCGTCGATTCTGACCCTGACCCAAAGCCACGCTGAAAACGCCTCCATTGCGCACGGTCTCAAGCAGCAGGATCCCGATCTCCTTGATCAACTCATCGAGAGATATCAACATCGGCTTCTACGCTATCTCCTGTTCCTGACCGGCAATCGCGAGATCTCAGAGGATCTCTTTCAGGAGACCTGGATGCGCGTTTTGCTGCGAGGGTCGCAATACAATGGCAAAGCTCGCTTTGATACGTGGCTCTTCACCATCGCTCGTAACCTCGTCATTGATCTGTCCCGCAAGAGAATAGTGGTAAGTCTCGACGAACTGAGCGACAGCTCGGAGAACGACCGCCCCATTGAATTTCCTATCACCGGACCATCGCCACTCGATCAGATCCAGGCTGGAGAAGACCGAGCAGAGGTCAACGAGGTTCTCCACAAGCTTGAATCGAACTCCCGTGAGGTGCTTGTGCTGCGCTTTTACGAGGAACTCTCGCTTGAAGAGATCGCGGGCGTCACCAAAGCTCCACTTTCTACGGTCAAATCCAGGCTCTATCGCGGCTTATCGGCTCTCAAGCCCGAGATCGAAAAGATTCGCACCATACGCCGGTCCGAGGCGACTTTATGACTGACCCTTCCCAAGACCCGAATCGGAAGGACTCGCCAACACCACTTCCCGTGCAACTCAGAGATCGCCACGCAGCTAGTGCAGCGCTCGTCAACCGAACCCACCGCGTTGTAAGGGAGCGGGCTAGGTCCCAATCGATCCGTCGCACACGGCTAAAGAGTCTTTGGATCCCCCTCGCCGTCTGCGCCGCTCTTGTACTCATCATCTCAACCGGCGCATGGACCATCCTTGCTCAGAATGATCTGTACCCTAGCGCGATTCCGGATGCCAGTGACCAGATGCTGGTCTTCCTCGTTTGGTTTTTTCCGGTTTCCGCCGCTCTTTTGGCAATGGTATGGTTCCAGCGAACGCGCACACGTTCTGGTATGAGTCGGTGAGATAAGTATGCTGTGGCAGCGAGGGACGATGGAAAGTCGCGAAACAGAACGCAGCCGGACCGATGATCTTAGCGTCATCCCTGCATGGTCAGTAATCCTCTCAATCCTCGTCTTCGGTGCATTCCAATATCTTTTTCACGTTGTCATGCCGCACCACAAACACGAGATGCTTCCCATGCGCCTGCTGATGGGGTACTCCTGGGGCACAGCTTTCGCGAGCTACGTTCTCCTGGTTGGGTATGTCAGCCGGGATGTTAGACGTCGTAACATGTCTGCGGGCATATGGATGCTGATCGTAGTTCTTATGCCCGGGGGAATTGGAGCGGTCGTCTACTTTCTCATGCGTCAGCCGCTCCTGTCGCGCTGCCCTCACTGCAACACTGAGATCGCCTCGAGTTATCATTTCTGTCCGCAGTGCCAGTTCCAAATGGCTCCCGTCTGCAGGCAGTGCTTCCGTGGCGTACAGATCACTGACGTGTATTGCATCCGCTGTGGCCACGATCTCGCCCAGGATGGCGCTCCCGCGCGACTTAGGGCTTATAGTGACTAGCTGCTACGCATGGCGCTGAGTGCTCTCATTATCGACGACGAACCGCTGGCTCGTCAGGAACTTCAATATCTGCTCGAACACAGCGGCGACGTGACGATTCTCGGCCAAGGTTCGAACGGCATTGAAGCTGTCGAACTTATCCGCACCTATAATCCCGATCTCGTCTTCCTTGATGTTCAGATGCCTGGGCTAGATGGCTTCGCCGTCTTGAAAAAGCTTCTAGACCGGAAGATAAAGCTGCCCCAGGTTGTCTTTGCCACGGCGTACGATCGCTACGCCGTCCGTGCCTTCGAGGTCAATGCAGTCGACTACCTCTTGAAGCCTTTCGAGAAGAGTAGGGTCCAGAGAACCATCGAAAAGGCGAAAGCACGACTCGCCGGACAGGTGGACCTATCTGCTGCGGCTACCGAGATCGGTACTGACGCGAAGCTCGACGCTCTACTTCGCCTCATTGGTGAGCAGGCCCAGGGGCGTACCATCCAAACCGGAAAGGTTGTAGTACGAACTCAGAATCGTCTCATGCTGGTCAATCAGAAAGAGATCTGCTTTGCCACTATTGACGAAGGTGCAATCAGCGTAGTCGGGTCCACGGTGGAAGGCCTTTCGAACTGCAGGACGCTTGAGGAACTCATGGACCAACTCGATCCCGAGGCTTTCTGGCGCGCGCATCGATCTTTTGTGGTGAATATTCAGCACATCCGTGAGGTCGTGCCCTGGTTCAAGTCAAGTTATCAACTCCGGATGGACGACCCGAAAAAGACCGAGATCCCCGTGAGCCGGTCCCAAACAAAGCGGCTGCGGGAACTTTTCAACCTCTAGGTAGATCGGACCCACGTCAGCGTACTCGTCGAGATCTGCGGTATGGATGATTAAAATCGAAACGATATACGGCTCCCACCGTGATAACTCTCGGGGTGATGGTCCCAGTCGTCACCGCCTGTAGGCTCCCGCCCAACGTTGGCACGATGGTCACAGGAGCAGGAGCTCCGTTCAAGATCGCGAACGGTACGTTCCAGTGTTGATATTGGAAATCCCCCTTTATAGCCCAGCGCGAGTTCAGGTCAAGATCCAGTCCCACTCCCGGTGAAAGTACAGTAGAGGTGGAAGAAAGGAAAAGAATGGTTCCTACCTGGAGTCCATTCCGCTGGTAATTTATCTGGCCGCGGCCGACTAGGAAATTCACATAGGCATGGAACCGTCCGAAATCCCGTTCCACCTTCAGACCGCCTAAGAAGTCTTTCTGGGCGTCGATCTGTCCGTTGTGGATAGGATAGGTTCCCCGAATTTCCAGCACTGGACGAAATCGGTGGTAGGTCATGAAGGCAAGATCTGCACCTGCTGTGAGTCCCAAGTTCCTTCCGCCATACAGGCCGGTATACGTACCGCTGCCGCCGCCGAAAGCTGACAGGGCGAGTTGTTGTGTCGCGGTTGCGGTCGCTTGGGCGCGAGTTATAGGTGTCTGAAAGAGTGTCACCAGAAACAGTACGCCCAGGGTTTGAATCGGCAATTTCCTCATTCGGGCTTAAACCCTCTTGTTATATATCCCATCGTACCTATATCTGAAAGCAGAGCAACGAACACATCTGACTTAGACGCTCGGTTAACCTTTGAGTTTGCGCGCGCGTTCTGCCCAGACATTTGCTTTCACATACTTCCAGTTCACATAGAGCGCATGGTTCAGGTGAAATGTAAGTCCCTCCCGGCCATCCAGAAAGCCACCCCGCAGAAAATAGTTGTAAAAGAAAGTTAGGGCGGGGTTCATCAAGGTATTAGCAATAAAGGCGAGAGTTGTCGCGCTCGTCTTTCCGCGTCCTAGCATGAGTGGAACGCTTGCGCTGCTGTATCGATGCATATGCTCGATATAGGTGTCCAGGGTTGGGTACTGGTAGTGGAGAAGGTCTCCGCCCTTTATATGGCCTACCGGGCCGCTTGGGTTAGGTGTGGCATGAGGCTCGGTGTCCTCGCGAAGACGCGCAAACCCTCGGCGGAAGAGGCGGAGTTTACGGTCCGGATACAGACCTCCGTGACGCATCCACCGACCGAAAACCAAATTAAGCCGCGGAACAGTATAGCCATCAAAGGCTGGCTTTCCCTGGAGCAGCGTCTGGATTTCCTTCGCTAGCTTGGCGGTTACAACCTCGTCGGCATCCAGATTGAGAATCCAGGACTGCGTGCATTTGTCTAGCGCCGAGTTGACCTGCCCCCCGTATCCCTTCCAAGGCTCTTCGAAGATCCGAGCGTTGTGTTCGCATGCGACCTTCAGTGTGCCGTCAGTAGACCCCGAGTCGATGAGAACGATCTCGTCGGCCCAGCTAACACTGGCAAGGGTCCGAGCGAGATTGTCAGCCTCATTGTGGGCCACTATGGCGATCGATACAGTGTTGGTCACGAACGTATTAATGATCTAAGTCTAAGCTTGCACGCAAACAAATGCCCCATCCTGACATTTAGCAATGTCGAGACAGGGCATTCGAGACCAGGATATGCTGCTCCTGGACCTAGAGATTGCGGACCTAGAGATTGCGAGCGACCTAGAGATTGCGAGCTCTGTTGCCGGTCACAAGACGGAGAAGAAGGGTTAGGAGGACGGCACCGACTACCGCGACCAGAATGGTGTAGAGGAGACCGCCCTGGCCGGAATAGCCGAGAGAACGCATGATGAAGCCGCCGATGATCGCTCCGACGATGCCGACGACGATGTCACCAATTGCTCCGAAGCCGCTCCCCTTCATGAGCTTGCCAGTGATGAAGCCGGCGATGAGACCTACGATGATCCACCAGAGGATAAACATCCGTGTACTCCTTAGATTGCCTGAGATTTGTAGAGAGTGCTAAGTGAAATCGATGCTGCGGGTTATAGGCCTGGGTTACGGGCTGGCGTTCGGGTCGATCCCTGCGGCTCGCATCCGTTGTTGCTGTTCATCAGAGTGAAATCCGCCGCCAAGGGTTGTTTTGCAACAACACTTTGGGTTGATACGGGAGTTTGGTCTGCTAACGAACGGTGTCGGGATGAAAGTTATCGTCCCGACTGGAGGGCTTTGGGTGGGTGGTTGACCCCCCCTCCCCCCTTTTTTGCGGAAAGTATTCCAACGATGAGGTTTACCGGAGCCTTGAAGGCTAAAGTATTCCATCCAGGCTACTTACGGGCAAACCGTTCAAAGGCAACGGCTTATGCGTTGGGTCCAGGCTAGGGGGGCCGGAGTGGGGCCTGTTCCATGATCGCAGGTTGAGGGAGGCTGTTGCGCCAGGGGCAAGTGGTTTGGAAGCTTCTACCTGGGGCAAACAGCGCTTGACGACGGTTAAGCTAGCTGATGTCGCCAAAAGGGGGCACCCGGATGTGGGGCACCCTGGTGGGGGGTGGGTACGCGGCGGGAAGGAGATGTTTGTTGGGTCTATACTGCGGTCCAGTTTCGTTCTGGGGAGTGACGTTTGGAGTTTCTGGGGCGGGAGACGGTCGAGGTTTGCCGGGGGTGCCAGGAGGTGCTGGCGCGGGCGTACTGGCGGGTGGATGGAGAGGTGGTTTGCGGAGGATGCGCGGAGGAGCGGCGGCGGAAGAGCGTGGCTGAGGGATGGCGGCGGGTGGAGCGGGGATTGATGTTCGGGTGGGTGGCG
>JAABUW010004564.1_pt1 | contig 18728 bp, 20 predicted proteins | sample 5560081 | NCBI WGS metagenome assembly JAABUW01 (sample SAMN10711882, study PRJNA513363) | rock metagenome | isolation source: Antarctica rocks | place: Antarctica: Victoria Land, Knobhead sud | reverse complement strand
TGGGTACTCTTCTGCCCGGCCGCGGCGGCGGCGTCCAGCGGGGTCAGGATGCGCCGGGCGGTCTGGGTGACGGTGTCGGCGGCCTGCCGAACCACGCTGAGGTCTCCCCCGGCCCAGCCGGCGACGTAGGCGAAGCTGTAGCCGCTGGCGTGCATGCCCTGCGCGGTCGCCACGACGTACGCGACACTCTCGGCCTCGACCTCGCACCGGCCGCGGCAGGTGGCATAGGTCGGCAGATCCGCGACGTGCCCGGCCTCGAGGTGCGCTAGCTCGTGGATGAGCGTCTTGACCGCCTGGGCGTCGTCCACGCCGCTGCTGACCCGGACCGTGCGGCTGGTGGGGTCAGTCCAGCCGTTGGCCCGGCCGGTGTCACCGCGGTGCACCGTGTAGCCGTGCCCGAGCACCTGCTCCTCCAGGGCCTCCCAGAGCCCGGCCGGTGCCTGCCCGACCAGCAGGCTCGGCGCTACCTCGGGCAACGGCGCCCCCTCGGTCTGGTGAAGCGCGAACACGTGCACCACCCGAAAGCCCCGGACCTGCTTGCCGCCAGCGTCGGCCACAGCTCCCCCGCCAGAGGTGGTGGCCGGCTCCGGCCCGGCTGGTGCTGCCGGCTCGGCTTGGTCGGCCGCCTTGGGGCGGTAGGTGCACGGCGCCAGGATCGCGATGCCTCGCTCCCCCTTGCGTACCTGCCGGCCCAGGCTCTGCCAGCTGTGGAACCCCGCGATCCGGGTGGCCTGCGGCGACTGCAGCGCTATCAGCAGCAGGTTGCCCAGGCTGTAGCTGTGGAACTTCGCGGCGGTGTCCAACATCGCCCGCCACCCCTCGGACTCCACCAGTGCCGCGACACCGTCGCTGATCTGCTCGTGCAGGGCGGTGAGCTTGTCCTGCCCGCCAGTCTTCGCGCTGGTTGTGCTGTTGGTGTGTGTGCTGGTGCTCATCAGTGCCTCCCTGTCCCGTCCCGACTTGCGGGTGCGGGTGGGCCGGTGTCCCCCGGCCTTGAGGGCGGTGGGTTCACCCCTCCGCCGCAAAGCCGCCCGTAGGGGCCGCAGCGGCTCGCCGGGCCAGGGAACAAGCCCAAGAAGCTTCCCGCGCAGCGCTTCAGGAAGGATCTTGGGCGCCCTTGCCCGGGGAGGAGCGGCCTCGCACAATCCGGGGGGCAACCTTGGAAGCTGAGCCGGCCACAGGCCGTCCACGCCCGTCCCGCAGGGCTTGTGCTGTGCGGGTCGCCTGTTGCCCTAGTGGGTTAGTCGGCGCCGTCCTCCTATCCACAGCGGGCCGGCCGAGGCCGACTCTGCTGGCGCCGGGCCGCTGTCAGGCGCGTCTTGCCCCCTTGCCGGGCCGGACCGCGGCCGTCTTGTCGCTGGGATTGCTGGCGCTCGTCCTCGCCGACCAGTGTCCGGTTGGCGCTGGTCCCCCCCGTGGTCACCAGCTTGCGGAACAGCTCCCCGCATCGCTCGCACCGCGACGCGGAGCCTGGCTCGCGGCCTGTCTCCCCGCGTGTAGGCCGCGCCTCTTTGCGCGTCCTCCTGTACTCGTGCAGCGACGTGTCGCAACGTGGCGCTGCTGCCGTCGGCGCGTTTCATGCGCCGCGCGCAGCTCTCGAGCGAGAGTAACGCTCATGCCCGCGGCATCTGCCCCTCCCCTACAACACACAGTCAGAGGTCCCCCAATACTTGAAGGAGCAAATGAGTGAATGAGTAATTGCACGAGTACTGCTGTACGCGGATACGGGAGTACATGGGTACTCACTCACGCCAGTACCTGAATGAGTGCTCAGACACTTACTTACATGCGAGTTGGCATGTACACTCACTCAACACAATGAGTGAGTGAGTACTCATAGCAACACTTGAGGGAGTAAGTCATGACACGTGTAGCCGTGTACAACATCAAGGGCGGCACAGGGAAGACCACCGTGACACTGGGGCTCGCGGGTGCTGCGGCGGGGCTGGGCCTCGACGTGTTGGTCGCTGACGCCGACCCAGGCGGTGCTGCGGGGGAGTACCTCTACGCCGGCGTGCAGCCAGCCGACGACCACGTCCGGGCCGGTAAGAACTCCTGGCGTGGCGTGCACGTACTGCGTACGACCGGGGTCTTGCCTCCGTTTGACGGTCTGACGCTCATCGACTGTCCGCCGTCGCAACGTGAGGCTGCGGCCTCGCTCTTGCAGGCGGAGCTAGTGGTTGTGCCGGTAATCCCGGAACCCTTTGCGCTGCGAGGACTGCAAAAGGTCCTCGAATCGCTCCCGACGTCGATGCCGATCGCAGTTGTGCTCAATCAGTGGCGGCAAACTCGGGCGGTCGAGCAGAGCATCGTCGAACTGCGTGAGGCTCTTGGCGACGAGCTGTGGGAACCATTCATCCCTCGTCGCGAGAAGGTTCAGGCCGTTCAGCGTCGCCGGCGACCACTGCAGGTTGCCGGCGCCCGAGGGATGGAAGGCGTCGTCGAGGCTTTCGACGCGCTTGCAACGAGGATGCTGAAGGTGACGTCTTGAGTAAGGTCACGCCGCTAATGGAGGCGAACCGCAGGCGCCGAGAGGCCGCCGCTGCGGCTGACACGGAAGTGGTCGAGCCGACAGTGGGGGAGGAGAACAGCACCGCGCCGGGAGATACCGTCATGACCTCCGACGATGCCGCCACCGGCGAACAAGCCCCTACGACGCGCGAGGTGGCCGTCCGAGCCGTGCCGACGCCACCAAAGCGCGCACCCGTCTCCCAGTCCGGTAGGTCGAGAACGACACCGGCGGGTTCAGGTAACGCGGGCCATCTGGCGCAACTGGTCGCGTCAGGGAACGCGAAGGCGTACCTGGCTGACCACGACATCGATATGGACGACCCGAGCACCAAGCGGGTGAACTTCGAGCTGCCTTATCCGCTCCAGCAGGCCTTACGCCGGTACGTCGCCAATGGCGAGGGTCGTTCGATGAGGCAGCTCTACACCGCGTTGACTCACGCGCTGCTCGCGGACGCGAAGGCTTTGCCGCAGTAGCGGTGACTGAGTGAGTACGTACTCATTCACTCACTCACTGCGCAGCTCGCGGTCGACGGACGTGGCGTCATGCCGACCAGGTCTCCTGCAGCACGGGGTTCACCGAGCCGACGTCATGTCGGCCAGTGCTCCCTTCACGGCGGCACTGTCGGAACCGCACTCGCTTGGGGACGCTGGGCCGCAGTACCTAGCTGGCTTTGCGTTCGTAGATGATGACTGCACCAAGCATGGAGCTGAGGAGCGCAAGAGCAGATTGCTCGGTCTCGAACTCGTCATCGAGCGGTTCGGGCCCGATCGGGCTGCCGTCCGCCCAGAGGCCCTGGGCTGACATCGGGGGAGATGGCTGATGGCGTTGCGCTGCGCGGTCAGGAGCGGGCGCTGGCAGTCCCTTTAGTGCCCTCCAGGCGCGACGTTCGTCGAGATGGCGCTGCTCAACCTCCAAGGCGCGAAGGTCCCCTCCTGTCCGGGCGGCGACCTGGTTAAGCGTGGTGTACCCACGCTGCCAGCCCTGTGCGGTGTGGCGGGCCAGCCCGTGCGCAGCAAGCTCAGCGAGGGCCCCCCGGAAAGTCTCCTTGGCCAGGCCAGCTGCATGCTGCAGGTCCCTGGTCGAGCAGGGGAGAGGTCCAAGGGCCTGCCAGGCGTACCGACTCGATTTCGAGAGCATCCAGAAGGCAGGGTGCAGGCGTTCGATGAGCCCAGGGGCCCACGGGTCTCCCAACGCCTTTGCAGCATGCATGGGAGGCACCACGAGCTCGTAGAGATCTCCTTGCATCCCGTCAGTATCGGTTGACGCCTGCAGCAGCACGATGAACGTGTCGCGGGCCCCGGCGAGGCGCTTGAGTGACCGCGCGACGGTCGAGTGGTCAAGGCAGGCCGCCTGTCCCAGCGTTCGCGTGCCCACATCGACATACCGGGTACCGCGCATCTGCGCGAATGCCCCAAGCGCCTGCAGCACCGAACGATCGACTAAGGCTGTTGTGCCGGGGAGCGTCCGTCCCTCATGCCGAGCTGCCGTCCACCAAGAACGCACAAAGCCGTACTCAGAAGCAGAAGCACGCTCGGTGACGGTTACGCCTGGCGCGGGGCGCGCCGGGGGTGTTGGTTGCTCCCTTGTGTGGCTGTTTCGGTCAAGCGGACGGTCCAGGGCAACGGAGAGCTTTTTGCCTGCTCGGTTGAGCTCGCCCGAGAGTGCTCTAAGTGGGGAGGAGTGTTTGGTGAACAGGCCCAGCAGGCTGGGGAAGCGCCCATCGACGGCGGCGAGGGCGATGTCCCGCTCACTCCATCCGCGACGCAGCAGATGGCAGAGTGCGGCGAACCGGGCCTCCGACGGTGTGGGGTATCTCGTGGCGTCGTACAGGCCCATCCGCAGTATCGCGTTGTAGGGCTCAACGGCGGGCCGGGCGCCGGCGCCGGTGGACACCGGAAAGCTCGAGGCTCCGCGAGCCCGGGGAGCCCCCGCTGTGGGGGAGTGGGGGAGCAGTCGCAGGAAGCAGGCCCAGGCGGTCGGGGAACCGGGGATGAGTACGGCGCCGGCCGCGTCGGCCAGCGAGGTGACGAGCGCCTGGTGCCCACCGCACGGGTGGGCGCTGCCGGGGGGGCGGATCGCGCCTGTGGCGGGGTTGCTCAGGGGCGCGACGTCCAGGCTCGGGAGGACCAGGCGTAGTGCTGTGGCGGCTGCGAGGGCCTCATCGGCGGAGATCGGGTCCTGGAGCGGCAGATAGACGTGCCGGCCGCCGTTAGGGCTCTCGTCGATGAACACGCTCAGGCCCGCGCGCGAGGCGAGGTCGACCGCGTGAAGACTGTCCAGGAGTACCTGCTGGGTGCCGAGGACCTTGGAGTCGAGGTCGAGCACGAGGCACCGGGCCTGGGCGCGTTTGTCGAAGATGAGCACAGCAGCTGGAGCGACAGGCAGGGTCTCTGGGCGTAGCGGGCCGCCGTCGCGGTACCGGCCGCGGTACGTACGCACGCGGATGCGCTCCCGGCCGGCAATCGCGGGCGCGAAGACACGCCAGAGATGTTCGGGGGATGGCGGTGGTGCTGACTGCGGGGGAGTCGCGGGGGAACTCGCGGTGCTCATGGACGGCGGACCCTTCGAGCCGGATCCGGGCATGCCTCAGAGCGACACGCCGAAGACCCATTGGACGGAGGATGTCCACAACCGCTCTTCGGGCGTACGCTCAGAGGTGTAAGGGGCTCTGACGCGCGAGCGGATGTGGCTTCTGGGAGAGCGGCTCCGGGCCTGTTTGCGCAGGACTCTGGAGCCGCTCTTCTGTGTGGCTACCTCATGCAGCGGCTCCTTGGCTCTGGGGGCTCTTCGAGGCGACCTCGCTGCCCCACACACCCAACGGCAGCACCAGGAGCGCGCCGGCTGGGTGGTCTTCGAGCGCGATGAGAACGTCTGGGTCGCGGTGCGTGATCCAAACGTGGTCATCGGTGGCCAGCATCCGGGTGGCCCGGGAAAGGGCTGCGAGGTCGATGTTCCGGAGCACCTCAGCAGCGGTCCGGTCGCGCGCAAGCAGCCCGGCGGTCCGCACGTCGAGGGTGCCGTTCACACGGAAGCTCGGGCGGTTGCTGCCGAGCGCCGTCAGGACGCGGGCCAGGAGTACGTCCCTGGGTCCGAGGATGTGACCGGGCGTCCAGAGCGCAAGCTCGGGCCGCATCAGGTTGCGAAGGCTCCCCTGGGAGAGCCCGGCCGCTCGGGCAACTGCCCGGATCGACCAACCGCGCAGGGGTGCTGCCGCCATCTCGCCTCGCTCCCCAACGTCGTTGTCTCTGACACGAGACCGTAGGCCCGCGGCGCCGGGCTTGCGGGGAGACACGCCGACATTGGTGAGCGACTCTCCCCTGAGAATCACGCGCAGCCAAGCGGCAGGGCCGGGAGTGCACGACTCTCGGTCATCGTCTGAATGAGCTTGTGGGAGCGCGCATGCGTGAGAGTCGCTCACCCACGAAGCGACAGCCTGCCTCGAGTGCGCGAGACTCGCTCACCGCCCTCGCGTTGAGCCCGCCAATCTCGCGAACCGGACGGAGGAGCGCTCGTTGCGCGGCCCTGGTTGCCGGCGTCGCCTCGGGAGAACTGGTGACGGCCATCGCCCTGACCGAACCGGGCACAGGCTCGGAGCTCGCCTCGATCACCATTACCGCGCGGCGGGACGGGGACGGGGACGGGGACTCGTCGTGCATGGCTCCAAGACCCTCATCAGGAACGGAATCAATGCCGACCTGGTCATCACCGCCGTCAAGACCGACTCGACCCAAAGGCACCCCCGGCATGAGCCTGCTGATGATGGAGCGGGGCATCCCGGCTTCGAGCGCGGGCGCAACCTGGACAAGGTCGGACGGGGTCCGGGCATGACAGTGAACCGCGCTGGGTTGCGTGGAGGCTCCTGACCTCGGAAACGAGGGTGAGGCATGGGCATCGAAGGGGCATCTGGGAGGCCGAGTGCGCATCAGTACTTGCCGAAGGAGAAGGCCAGGGCTGTGTGGCTGGTGCGGCAGCTGCGCCAGGAGCTCGTGACGACGCACGGGACGATCCAGCGGGTTGCTGACCAGATCGGCTGCAGCGTCGAGTCGCAGCGGACCTGGGTTAGCAAGCCGACATCGACGAGGGCGTAGAGCCAGGTTTGTCGTCGACGGAGGCGAAGCGGATCAAGGAGCTCGACACAGGAGAACCGCAAGCTGCGGCGAGTCAACGATCGGGTGCCGGGCCGGTTCAGCGACCGCGGTAGCGGCGTCGTACCGCGGCGTAGGAGCGTCGGGCCAGGTCGCTGGCGTAGGCCTCGAAGGCAGCCGCAACAGCGGGTACAGCCCTGACGCGGGGGAGGAGCTTGACCAGGCTGATCGGCGGCACTTGCACGCGTTCTGTCTCGATGATGACCCGGCCGCTGTCGAGCGGGCCGGTGAACACCACGAGGGTCTGCTGACCGGGTAGCCCTGCGCTGGGTCCGAGCACACCGTCCAGCCCCGCGGCCCGTGCCGCGTCGGCGAGCAGCTGACAGCGCTGGTAGTCATCACCCACCAGGTCCTGCTCGTCGACATCGAGCGCCTCGCGCACGTGCCGATCGGTCAGGTCGAGCACGGACAGGGCGTCGGTGCGGCAGCGGCCAGCCCGGCGTCGGACCTCGAAGGGATCTACGCTGTCGATGGTGAAGTGCCGGAACAACTCACACCAGCTCGCGCTCATGCTCGAGCTGGCGTACCAGGCTCCGGGACCTTCTGCCCGGTGGTAGCGGCCCTGACCACGGGAGGGGTCCGGGCCGAACAGCAGCGGTCGAGCGACTGGTCCTTGATGCCACCACTGGCCGGTCACCGACCGCGATGTCAGCGCCCCGATCCGCTGGGCGAGGTCGACGGCCTCGGGTGTGGTCAGACGTACGCGCCGTCCACGAAGGAGCGGGCGGCAGCGAGCACGGCCTCCTGGTCGCCTTCCTGCAGCACTTCCAGTGGCCGGCGGCCGTCCAGCAGTCGGTTGCCGGCATGCAGCCACTGGCCGACGCCGCGTGCGGTGAGACTGTCGGCCAGCGTGCGGACGACCTCCCGTAGCCCTTCCAGCCGGTCGTAGGTGGCGTTGCGCGGCCGGGTGTGCCGGGCGCGCCACGCGTACACGGTCTTGGGGTCGGTCTTGGTCACCTGCGCAAGGTCGGTCTGCGTGAGCCCGAAGCCCCGGAAGGCCTCGACCAAATCCCCGGCCTCGACGGCCCGTTCCAACTGCTTCGTGCTCATCACAGCTCTCCTTCTACAGAGCCCGATAGTACGCCTGGGTATTGACCCGGTCTAACACCCGATCCGCGCCAACGGCGCACCGATCGATGCGTGGGATCGGCGGTCAAGGCGACCGCCAGCAGCTGCACCACCGCCGCGCATCTTGTGGTCGAGGCCGAGCCCAACGGCAAGGTCGACCTGTGTGACAGCAGCGGAACAGTCGACCTACTCGTCGACATCGGCGGCGGCTACAGCAATTGCACTTCAGCTACTACGACCCGTCAGCCTGGCATGATGCCGTGATGTCGTCGCGGGCTGGGCTTGTCGGCCTGGTCGTGCTGCTGCTGGCAGCGGCTTGCTCGTCGGACAAGGGCGCGTCCACCCGAGCGGTTCCTCCGGCGGCGCGGCAGTCTGATGCGGGAGTGCCGGTCACGCTGGACGCGACCTTGCAGGGCGCGCCGGGTTGGCAGCTGGACCGGCCGGCGAACGGCCGGGAGATCGAGGCGTTCGCTGACCAGGTGAGCATCCGGCCGGGGGTGTCGGTGGGTCTGTACGTGTCCACCAGTGCGAGCGCCTACACGGTGCAGGCCTTCCGGATCGGCGCCTACCGCGGCTCGGCGGCCAGGCTGGTGTGGACCTCCGGGAGTGAGCCGGGCCGTAGGCAGGCGGCAGCGCGTGAGGTAGCCAGCATGCGGACCCCGTACGCGCCGTGGCAGCGCTCGATGCAGGTCCCGACCCGCGGGTGGGAGCCGGGGGACTACCTGCTGAAGTTGCAGATGGCAAAGGGCGGTCAGCAGACCTATGTACCGCTCACGGTGCGCTCGGTAAGTACCGCGGGTCGAGTAGTGATCGTGAACTCGGTGACTGACTGGCAGGCCTACAACACCTGGGGCGGCCGCAGCCTGTACCAAGGCCCGGATGTACGAAGGGCGACCCGGGCCTACGCCGTCAGCTTCGACCGCCCCTATGGGCTCGGCCAGGGGGCCGCGGATTTCCTGAGCAATGAACGGCCGCTGGTCAGCTTCGCGGACAGCCTGGCCCTGCCACTTGCCTTCGTCACCGACGTCGACCTCGACCAGGACCCGCACCTGCTCGACGGGGCACGCGCCGTGATCAGCCCCGGCCACGATGAGTACTACTCCACTCGGATGCGGGCGGCGCTGACCGCCGCCCGGGACCGCGGCACCAACATCGCCTTCCTCGCCGCCAACTCGGTCTTCCGGCACATCCGCCTCGCCCCAACCGGACTGGGCCCTGACCGGTTCGAGATCGACTACAAGGCCTACGAACCGGACCCGGAACGCCTCATCAACCCCGACGAAGTGACCGTTCAGTGGCCCGACCCTCCGCACCCGCGGCCCGAAAGCGCCCTCACCGGCGCCATGTATGAGTGCAACGGCGTCAAGACCGACATGCTCGTCACCGACGCCAACCACTGGCCCCTGGCCGGCACGGGGCTGCACGACGGCCAGGCACTGCATCAACTCGTAGGGGATGAGTACGACTCCTACCAGCCGCAGAACCTCTCGCCGGCCCCGATCCAGGTGCTGTTCCACTCCCCGCTGACCTGCTCCGGACGGCCTGGGCACGCTGACACCACCTACTACACCGTGCCCAGCGGAGCAGGAGTCTTCGACGCAGCGACCACCTCCTGGGAGTGCGCACTGGAGATCCACTTCTGCCCCGCCGGCCAAGAAGACGCCGCCGCACAGCAGGCAATCCGGGCCATCACCAAGAACCTCCTCAAAGGCTTTGCGGACGGCCCCGCGGGCCGCGCGCACCCAGCAACACCAAACGTCCCGCAGCCAACACAACGGCAGGGCTACGGGATGCCCGGCAACCCGCCACCCAGCCTGCCCACCCCCAGCACAAGCCCCGTCGACGAACCCGGACTGGCCACCACCGGGAGGTAGAGCGCACCCTGACCGAAAAGCCCGACCCGGCCTCAGCCACGTCGGCGCCAGCCGCGACCCTGACATAAGTAGACCTATCAGCGACCGGGTACACGCCGGGGGGAGGGCGGACTTACACGGGCAGCGGGCAGGCGGGCCGCGCGCCCGACCGCGCGAGGAGGCGGCGTTGCCTGCGCCGCCGGCGAGAGGCCAGGGCGGCGTAATCACTGGTTGGTTCCGAGTGGGTCCGTACCGTGCGGCCCGTGACTGCAACGCCCGCCGTGACTTACCCAGAAGTCGGGCAATCGTTCGCTGACTCCTTGCCCTGCGGCTATCACCACCTCGCCAAGCATCGAGTTGTTGGACATGGCCGGGCCGAGTTCCCAGGTGCCGCTACGGACCTGTTCCGGTGGGAGGTTCACCGGCGTGCCGGCCCGCGCATCATCACTTCGACGGACCGGGTCGTCAAAGGTGCTCTGATTACGAGCATCCTGGGTTTGGCTGGGCTCGGCGTGCACGCGCCGTGCATCGTGGTCGCCGTCATCGACGAGCCGGACCGAGTCGGGTGGGCCTACGGGACGCTGCCGGGACACCCGGAATGCGGCGAGGAGTCGTTCCTGCTCACCATCCTTTCGAGCGGCGAGGTTCTCTTTGAGGTACGAGCGTTCTCGCGAGCGGGAGTCTGGTGGACCAAGGTCCTTGGACCTGCCGGTCGCGCCGTGCAGCGATGGGTGACCACCCGATACCTGAAAGCACTGATGACCGCCCGGACCTGACGACATCCCGGGCGTTCTCAGCCGTTGAGCAACCAGCATCCCGCCCGGGCCACGTCGACGACTCGCGGCGGACGATCTCGGGCGGCGTGAGCCCTTCGGCCCGGGTCACTCGTCGAAGGCGCCGGCGCAGCTCGGCGGTCAGGTAGACCTGCGTCCGCGTAGCCGACCGACAGCGCAACATCGATCATGTTCCCTCTCCGCGTGAGGGCCGGAGCGTCGGGTAGCCAGCTCTCATGACTCTGACCCTCGGTTCCGGCCCGCTCGCCCCCGGCTCCTCGTCGACCGCGCAGCTGAACTTCAGCCTCGACGACGCGCCGGCGCACCGCCTCGTGTTCCAGCCCGACCAGCGTCGGATCCGGGCGCTGGTCGGCGACGCGGTGGTGCTCGACACCGTGCGGGCGCACCTGCTGCACGAGACCGCTCTGATGCCGGTGGTCTATGCCCCGGACGACGACTTCGCGGGCGAGGTCTGGACCGGCTCGACCACGTCCACGCACTGCCCGTTCAAGGGGGACGCTGCGTACCGCAGTCTGCAGGTCGAAGGCATGACCGTGGAGGACCTGCAGTGGCGCTACCCCGAGCCGCTGGCGCCCTCGTCCTGGCTGAAGGGGTTCGCGGCCCTGGACGCGGACAAGGTCGATGCATGGTTCGTCGAGGACGACCGGGTCGTTGGCCACCTACGGGACCCCTACCACCGGGTCGACGCGCACGTCAGCTCGCGCCGAGCGGTGGTACGCCACGGCGGCCAGGTCATCGCCGACTCCGCCCGGCCCGTCCTGATCTTTGAGACCGGGCTGGCGATGAAGGTGTACGTGCCGCCCGCGGACGTGCGTCCCGCAGCGATCTCGTCCGGCTCGGGGAAGCGGTCGATCTGCCCGTACAAGGGGGAGGCCAGCTACTGGAACGTCGGGCCGTTGCCCGACGCCGCCTGGAGCTACGAGACGCCGTTGCCCGACGCGCTGCGAGCCCAGGCCCACCTGTGCTTCGACGACTCGATGGACGGGCTGACCGTCGAGCTGGACTGACCGAGCTCCCCCAGGCACCACCGGCGGCGACGTATGCAGATCGAGACGCCCACCTCGGGTGAAGATGCCGCTTCTGACCGCGTCGAGATGCGCAGCTGATAGCCGCGATGAGGAGCATCGTTATCGTCGGGCTTGGCGGAGGTCGCTGCGAGATTTCGCTTACCGGTCCTGGCTAGGGCTTTGGACGGCAAGGGGCGGCCGGCAGGGTCGTCGCCGGGTTGATGAAGTGGCGGCCACCCGCCGTCCCCATGAAGAGCCGTCGGCAATCAGTGCAGAACGGAGCCGCTCCCCTCGGCCGCCAAAGATCGAAGAGAGGCAGTACTGTGCGTGCACGCCGACAACACTGGGAGTTGAGATGGGCACCGCCGCCCTCGCCCTCTTTCTGCTAGTTGGCGTTCTCGGCGTGGTGACACTCTCGCTCGGGGCCGTTGGCGGTCTGGCGACCCGCTCGCAGTGCGTCCAGCTGGCGGCAACGACGCGGAGGATCGGTGGACGCATGGCGCTCGTCGGTCTGGTTGGGGTAGTCGCGGTCGCAGGTTTCTACTTCCTGGTCGGCACCTTCTACTCCGTTTCTTGACTGATTGAGTGCGAGTCCAGCCGCGAGCCACTAGCAAGCAGGTGCCTGGGTAACCGCGATCAGGCGGCGTTACCGTCGGCCGCAGGAATCGGCAATTAGCGTTGGGCTCATGTGGCGTAGGCGAAGGTTGCGTGACAAGCCGCTGGCGCTGCCATGGGAGTGCTACCTCGACGGGTGTCCCAGCACGACGGAAGAGCAGGAGCCGGATGGTGAGCAGTGGCCGCCGGTGCCTCCGGACGGCTGGTTGTCCGTGAGTCTCTACCGTCGCGGCTGGGTTATGCCGGTCGAACGCGACTACTGCTCGGAAGAGCACTTGAGACTGGACCTACAACGCCCGCTTCCTGGCGCTGACCCTCGTCCCGGCGAGCGCGGGTAGGTGATGCTTCACCGCGTACAAGCGGCGTTACCCGAGGTAGAGGAACCGGCACTACTCTTCCGCCGTGCGATGGTTGTCCGACCTCCCTCCATTTGACAGCCTGGAGTTCGCTTTCCCCAGCGGCAGACGAACCGCCATGCCGCCAGAGCTCTACCAGCGGGCCTACGCCGATGCCAACGCCTCATTCCACCGGTACCAGATCAGGGCGGCGGTCGCTGGTCTCGTCTTGCTGACCGTTGCTGCTGGAACATGGGGTGTCAGGCGGAGTTGGAGTGGCTAGTCACAGGTGGGCATAACTGGGGCTTCTCGCGCTCGCGCTTCTGGGCGTCGGGTCCCCTCTCGGAGGAGGCACCGCCCACGCGGTCGGTGGCAGTGATAACCGCGATCAGGCGGCGCTACTCCACCCTGGACCAGCCCGGCTCGACTTATGAGCCAGCCCCCAAGGCGCACCAACCAGTTCAGCAGTGCTGGGTCGGCGACCATGAAGGGCGACTACCCGGGGTTGTACGGGTGATCGCTGGCCTGGGTGACGACTACCCGGCGGGCCGCATAACAGACCCTGTATGCCAGCAGGGGTTGGCTGGGGGGGCGTCTGGACCAGTAGTCGCAGGTCGAGCCGGCGGGCGGTGCCGCGAAGAACCCGTCGAAGAGCTCGCTTCGCGGGCCGAGCCGATCGCGCACTCGATCCCGCGCATCCCCCACGTGCACACTCGCGAGCTGTCGCGCGGTGATGACGCCCCGCGCCTGGTCGTACGCGGTCAGCGCGATCGCCCCCGCCCACAGCGTCGGCGCGGTGAGCACGGCCAGCCCTGCGAGCAAGGTTCTGCGCCTGGGTCGGACGTGGCGAGCGGCGCACTCGACGTTTACGGCACTGACGACGAGTACCGCGACCAGAACAGGTCCGAGGAGCAGGACGGCTCCGGCGCCGATGTTGGCCCCGACCCCGCCCGCAGTTGAGGTCCGCCAGCCCGAGGCCGCCGTCACTCCCAGGATGAGCAGGTACGCCGTCGTCCTGAGCTTCAGACCTCCCTGACTCTGCCGTCCGCGCCACGCCCGGATGCTGTGCACCAGCGCGGCAACTGCGACCATGACGGCGCCCACGCCGACGGCTCGTTCCGGACCGACCGGAAGGTGGTACGGCCCGAAGGCGTGGTCCGGCCACTGCCGGCCAAGCGGACCGATCGCCCACCAGGTGAGGACGGGCGTCGCGAGAAGAAGCCCGACAGCCGACCGGAGCGGTAGAACTCGGGTCGCCCAACCCCGTCCCGGGCCGGGCAGCGACTGGGCATGCGTCTGGGGAACAGTCATCGGCAGGGTCCTGCCGCTCGCGCTGTGAGCATGCGGTCCTCGGAAAGGCCCTGGAATGGCATGACCGTCATCGTCCTGAGGGCCGGGTCAAAGGACGGGACCGGCGTGAAGGTCGGCACCTGGCCACCAGTGAGCGCCAGGTACCTCTTAGCGCGACCGAGCGGCACGGCGAAGGCCCGCCGTGCGCGCTTGTTCCACATCTGCCGCAGTGTGCCGCCTGCCGGCGACTTCGGCACGCATCGCGATGGCGGTGTGGCATGAGTACGTCACGAGGCATCCTCGGGGGCACGTCCCGCCATCTGACTTGTCGAAAGAGGCGGCGCGACCCGCGCTCGATGAACGGGCCCACCCTGCGCTCATGCCGCCGCTTTGGAAAGAGATGTGGGGCTGGTCTTACGAGCTCGCGCGGACCGCGAAAGTGGCAGCGACCATGCATCCGTCAGACCGAGAAGCCAGGAACCCCGTGCTTCGTCAGCAACTCACGAACGGCGTCAGTCGCAACCCGACCCTCGGCGCTGCGGTCAGCCGAGAGAATCAGGCGGCGAGCGAGTTGCGATTCCGTTTGAGGGTGGCGTTGATGCGACGCTCGCCGACCCGGCGAACCGACGGGGTCAACCACGATTGGTCTTGGCAACGCCGGTGGCGGCGCGTGGCTCGCCGACGACCGCGTGTAGGTGCCGCTCCAAGCGCGAGGAGGCGCTACTCGCGGTGGAGGAACCGGCACTATCGTTGGTACATGGACCGATCGGCTGCGGGCCCACGTCGCGGCTTGCGTCTCGTTGGCAGGACGCTCGCTCTGTGCGTTTGGTTCTACGTCGGCCTCATCTTGTTGATCGCCGTCCCGGCTGCGTTGGCTGGTGTGTTCATATTGCCGGTGAGCATCGGCGTGGTTGCGTTCGCCGTGGCCTGGGTGGTCATGCCATTGCACCACGCACCTGCACGGATGTCGTGGACGTGAGGTACCCACAGGTCGCCATGGCGCCAAAGAACATCCCGCCTCCAACCGCAGCCCCAACTCCGGGTCAACCCTGGTGCTCGGCGTGGGTCACAGGCGTTGGCCGCCGGTTAGTTCGATCTTCGCGCCGCTCGCCCAGCCGAAGCCGTCGGCCAGCAGGAGCGCAATGGCCGCGCCGATGTCGTCGGGTTCGGCGAGGCGCCCGAGTGCTGTCACGCTGCGGACCATCTCGCTGACCTGAGGGTTGTCGCGGACCATGCCGCCGGAGAAGTCAGTCGCTACAGCGCCAGGCGCGACGACGTTGACGCGGATGCCGCGGCTGCCCAGCTCCTGCGCCTGGTAGCGCGTGAGCACTTCGACGGCGCCCTTCGCTGCGGCGTACGCCGCCGAGCCGGGCATCGTAATCCGGACCAGGCCGGTGGAGACGTTGACGATCCGGGCGCCGTCGGTAAGCACGGGCAGCAGCGCCTGGGTAAGGAAGAACGGCCCCTTGAGGTGCACGTCGATGACCTCGTCGAACTGCTTCTGGGTTGTCGCGGCGAACGACTCGTGCAGTGAGGTGCCGGCGTTGTTGACGAGGAACTCGATCGTGTCGCGTCCGAGCTCGTCGCGGAGCGCGCGCTGCAGCTGCTCGACGAACGCCGGGAACGACGAGGCGTCCGCCACGTCCAGCGGCAGCATGAGGGCCTTGCTGCCCGCCGCCTGCACCTGGTCAACGAGCGAGTCCGCGGAATCCTTGGCGGCGACGTAGGTCCCGACGACGTCCACGCCGGCGCGGGCCAGGTGAAGGGCAGTGCTGCGGCCCAGGCCGCGGCTCGCGCCGGTGATCAGAGCGGTCTTGCGTCCGGTGGTTGCGGTCATGGGTCCACTGTGCCCCGCGTCCCGGCGGTGCGGGAGGGGAGCCGTTATCCAGGGATCAGCGGTCCCTGGATAACGGCCGAGCGCGCGCCGCACACTGAGGGCGTGGACCGCGTCTCGCTCGCCGATTTCCTGCGCCGCCGGCGCGAGGCCCTGCAGCCGGCCGACGTCGGCCTGCCCGTGGGCGTGCGCCGCCGTACCGCAGGGCTGCGCCGCGAAGAGGTCGCCGCCCTGGCCGGCATGTCGACCGACTACTACACGCGCCTGGAGCAGCAGCGGGGGCCGCAGCCCTCGGAGCAGATGCTCACCGCCCTGGCACGTGGGTTGCGACTGACGCTCGACGAGCGCGACCACCTGTCCCGGCTCGCGGGCCACGGAACGCCCAGCCGGGTGCGGCGCACCGAGCACGTCCCACCGGGCGTCATGCGCGTGCTCGACCGGCTCTCCGACACCCCCGCGCAGGTCGTGACCGACCTCGGTGTGACGCTCGTGCAGAACCGGCTCGCGGTCGCGCTGCTCGGCGACCAGACCGCCCATAACGGGCCGGCGCGCAGCGCCTACCACCGCTGGTTCCACAGCGACCCCGACGAGCGGGCGCTACGGGCGGAGCGGGAGCATGCGACGCAGAGCCGGCTGTGGGCTGCGGACCTGCGCGCGGCCACCAGCCGGGGCACCCCTGGGGCGGACGTTCTCGTCGCGCAACTACTGGCGGGGAGCCCGGAGTTCGCGCGGGTCTGGGCACGCCACGAGGTCGCCGCCCACAGCGAGCAGCGCAAGACCCTCGTCCACCCCGAAGTCGGCGAGATGCAGCTGGACTGCCAGGTGCTCCACAGCGAAGACCGCGGGCAGCGCCTGTTGGTGTTCACAGCAACACCAGGCACCGTCGACGCCCAGCGGCTCGAGCTGCTGGCGGTCGTCGGCCGCCAGTTCACCCGCTGAAGACCAGCCAGCCGCGCGGTGCACCGACGCCCTCCATGTTCCCGAGGTGTCGCCCGAGAGGGCCGGCCTGGACCCACTACCGCCGGCGGGGCAGGGTGAGGGCATGACGACAGCACTGGTGACAGGCGGCAACAAGGGCATCGGGTACGTGATCGCTGAGGGCCTCGGCGCCCTCGGGTGGAGCGTGGGGGTCGGCGCCCGCGACGACACGCGGCGCGAGCAGGCCGTTGCTGCACTCACGGCCGCCGGCGTGGACGCGTTCGGCGTACCGCTGGACGTGACGGACGACGCCAGCGTGGCCGCGGGCCTCGTGCTCCCGGTTCAGGGTCAGGGGACGCTCTGGAGTCCCAGGACGCCGATCAGGGCGAGGGCTTCTGCGTCAGCACTGGCTGGGGCGGGGGTGTAGGCAACGACCCGCAGGTCGGTGCCCTGCACGACCAGGACGTCGCAGTCCAGCGTGATCAGCCCGACGTGGGGGTGCAGGAAGCTCTTGCGGGCCGCGGCCTGCACCCCCACGCCGCCTGCAGCCCACAGAGCGGCGAACGTCTCACTGGTGCGCTGTAGGTCGCGCAGGAGTTTGGTCAGGGACGGGTCGTCGGGGTAGCGGGCGTGGACCAAGCGCAGGTCCGCGACCAGGCTCGCGCGCCACCGCTCGTACTCGGCGTCGGTGAGCACGATTCGGCTCGGCACACCGGTGAAGGCACGCCACACCAGGTTGCGTTCCAGGCCGCGCCAGCTCCCCGGGTCGCCCAGCAGCGCCGCCCACAGCGGGTTCCAGGCCAGCAGGTTCCAGGAGGCGTCCAGGACCGAGACCGGTGCGTCGGCGAAGCGGTCCAGCAGGCGCTGCACACCAGGGGTGATGCGGGTCGGGACCAGCGCGGGCCGCGGGCCGGCCAGCCCGGCGAGGTGGAACAGGTGGTCGCGTTCGGTGTCGCCGAGCCGCAGGGCCCGGGCGAGGGCCTCGGCGACCTGCGCGGACGGGTGACGCGCCCGGCCCTGCTCCAGGCGCACCAGGTAGTCCACCGACACCCCGGCCAGGCTGGCTACTTCTTCGCGGCGCAGCCCGGGCGCGCGGCGGCGGGACCCGAACGTGGGTAGGCCCACCTCGCTGGTCGTCAGGCGCTCGCGCCACCGCCGTAGCGCAGAACCCAGACCGTCCATGCCTGCCAGTGTGCGCCGTCCCCGGCCCGCCAGCCTGGCCCTGCGGGTACCTGGCTCCGGTCGCCCTCTCGGGGCAAGGTTGGTTCATGACCATCACCGTGATCACCGGATCCAACAAGGGCCTGGGTTTCGAGGCCGCCCGCCGCCTGCTTGCCCAGGGCCAGGACGTCTGGGTCGCCGCCCGCGACCCGCAGGCCGGTGCCCGCGCCGCCGAGGAGTTGGGAGCCCGTTTCGTGCAGCTCGACGTGACCGATGACGCCTCGGTCACGGCGGCGGCCGCGACCGTCGGGCCCATGGATGTGCTCGTCAACAACGCCGGCATCACCGGGGCCCGCAAGGACGCGACCGACCTCACTGCTCAGGACGTGCGCGAGGTCTACGAGACCAACGTTTTTGGGCCGGTCCGGGTCCTGCGGGCCTTCCTGCCCGCGCTGCTCGCCTCCGGCAACGGGGTCGTGGTCAACGTCGCCAGCGGCCTGGGGTCGCAGGCCGCGGTCCGCGACCCGAACCGGGTCGAGTCCACGGTCGTCGCCCCGGCGTACTGCTCGAGCAAGAGCGCCCTGGTCATGCTGACCACGCAGTACGCCAAGGCCCTGCCGGCCCTGCGGATCAACGCCGTCGACCCCGGCTACACCGCCACCGACCTCAACGCCCACACCGGCACGCAGACCGTCACCGAAGGCACCGACGTGATCGTGGCGATGGCCAGCATCGGCACCGACGGCCCGACCGGAACGTTCACCGACCGCGACGGCGCTGTCTCCTGGTAAGGAGCCTGGACCTGCTCTCGGGGACTGCGAGCCGTCGCGAGCCGCGTCGAAGCGGTCGAGCGCGTCGTGGCTCAGATCGATGCTGACTGCTGCCAGGTAGCCGTCGAGCAGCTGCATCGTGCGCGGGCCGGTGACGACGCTGCTGACCGCCGGGTGACGAGCGGCCCACGAGAAGATCCGTGTCGAGGAAGGGCTGCTTCCCGGCCGGTCCTGCGAGATGCAAAACTGCCTTGTGACCGGGAACGCCAGCGCTCACTGCCAATGAAGGGCGGTGGGGTCAGGGCCTCGGCAAAGTTGACTTGAGCGTTATGTGATCAGTGACAGGACCCGATTGGGGTGACGGCTGACGTGTCGGTTGGCGGCGGCGATGTTGGTGGCGCCCGTTGTTCGGTGGACGCTGATGGC